>Ga0256829_1001217_pt1 | contig 21910 bp, 16 predicted proteins | sample 131447metaG_FD_185979 | JGI IMG/M metagenome (GOLD analysis project Ga0256829, IMG submission 185979) | Hydrothermal vent microbial communities from Lau Basin, Pacific Ocean - 131-447 | ecosystem: Environmental > Aquatic > Marine > Hydrothermal vents | place: Pacific Ocean: Lau Basin | collected...
CTCGTGCCGGCAATGTGATCGGCGGTGGTGATTGGGCGGAGGATCGTCTTGTGCCCGATCTGTTGCATGCCTTTGCGCGGCAGGCATTACTTCAGGTGCGTTATCCGATGGCCATACGTCCGTGGCAACATGTGTTGGAGCCGCTCTGCGGTTATCTGCTGTTGGCGGAGCAATTGTATAAAGCTCCTGATGTCTATGCGGAAGCTTGGAACTTTGGTCCGCGTGATGGTGATGTGCGTAGCGTGGCTGAGTTGCTGGATATGTTTATACGGCGCTGGGGAGATGGCGCGCGTTGGCGGGCACAAGCGGGTGAGCATCTGCATGAGGCCGGGGTGTTGAAGCTGGATAGTGCGAAGGCGATGACACGATTGGCATGGCAACCGCGATGGTCGGTGGATGAGGCGGTGCAACAGGTGGTGGACTGGCACCGAGCATGGATGCAAGATAGGGATATGCAGGCGGTTTGCCTGGCGCAGATTCAAGCATATGAGGGGTGTGAATAGGCATGGTGTGGAGCAGTGGTAATGCGTTTGACGGATGAACAGCGCGCATCAATTCTTACGATCGTACGCCGCCATTGTGGCGATGCGGCTGCGGTGTACCTCTTTGGCTCCAGATGCAATGATGCAAGCAGGGGTGGCGATGTCGATCTGCTGATTGAGCATGATGCGGATATTGGCTTGTTGCAACGAGCAAAAATTGCGCAAGCCCTGCAAGAGCGCCTGTTTTTGCCTGTCGATATTGTGGCGAAGAACCGAAATGATGCTGTTGAAACACCATTTCAGCATATTGCCCGCGCCGGCGCGGAGCGTTTATGAATGATTTGAATCGCGAGCTTTTAGTTAGTCAAAAACAGCACCTGTCATTGTTGTTGGAAGCGGTGCAGCGATGTGTATTTTTTCTGGATGCTTCAGTGCAAAAGCTCACATGGCCATTGAAGAGTGATGATCTTGGTGCTCGCAAGCAGGATGTCGATCTGTTTGAAACATTGGCCGCGATCAATGAGCGATTTTCCAAATTGCAGGATACGTTGGGTGCAGCTATGCGGCATGCAGCGCTGTTGTCTGGAGAACCAGCAGATGTTTTCCTTAAGGTATTGGCATTTTATGAGAAAATTGGTGTGATCGTTTCTGCGGAGCAGTGGCAGCTGTATCGAACAGTGCGCAATCTTGCGGCACATGATTATGAAACAGATTATGCGGTGATTGCCGAGCATTTTAATACGCTGAATGAGCTCCTTCCGGCGCTTTATTCAGATGCGGGTCATTTTTGTCAATATTGCAGTAGTGCTTTAGGTGTTGTTGCTGAAACGAGAGATTTTGAGCCTGATTTTATTAACATAACCCAACGTGCTTTTGGAAAGTGAAATATGAATAAAGCCGATATAAATAGTACACTGTCAAAAATGGTGGAGAAAATGCGTCGTGTAGGCGCTCCTGAGAAAATCATTCTATTTGGTTCATGCGCGCGCGGCGATGCGAATCCGAATAGCGATATCGATTTATTGATCATCGAGCATTCGGATTTACCGAGATATAAGAGGGCAGCTCGGTATCGGAGAGCGGTTGAGGGCATGTTCATGGCTAAGGATATTGTGGTGTGGTCTCCTGAAGAAGTAGAGGAGTGGGGTGCTGTCCCCAATGCATTCGTGACAACGGCCTTACGTGAAGGGCAAGTGCTCTATGAAGCGTGAGGCGGATGTGAATGGTAATTGTGTTTTTAGTGATACTTATTTCGTGGGAAAAGATCGCCAGCTTGAAGTGTATGTGCCAGAAGTATTGGGCGCGAAAGTGAAGGTTTTTATTTTACCTGATGGTGGAGAATTTATCGATCTGAACGCTGATGATGTTTTGGGCTCACCGGAAAAGAGTGGCTTTATCAGTACAGTTTTAGGGAATGCGGATGAGGATGTTTGGAATGACCTCTAGCATTGAGATCGGAGGAATTTATAAGATTAGCTATCCATTTCACGGTCTTTCAGGAAATAAAATTAGACCAGCTCTTGCGCTAAGTAAGGCGGATCGAAGAGGGGATGTGCAGTTTGCGTTTATCACGAGCAGGCTATATCCACAGGTGGATGCTGTTCTATTGCAAGAGAGTGATTATATTGGTCATAAGCGATTGCCTCGTTGTGGTTATTTATGTGTGGATCAAGCAATACGCTTGCATTCTTCTCTTGTGATAGAAAAAGTAGCGCAACTCAATGCATTGATAATGAAGAAAGTTGCTCGACTCCTCGTCAAACATTCACTCTCTTTAAGTATTGATTTAGAACATAATATTCAGAAATCTTTTGTTTCGGGTGAGAGTGTGATTCCGCCTTCAGGAAAAGTGATCGGTGCGCCAGAAATTGAAAATATGGTGGAAGCGGCACTGGATGGCTGGCTGACGACAGGGCGTTTTAATGAACGGTTTGAGAAAGAATTGGCAGATTTTTTAGGGGTAAAATACGTAATTACGGTGAATTCTGGTTCTTCTGCAAACTTAGTGGCATTTAACACGCTAACGTCATCGAAGTTAAGAGAGCGGGCTATCAAGAAGGGTGATGAAGTGATTGGAGTCGCAGCCGCTTTTCCAACCACAGTGAGCCCCATTGTTCAGTTTGGTGCGATCCCTGTATTTGTCGATGTGGATCTGAAAACACTCAATGTGAATGCCGAATTGATAGAGGCGGCGATTACGCCCAAAACTAAGGCGATTATGCTGGCGCATACGCTGGGTAATCCGTTTAATCTCAGAAAAGTGAAGGCTCTTTGCGATAAGTATAAATTATGGCTGATTGAAGATTGCTGCGATGCTCTTGGCGCTAAATATGAAGGTAAAATGGTAGGTACTTTTGGTGATATTGCTACTTTAAGCTTCTATCCAGCCCACCATATAACCATGGGTGAGGGTGGTGCTGTTTTTACTAATAGTAAAAAATTAATAAAAATTGCCGAATCATTTAGAGATTGGGGGCGCGACTGCTATTGCAAGCCGGGGTGTGATGATACCTGTGGGGTTCGATTTAAACGGAAGAACTTTGGCGCGTTGCCGGCAGGGTATGACCATAAATACACCTATTCTCATTTGGGCTATAATCTGAAAATATCTGATATGCAGGCAGCCTGTGGCTTAGCGCAACTCAAGCGCCTCTCCGAATTTATCGAACAGCGTAATGGTAATTTTTCATATTTAAAAAATAGATTGATTTCTGTTAGTGGTTTTGTCGAAATTCCCAATACCACTGAGTATGCAGTGCCATCATGGTTTGGTTTCCCCATTACCGTTAAAGAAAGTACCGCGATCAGCCGAGTGAATTTAATTGAATATCTGACTCAATATAAAATAGGTACGCGTCTGTTGTTTGCCGGAAATCTCACGAGTCAGCCTTGTTTTGAGAATGTGGAATACCGTGTGGTGGGAGAGCTAACCAATACGGATATCATTATGGATCGGACGCTATGGCTAGGTATTTATCCTAGACTTGGTGCCGATCAAATGGATTTTATTGCAGAAAAGATAGAAGAGTTCTTCAGAGTACATTGTTGATGACAGTAGATAGTCGGCATCTAGCATGGTGATTGTAGAAATAGAAAGTAGATTCAGCTGCAGTGAAAATTAGGTGTTTTAATTTGCACAACCGAAGGAGAATAAATGCGCTTTTTTTCTAGTGAAAAATTAACATTCATCATGGATATGGCTAATAATCACATGGGCTCAGTTGAACATGGATTGCGCATTATCCGTGAATTGCGGCAAGCTACGCAGGGTTATGATTATACTTTTGCCATCAAACTTCAGTATCGCGATCTGGATACATTTATCCATCCGGATTTCCAGAGTAGGACGGATATCAAGTATATAAAACGATTTAGTGCTACCCGCTTAAGTCGGGGAGATTTTTTGCGGTTAAAGAATGAGGCTAAATCGCTAGGGTTTCTCACTGTTTGCACTCCGTTTGATGAGGCGTCTGTTGCACTGATTGAAGAGCATAACTTTGATATCATTAAGATAGCAAGTTGTTCGTTTACAGATTGGCCTTTGTTGGAGAGGATTGCTCAAACATCCATGCCTATTGTTGCGTCTACGGCAGCAGCATCATTGGAATCTGTGGACAGGGTGGTTAGTTTTCTTGAACATCGTAAAAAGCAATTTGCATTGATGCATTGTGTTGCTGAGTACCCTACTCATAAAAAGCACCTCGAACTTAATCAGATTGATCTACTTCGTAATCGTTATCGGAATATATGCGTAGGCTATTCTACTCACGAGTCCCCTGAAGAGATTGCAGCAGTAAAGATTGCAATTGCAAAAGGGGCAACGTTGCTTGAAAAACATGTGGGTGTTCCGACCTCTGAATTTAGTTTGAATGCTTATTCAGCAAGCCCTAGGCAGATTCGTGCATGGGTAGAGTCGGCATCTGACGCGATGTTAATGTGCGGTTTGCCCACAGGTCGTGTTGAACCCATTGCCTCGGAGCGAAATAGTTTACAGGGCTTAAGGAGGGGGGTTTTTGCCAAAAGGTCATTAGTCAGGGGGGAAATCATTAAGTGGGAAGATGTGATGTTGGCAATTCCATTAATAGAGGGGCAGGTGAGTGCTAATGACTTATCCAAGTACACTGAATATAAGCTACTAGAAGATGTCGCAGAGAGTGCCCCTGTTACGTTTGATAAAGTTCAGGTTCATGATCAACGCGAACAGATTTATGCAGTTGTTCGAGATGTGCGAGAGATGCTATGTAAGGCTCATGTGAAGGTTCCAGGGCAAGTCGATTTGGAGATTTCGCATCATTTTGGGCTGGATGTTTTCGACCGCTTTGGTGCCACGATGATCACGATCATCAATCGGTCATATTGTAAGAAGTTAATTGTCCAACTTCCCGGACAAATGCATCCAGAACAATATCATTTAAAAAAAGAGGAAACTTTTCATGTTTTATATGGTGAAGTTGTTTTGTGTTTGGATGGTAAGTCACAGATATTAAAGGCGGGTGATGTTGTTACCGTGGAGCGTGGTGTGCGCCATAGCTTCCACAGTGAAGGAGGAGTGATTATTGAGGAAATATCTTCCACGCATGATAATGGCGACTCATATTATACAGATCAATCCATCGACGATGACAGTATTCGCAAAACGTTTATTACGAATTGGTTGGACTGATGGTGCCTAGGCATAATTTGCCCGTAATTGTATGGGATGTGGATGATGTGCTCAATAATCTGATGCAGTCTTGGTTTGAAGTGGTTTGGTTACCCGCGCATCCAGAATGTACATTGTGTTTTGAAGATATAAAGGAGAATCCTCCACATCAATTGCTCGGGGTATCATTGAGAGACTATCTTGAATCATTAGATGAATTTCGACTCTCTCGACATTTTTCTTCTATGCTACCAAACCTTGAAATATTGGATTGGTTTCAGAATGATGGTGAAAAATTTCATCATATTGCGCTCACAGCCACTCCTCTGTGTGCGGCACCAGCTTCTTCAGCTTGGGTGTTCCAGCATTTTGGGCGGTGGATTCGATCCTTTCATGTGTTGCCATCAGCGAGGCCCATTCATCAAGTGACAAATTTATTCGCCGATAAGGGAGACTATTTGAAATGGTTAAACAAGGGAGATGTGATTGTGGAGGACAATATTCAGAATGCCGAATTGGCTCGGAGGGCAGGCTTGAACGCGTTGGTAATGCCAAAGCCTTGGAATCATGCCGTAGAGGCAATTACCTTCAAACTATCTGCACTGGTGTAGCTTAATGTGTGTTAAGTTTATCATTTCTCCCATGCTGGATGTGATTTGTTTTTTTACGCAGGTTTTTCTTCGTGGATGAGGTTGTCTGTTTATCTGATTACGTGATTGATACGCTATACGATTATGGTGTTGACCATCTTTTCATGTTGCCGGGTGGTGGCTGTATGTATTTGGTTGATGCCTTGGGAAGACACGGCGGGTTGAAGTTTACCTGTAATTTGCATGAACAGGGCTGCGCTGTGGCTGCAGAAGCTTACGGTCAATATAGGCAAGACCTCGGAGTCGCTTTAGTTACAACAGGTCCTGGTGGTACCAATGCCCTAACAGGTGTGGCTGCTGCATGGACTGATTCAACGCCTTGCCTGTTTCTTTCAGGGCAGGTGAAACGTTCGGATATGTTGGGCAATACAGGTGTTCGCCAACGTGGATTCCAAGAAATTGATATTGTCAGTATGGTCGCCCCTATTTGTAAGTATGCAGTGGTTGTTCATGAGCCTGAAAGCATACGCTATCACATGGAGAAGGCGTTATACATTGCCACACATGGGCGACCAGGGCCCGTGTGGTTAGATATCCCTCTGGATGTACAAGCCGCGAACATTTGTCCAAGGAATCAAAAGGGTTTCGTTGTTTCTGAGCAGCCCAGTCTCGGTATATCGAATGAGGCGCTTTCTGATTTGGCAATAACAGTATTAAAGTCACTTTCGAAGTCGGAGCGCCCTGTTGTACTAGTGGGAAATGGAGTGCGTTTATCTGGGTGTATAAAAGAGACCCGAAAATTTCTGGAACAACTTGGTTTCCCGATCTTAACGACGTGGAAGATGATTGATTTTTTGGAAGAAGATCATCCGTTGTTTTGTGGTAGACCGGGCGCAGTGGGTCAGCGAGGTGCTAATTTTGTACAACAAAATTCTGATTGTTTGTTGATCTTGGGGGCTAGACTGGATCTCGGTCAAGTCGCTTATGATCATGATAATTTTGCTCCACATGCCCAGAAAATCATGGTTGACATTGATGCTGCTGAAATTAAAAAGTTGGGAGACTCAATAGATGTTCCGATACATGCGGATGTGGGAAAGTTTGTACATGAGCTTCGTAGGCAACGACCTGTTCTATCGTCCGGCAGCCAGTCCAAGTGGCTTAGTTGGGCCAAATGCTGTTATCAAAGCTATCCGGTTGTTTTACCTGAATATCGTAAACAACAAGGTTTTGTGAACGATTATGTGCTGATTGAGACTTTGTCTGATTTGATGTCAGAGCAGGATTTGTTGGTGCCGGGAAGTTCCGGTGCATGTAGCGAACGTAGTATGCAGGCATTCAACGTAAAGCAAAACCAGCGAATTATTAACAGTCAGGCGCTTGGTCCAATGGGCTTTGGTATTCCGGCAGCCATAGGGGCGTGTATTGCTGCCGGAGGGGAACGACGCACTGTTACTCTCGATGGTGATGGTGGGTTTATGATGAATATTCAGGAGTTGGAGACAGTACATCGGTTAAATCTTCCAATAAAATTTTTTGTACTGAATAACGCCGGTTATGGCTCCATTCGCTCGACGCAGCTTAGTTTTTTTGATGGTAGATATGTTGCCAGTGATGCCTCTAGCGGCCTGACGTTACCTGATATTTGTAAGCTCGCTAAGGCTTTTGGGTTGCAAACGGCACGTTTAACTGATCACAGTGATATCAAAATAAAAGTACAACAGATTTTAGACTCACCTGGTCCGCTAGTATGTGAAGTGATGGTTAACCCAAACCAAGTGACAGCGCCAAAAGTCATGTCTCACCGGTGTTCGGATGGAAAGATGGAGTCTATGCCTATGGAGGATATGACGCCTCTACTTTCTCGTCGTGAGTTTCATGATCGTATGAATACCTTTCAGAAACAAAAATAGGGCAGGAGAAATAACCATGACAGTTACTTTAATGGATTCAGATAATGATAATGGCTTGACTCCTCAGGAGCGGGAAAAAAGGCAAGGGCTGAGGCAAAGAAAGCCCTATGTGGCAAATAAGCTTGCACAGATATCTGCCATGGAAGCACGCGGTGAAATCAGTCCTATTATTCGATTGGAGAAAAGCTATTTGTGTAATTTTCAGTGTACGCACTGTTCAGCGGAATATTACATGGATAGGCATAAAGAAAAAGTTTTTCAGATTCAAGATACAAGAAGAGAAATTAATCTTGATGACATAAGAGAACTGTCTAGACAGGCTGATGAACTTGGCTTGGCTCGGTTTGTTATTACTGGTGGTGAACCTTTGGTTATGCGCGACTTTGATGATGTTGTGGAGGCGATAGACCCCGACAAACATTACATCATTACAGATACCAATGGTTGGTTTTTGGATGATAAAAAAGCGCGGCATCTTAAGTCTATCGGTGTTGAAAAGGTTCAGTTGTCTCTGGATAGCATGATTGAAAAAGATCATGATGCCTTTCGCAACAAGCCAGGCTCCTATAAACGGGTGATGCGAGCCATTGACGCATCTATTGATGCCGGGTTGAATCTTATTTTGGCGACTGTTTTGGTAAAAGGGCGTGTCAGAACTGATGAGTTCAGAAATATGTGTCAGTTTTGTACGGATAAGGGTATAGGTTTATACGTATCGTATGCTAAACCTACGGGCTCATGTTCAGACCATCCGGAATTTGTGATTGATAAAGAAGATGCAGATTTACTGCGAGAACTTGAGAAGGAATACAATGTTTTCTCGCATATGACTCCATCATACGGTTCATTTAAGGGCTGTATTACCATGAAGGGGATTATTACAGTTACGGCATCGGGTGAAGTGACGCCATGTCCATATATTGATATGTCTTTGGGCAATCTCTATGAAACTTCATTAAAAGAAATTCTTGATCGCGGGATGAGGAATCCCTGGATCGGCCCATATCGTCCGGACTGTCTGATTGGAGAGGATCCCCAGTTTATTGATTTGCATACTGAAAAGACACATGGAGCTAGGTTGCTTCCGGTTCCATGGGGAGAAGGCTTTTCTGATCAGGACTCTCTGACTCAAGTATATTCATCAAGGATGAGGTTTGATGAATATTTTGATGAGAATGGTCGCTGTATAGCAGAAGGTATTGAGGCGGAAGCTCATGTAGGAACGCGCAGGTATTTTTCGATTGTTCAGCCCGAAGTAGATTATAAGAAAATTTATCATCGTTTGAAGCAGCATTTGAACCTTGGTGATTCCATATCAATGGAAGCATTTGAAAAACGTTCAGAGAATATTTTGAAAAAATTATCAGCCAGTCCTGAATGCAAAAATATTGTCAATGGGGTTCACGTTCCATTTATCCTTGGAGCGAACGTTATCTCGGATATAGGTGAGGCATTCCAAGATATATGGTTGCCGGCTGTTGCGGATTCATTCCAAGGTTTTTTTTCAAATCGTACGTTTACCAATCATTGCAACCATACGCTCACAGGGAAAATGCGTGTTAGTTCAGGCTCACGATATGAGCAGTTGCTTGATGCCATGCAAGCTAAAGCTGTTGTTGGATATTATTTCCCATGTCTAACAGAGTTTTCTCTTCCAGCGGCGGTAGAGTATGTGCAAAGATTGCCCGAACATTTTATCTTGGCAGGGCCTTTTGATATTGCAGCGGCGCTCATTGGTTCGCCTGATTTGTTGCTACGCAAGGATGGATATCCTCCGTTGCTGTGGTTGTCGGGTGTGCTTGGCTCGAATAAGGATGTCGCGTACCACTTTGAAGCCTATGGTTATAACCTGACATTTAATAGTAGGTATCATGCTGGAAAGGTGGCGGAATCATGGGCTTCTGGTTTGGTGGTTCTTGGCTAAATTAAAGCGAACAATGCGATGCAGGGTTTGTAAGGGGAGCTTAATGGAGCACCCTCTACTTCGTTACGAGGATATGCCCTCATCGGCGCAAGGGTTTCCAACGTTGGATACAGTTGCTAAGGACAGAGGAGAGGATCTCGAGGTTTTTCAGTGCTCCTGCTGCGGTCTTCTTCAGCTGAATAGTAGACCGGTTCCATACTACCGCGAGGTGATCAGGGCTACTGCCTTTTCAGACGAAATGAAAATGTTTCGTGTAGAGCAATTCAGACACTGGATTGAACAATACAAATTGGATGGTTGCAAATTGCTCGAGATTGGATGTGGAAAGGGTGAATATCTATCCCTATTAAAAAGTGCAGGATTCGATGCTTACGGCATGGAGTATTCGGCTGCATCGATAAAAGCGTGCCAACAACAGGGGTTGAATGTATTTTCAGGCTATTTAGGTGATAACAGCTTTCGTTTGGATTTGTCATTTGATGCATTTGTTTGTTTCAATTTTATGGAACACTGGCCTGATCCCAATGCGTGTTTGCAGCATTTGCACGATTGTTTATCAGAGAACGCTATTGGTTTTGTCGAGGTTCCCAATGTTGATATGGTTATAGAAAATGGGTTGTTTTCAGAATTCATAGCGGATCATTTACTATATTTTACTGAGGATACGTTGCGTTTCACGTTGCAGAAAAATGGGTTTGATGTTTTGGATTGTCACCAAGTTTGGCACCATTATATTTTGTCTGCGGTTGTGTGTAAAAGAGGCGTTTTAGATTTGAGACTGTTCGAACAGCTGCGTTCCAATATTGCGATCCAGTTGCATGCGTTTATAGATCGGTTTCCTGCCAAGCGTGTAGCAATTTGGGGGGCCGGACATCAGGCGTTGGCTGTGATTTCGTTGGCTGAGATTGCTCCGAAAATAGTCTATGTGATTGACTCGGCTCCCTTTAAGCAGGGAAAATATACTCCTGCGACACATTTGCCGATTGTGCCCCCCGATGAGCTTTCTGTGAATCCTGTTGACGCAGTGATTGTGATGGCGGCAAGTTATTCTGGTGAAGTTGTTGAAATTGTAAGAACGAAATACGGCGGAGCGATAAGTATTGCTGTGTTGAATCCCTCTGGTGTGGAAGTTTTGGATTGAATGATTCAATGAGTAATGAAATGAATGGATTATTATCGCATAGGGTTCATGAGATGACTGACCGTCTTTGGTTAAGGCTTAGTAATCAATCCATTTTTATCACTGGTGGCACCGGGCTTTTTGGAAGTTGGTTGATGGAGTCGATGTGTGGTGCCAATCGGCGATTGGGTACCAATATTAAAGCCACAATTTTAACAAGAAATATTCGAAAAACCTTGTCTAGAACAAATAGAATTTATCACGATTCTGCAATATCGTTTGTCCAAGGAGATGTATCTGATTTCGAATTTCCTGACAGTAAGTTTTCCAGAATTATTCATATGGCGACTACCTCAGCAAAGGAAACCTTTGATGGTGCAGATCAATTAGAAAAGCTTCGAATGCTGATAAATGGGACGGAACGCGTTTTACAGTTTGCTGTCAAGTGTGAAGTAGAGAAATTTTTATTTACTAGCTCTGGAGTTGTATATGGTGATTGCTCTGCTGGGTTGCCGGGTGTTCCCGAGACATATAAAGGAGCACCAGAGACTACGGATGTTCTATCAGGACTGGCTGAAGGTAAGCGAGTAGCTGAGTACTTATGCTCGTATTATGCCGATAAATTCCAATACGCTTACACCATTACTCGCTGCTTTTCGTTTGTAGGCCCCGGATTACCCTTAAATTTGCACTATGCGATTGGGAATTTTATAGGACAAGCCTTAGAAGGAAAAACGTTGCGTATTATGGGCGATGGCACAGCTGTACGCTCATATCTATACCGAGATGACTTCATTGCATGGTTGCTAACACTGCTTCTAGATGGAAAGCATGGTCGTGTGTATAACGTTGGATCAGATTTGGGTATATCCATAAGAGATTTAGCATGTCTTATTCGGGATCTCTTAAATCCAGGCTTAGATGTACATGTGCGCAATTTCGATAATCGTGGCGTAGGAAATGTTTTCCGTTCACGCTATGTTCCAGATATAGCACGTGCCCGACATGAGCTTAGTTTGGATGTTTGGACTCCGCTGGAAGTGGCTATTGTAAAAACAGCCGATGCTTGCCGTATAGAATGATAAAAGGGTCGTCAGTCAGGTACAACTAGTGTGGATGAAGTGAGTTTCCTTCGGTTTGATACAATCGATAAGGGACATGGATGCCATTTGTATTGATGGTCCAAAGAGGGTTATAAAGAATCAGTGTTATATCTATAGCTTTTGTGAAATAAGGTCAAAGAATGTACTTTTTGGTTGGGAGGGGATAATGAAAAAAATTAAGGCGGATATTTATGGTTTAATGGATCAATATTGTAAGAGTGATGAAGAAACTAGCTCTGTGCTTGGACTCTTGGGGGATAAACAACTTGTTCTATATGGAGCGGGGGAACTGGGGGTTACATTCATAATACGCATTGTCAATAGATACAATCGCGTTAATATAATGATGGTACTTGATCGTAAATTCAAACATCCACAGGTGTTTCATGGTATTTCAGCTTGTTCTCCTGATGAATACCACCCTTCAGATAAAAACAAAAAAGATTCTTTGGTAATTATTGCTGTCTTAAATGAATCGCATCAGAAGGAGATTATATCAAAACTGAGGTGTTTTGGTTATCGTAACATAATGTTAGCCACCGATATTTATGAGCTACAATTGCTGCACATTCCCAAAGGTCTTCTAGATAATGGACGAGAATACTATTTATCTGAACGAAAAAGAATAGTTCAAGCATTTGAACTATTCGATGATAAAACGAGTCAGGAAATCTTCAATCTTTTTCTTTCAACCCATATTAAAAGAGAATTTATTCGATTTCCATCCATTTCTTCAGATGAGCAGTACTTTCCTTCTGATATCAAAATGAATAAAGGCTACGCCCGCTTGATAAATTGTGGCGCATACAATGGCGATACTGTAATGAGATTAAATGAGAAGCATGGAAAAATAAAGGCTCTTGCTTGTTTTGAGCCAGATTTGGAAAGCTTTCAGAAGCTGGCTGTTTTTTTGCGCGATCAGGGACAAGGAATTTCTGATGATATTTTTGTATATCCCTGTGGAGTACATGGAACAACAAAACGTTTTTACTTCTCTGATGCTGATGCATCCAGTATGATAACGGATGATGGTGATTTGTTTGTCCAATGTGTGTCCTTAGATGACGTGCTTCCAACATTTAATCCAACATTTATCAATATGGATATAGAAGGCGCTGAGTTAGATGCACTGAAGGGTGCTGAACAGATATTAAAAAAATGCAAGCCGGATTTAGCAATTTGTGTATACCATGCACCAAATCACATATGGGATATTCCACTATACCTAAATAGTCTCAATCTTGAGTATAAATTTTATTTGCGTACCTACACCTATTTTACAAACGAAACTGTTCTTTATGCAACAGTAGACGCATAGGGGTTGTTTTTGGCGTGTGGATCATCCTTTTGGGGCTAGTTCGGCTGAAGCGATTTTTTCAAAAATATTGCTCATGCGCTCGCCAAATGCTTCTACATTTAAGAAAGGTGGATTTTTTTGCATTGCGTCCTTTATTCTATATTTTAGTGAGTTGCGATATTTTTTGTTCGTTCCAAGTCGGGTGGCTATGTTGACATAGTCATCCACATCATTTGCAATTAGTTCTGGTATGCAGAGTTCTTTGAGTAATCCTCCAGACGCCATAGATCGAAAATTATTACCATTGATTGCTACCGGCGGCACTCCTGTTTCAAGCGGATCTAGTAGGGATGTTGGGCCTGAGAAAGGAAATGAGTCCAGATAAATATCAGCAAGTTTTACTACTTCTCGGACATTTTCTTGTCCTGATATATTGAGCAATCTTAATCGATTTTTGATGTTATATTTTTCAAAACCATTTCTGATTCGTGTTGAAAAGGCGCGAACGGCATAGCTGTCCGTCCAGTTTGGGTTGAATGGATAAAGGACAAGATAGGCATTAGGTACGCTGGCGATGATGCGAAGCCAAGTGTCTTCCAATTCTGGCGTGATTTTGTAACAACACGCTCCTGCGGTGTAGATGATGGCTGTTTCAGGAATATTTAACTTTTCTCTACTAACAAAAACATTAGCTTTTTTTGAAGACGTTTTGAAAGAAAAATCATAGCAATGATGGGAGCCATCCATCAGTATTAATTTTTCAGAGTAATATGACTGGGCATCTTTTTTGGGTTCTATATATTGACCGGAAAGAAAGTAATCATAGTAAGGCATGCCGGTTGTTCCAGCACTACATCCGCTGGCAATTTGTACTCTGGCAAGACGGAATAGAGCTAGTAGTGATGCCTGATGCGTGACGACTGCAACACCAGTACCGAGATACAAAATGTCCAGATCTTGCTGGCGAATTGTCTCTGCTAGTTCTTGAATGGTTCCTTTTAAGTGGATGAAGGTGTCTGCAAATTTGCGGCAATATTTTTCCAATTTTGAATCGGTTTTCTCCATGCTCAATAAAATGATTTCGAACCGTGTTCTATCTATATGTTTAAAGCATGTCAGGGTACTGGATGTCTCAGTCATTGATCTATAGCCATTGGATAAGAATGCAACTTTTATGCGTTTGCTTGACCTGGGTTTATTCTCAAAAGAGTAATTTAGTGTGTGCCCCTCTTTTTCTAGTAGTCTTCCCATAATCTTTGCTCTTTTCACGAGAATTCCCTTTAAATTGCAAGAATTCATATAAAGGGGGACAAAGTTATGGTTGAAAGTAAAGTGATGGACGATTTTTTTCCACTTTGGATGACTTGATGGAGTAAAATTATTGTATAGATGGGTAACCCACGCATCCATGCATCGAAAGTATTGCTCTGCCTCACCTATTTGTGAGAACGAGGGGGGAGAAGAGATAAATTCCAAAAACAGATCGAGAATCGGTTCTGGCAGTGATATGATATTCTCAAGTTGTATTGGCATTCTATGGGGAAGTAAAAAAAGCATTGAAACCATCATTGAAGCGTAATTCTCAGCGTCAGTTGTTTGCAGAGCAATGTCTATGACGTGTTGTTCTTCATCTGTGAGTAGCTCATATTTTAAGTCATTATTTATCAGTGTCTGTACACCCTTATCGGCACCATCCACCAATACAGATATTAGTTCGGAATTACTGTCAATAGAGAGACAAAATTCAGCGAATGAGAGCCGTAATTGCTTGAGGTGATCAATTGCGATGATGTCGTCAGGATTTTTCTTCCACTGTAGTTGATTTTTTACGACCTGATTACTCCAACGTCTTGGGTTGCTGATGTTGAAGCTAAGCTCATGTTTGTTGATTTCCAGAGCAAGTGTCTGAACGCTATCGATTCGTTGATTTATGGTATGATTTGGGAAGCCCAATTTTTGAAGTGTTGCTGCGGTCTCTTGTAGTATTGATTGATTGGAAAATGAGGGTGAATATTGTAATAGTTGAATTTGAGCAAGTAGTTGTGCTAAAACCCACTCAGCCAAGTTGTTGTTGGAATTTGTTTGATCGTAATATTTGGCTACTGGCAAAAATGGTTCGCTGGGGATAAATGTTTGAGTTACATTTATTCCTTCTATCGCCATTTGCAATGCTTGGATTGTCGCTTCGGTATTACCCAGCTCATTGGCAATACGAGCTACGGTGCATAATCGGGAGATGCATGATTGCAGCTCGGGTGTATTGAGTAGCAGTGAGAAGGCGGCGCAGAGGAAACCGAAACGTTCGCTTGGTGTGTTGCTGCCATCGTGTGCCATGGCGTAGGCGGTGAGTGCGTTTCTGACCGACTCCCAGTCGTTCGAGGTCTGTTGTGCGGCGACCTGTTCTTTCCATATATCGAGCAGCTCAGTGGCAAAGGAGGAGGGTTCGATTGCTTTTTGCCAATAGTCGACATCATCCGGCAGGTTGAGTGATGGTGCGATACGTTGTGCCAGATGGCCGGCTTTGGCAAGGGCATTGGCGCGTTCTTGTTGGCAGAAGAAGATGGGTTGGGTGGTCTGCTCCGGTGCGAACGATTCGGCGTAGGGAGCCAGTAGGTTCAGCCCGGGGATAAAGCGAAAGGCAGCGAAAGATTGCGACTGCATCTGTTCCACGTATTCGTTGGCGTTGGTTAGCGTTTCTGAGGGGTGTAGCATGATCAATGGTGCGCCTGTGAGGTCATTGAGTAAATCTGAAGTGAGTTGCTCTGGTTGTTCGGCGATTAGCAGGTCAATGCCATTTTGCGCAAATGGTAACGCCTGCTGTGGATCTTCAGTGGCTGTGATCCAGTGGAAGTGGTTCAGCTCGGCGCTGTTGCTGAGGCGGTGGGCTTCATCAGCGTTGGATGTGATGGCCAGTACTGCTCCGCTATCACCGGTTCGTTGGGCTAGGCTTAGGGCATAGCAGCCATAACCGGCTTGCAGATCGAGCACGCGCATGCCGGGTTGGCTGATGCGGCGGAGAAAACGAATCTCATCTTCGTACCAGTCGCCCTGTTCGGTGAGGATGTAGGTGGTTTTGTTTTCCAGCGTTTTAGGCAGAATAATGATGATATCATCCGGCATGGTTAAGCAGATGTTTGGCAACGTTTTAGATGCAATTGATGTCGGGAGTTGTATGTCTTTTTTGCGGCAAGCTTCTAGGTAGAGTTCTTCTAATTGTCGGGTGACTTTTTCTGGATGTAATATTAATGAGTTTTGGAATAGCTGATGAATACAGTGATGTAGAAAAGAAAGGTTTTCAGAACGAGAAGCAAGATCTATGGCTTTTGTGATATATTCATCTATTGATCGAGCAATTGTAACTTCAAAGCCAATGCACTTGAGGATAGAAGCGGAAACCCTTTGTACATGAGTATCTCCTTCGAGTGTGATGACAGGCAATCCCATCCAAAGTGTATCGCAGGTAGTGTGAGTGCCACAGTAGGGGAATGTGTCCAAGGCGATATCAACCCGTCTCATGATGGCGGCGTGATCTTGGTATGCGTTTGAATAAGGCAGGAATTCTATGCGTTGTTTGTCTACGCCGTGTTGCTTGAATTCCAGTAAAATATTGTCGCAAACGATGCTTTGCTCACAATCTCTGGATTTGATGATGATTCTAGAGTCTGTGACATTCATCATGACTTCTGCCCAAGCTTTAATCACGGTGGGGTTTATTTTTCTAATATCATTGAATGAACCAAATGTGATAAAGCCATTCGATTCAACTGGTGAGGGCTCTTCACGATAAACATCTGGCATATTGCTTACACATAAAAACGTGCTTGGCATTTTGAGTAGTTCTTCCACGTACTGTGTCCCATTTTCTGGATCGCAATGTTGATCTGTTATACGGAAATCAACCGTGTCTAGCCCTGTAGTATTGGGATACCCTAAGTAACTTATCTGAACTGGTGCAGGTTTGAATGCCATAACCTCAATTGGTGATTGTCCAGTGTGGCCGCTTAAATCAATAAGGATGTGAATGCCGTCTTTTGCGATTCGCTCTGCTGTTTGGGCGGTGGATAGGGCAGTGATATCGATAAAGTGATCAGCGGCTAGCCGAAATTTTGCAGTATATTCATCATCACGGATCAAGCGGGCATAACAGAAGACTTCAAAACACTCTCGGTCGTGGTTTAATATGATAGGCAGTGAAAAGAAACCAACAGGATGTTTATTGAAATCAACGGACAAATAAGCAATTTTTAGTTTGCTGCGTGGTGCTTTCGGGGTCGGTAGAACGATATTTGATGTCATGGTTTGTTGGGTAACCATTTTTCCCCATTGGCGATGCATCTGAAATAGTTCTTCTGATGAAAGGCCGTAGATTTCATTCATACGTATGAGAGAATTTGATACGAGTTGCGGTGGAATGTCTCCAAGCTTAAGTGACGATACAATTCTATTTTGTAATTGATCCGCTTCATGCCATGCGCATATATTTCTCAACAATAGGAATGCGTAATAAGACTCAAGTACACTGTTTGGTTTTTTGAGGAAAGGTTGACAGACGTCGAGGCTTTTTTTGAGTTGCCCCATTTCTTTGTAGCACAGCATGAGATCGATGCGAGCACCTGTGTGTTGAGGATTCAAGTGTAAGGCTTGCTCAAAAGCTTCACTCGCCTCTTGGAAGTAGTGCCAAAACAATAGGCACTCTCCTAGAAGAAAATAAACATCAGGGTGTTTTATGCTATTTCCTATCATCTTCAGACATAATTGTTGAGCTTGTTTGTGTTGGTTATGATCGATGAGATCAGCTATCTGGCTAATTTGGGTTACTATTTTTTTTTTCATGCTGTTCCTTCTACTTGAATGAAAGTTGATCTGTGTTGCGCAATGGTATGCCCAACTAAGCAAGGAATGCGCCAATGTATTCTGTTCATGCATATAGATAAATATTTCTAAAGTTGATCCTGTGAATGCCGATAGAACTCCTTGCAGGCAGAATTAAGCTTGCTGACAGATAGAGTCAACACGGTGACAAGGCATGATGTCGTTCACTTAACATAACATACTCAAGGAGAGGATAATGCTAACAGTACAAACAAATACAGCGGCTATTACTGCGCTGAAAAACATCAATACCAACAGTATCAACATGAACCAGTCACTGAATCGTCTTTCATCTGGTTTTAGAGTGAATAGTGCAGCTGATGATGCCGCAGGTTTCGCGGTTGCGAGCAAGCTTAACGGCCAGGCAGCCAAGTTAAAGGCTGCAAGTCTCAATGCAACTCAGGCTCAGGCCATGGTTAAAATGGCTGAGGCGGGTGTCAATGAGATTCAGAATATGGTGGTGCGATTGCAGTCATTGGCAATTCAGGGTGCTTCCGCTAATAACTCCACTGACCTTGCTAGACTTAAAGATGAAGCTACTAAGCTCGAAAGTGCAATTGATAAGATTGCTGGTGGCACAAAGTACAATGGTACTGCGTTGTTGAAGGCAGGTTCTAGTTCAACCTTCCAAGTTGGTGCAACGAATAATGCTAATGACCAAATAACGGTCGACTTTAGTCAGGCTTATGATACCACTGGGTTGAGTATTACTGCTGCATCCACAGCATTTGCGTCCGCTTCGTCCGCTCAGACCATGATTACAACCATGGATTCTGCTTTGACAACGCTGGTTACCCAACGTGCTAAGTTGGGTGCGGCGTCCAACCAGTTGGGCTTTGTCAATGCGAATTTAGCTACCAGTATTGAGCAAACGCAAGCGTCTGTATCTGCCATTAAGGATGCCGATATGGCAGCTGAGATGGCCAACTTTACGAAGAATAAGATTCTGACGCAAGCGGGCACATCGATGTTGGCGCAAGCCAACCAGACCGCGCAGAACGTTCTGACACTGTTCAGATAAGAGGCAGGCTAACCCTCTCCCGTGATCGGGAGGGGGTTAAGTCCCAATAAAAGGTAAAGGAGGTAGGTTATGTCAGTCATCAGTTCTAATATGCCGACAACGCCTGTCCTTTCTTCGCCGAATATGGGGGCTGCTGTAGTCAGATCGGGGAATCAACCACAGTCATCACCCCCAGTCTCGGCTGGACAGGTTCAGAGTAGTGCAAGCGGTAAGGGGCAAGAGGTGTCGTTGCAGCAGGTGCAGCAGGCGGTTGCGCAGGCAAATCGGCAGCTGGCTGGCTCCAATGAGTCAATCACATTTGGTTATGAGGAGCGTTTGGGACAATTTGTTGTGCAGATTTCAGACAAGGCGACTGGTCAAGTTATTCAACAGTTGCCGTCCAAGGATTTCATTCAATTTCAGCTGCATATGCGTGAAATGATCGGGTTGTTCTTGGATAAAAAGGCGTAAGCCATGCCGACGACAAGTAGTACGACAGGTTCGACCGCGCAGTCCATCGCTTCGCTGATATCGGGGCAGGTCGCGGGCTTTGATGTGCCCGGTGCTGTAGATGGGTTGCTGGGCGTCAAAAAGTTTGAGATCAGCCAGTTACAGAAAAAACAGACGGCGATTACAGCCCGGCAGGATGCATACAACAAAATCAATAGCGCACTGGTGACACTACGGGATGTATCCCGGAACATGTCGGACAGTGCGTCTTTTTTTGATTATTCCGCATCATTGAGCAGTAACTCGTCCACAGTGCCTGCATCGTCATTGTTGGATGTGAGTGGCACTTCGGGGCTTGCGGCAGGTCAACATAGTATTGTTGTCTCGCAGATTGCGCAGGCGGAGCGGCTCTCCTCATCGGCAGCGGTGAAGGATGCCAGTACGGGCGTGCCTGTGAATAGTGCTACGACAGCATTGAATATGAGTGGGAGCTTCACGTTGGCAGGTGCAACGGTGACGGTACAACTCGGTGATTCATTGAATGATATTGCTGCTAATATTAATCAATTGAATGTCGGTACGGGGGGCACGGGGGTGACAGCCTCTGTGATGAAGGTGGGCAGCAATGATTACCGTCTAGTGCTGGCTTCCGATACAACTGGTTCGACCGGTTTTTCACTAACCAGCAGCGGAACAGGAACATCGCCAGCACCACTGGATGTTGGGGGGGCATTGGCCGGCTTACAGCTGGGTGCGAGCGGGCAAACTAATGCTGCTCAGACACTGCAGGCAGCGCAGGATGCCAGTATTTCTATTGACGGGCTGGTGATGACGCGCAGCAGTAACACCATTAGCGATGCTCTATCCGGTGTAACGCTGAGTCTCAAGCAGGCTGATCCGAATGTGTCGGTTAATGTGAGCATCGGAGTCGATCAGACTGCACTGCGGAACAAAGTACAGAGCTTTGTGGATGCCTACAATAGCGTACAGACGTTGATTGCCGATCAATTCAAGTTTGATCCGAATACTGGGGTGGGCGGTGTGCTCTCTGGCGATGCATTACTATCGAGCATTCAGGCATCTATGGCAAATGGATTGATCCAATCCGTACCGGGCTTAGCTGCCGACCGGAACAGCTTGGTAATGCTGGGTATTGAGCCGGATTCGAAAGGTAAATTGACGATTAATCCGGCGCTGTTTGATAATTTCGTCGCCAATGATCCCAATGCGATACGGGATCTCTTTGTGGAGAAAGGTAGCAGTAGCAATAGTCAGCTGCAGTTCCTGTATAATGGATTGAATGCTCCTTCTGGTACCTATAGTGTCAATATCACGCAGGCGGCCACTAAGGCGACACTGACGGGGGCGACTGATTTGACAACAGGTTTGGCTGCAGACGAGTCGATTACTGTGACCAGCGGCGCGAGTACAGCAACGGTTGCACTTAAAGCAGGGCAGACACAGAGTCAGATTATCACGGCATTGAATGCTGAGCTGTCTAAAGATTACACAGAGCAACGTCAGTTCTCGACAGCGTTAACCATACCTAGCACCCCTGCCACACCAGCCAGTGGGTCGACAACTTTTGATGCTCTGGGTTTGGGTGTGGCTGCGAATGATACGATCACGATTGGTGGAAAGCTGCGATCCGGTGTAGTGGTGTCCGGTACATATACAGTGCTAGATCCAAAGCTGGATACGATTTCTGGCTTGTTGACGGCAATTCAAACAACTTTTAATAATGAAGTTTTAGCCTCGATTGATGCTAATGGCAAGATTACCGTCACGGATACGGCAGCTGGTGACAGTCAATTGACGGTGTCGCTGACTGCTCACAATCAAGGACTGGGTACACTAGATTTTGGTGCGGATGCGTCTGTGATCAATGGTCGCTATGCGTTGCCTGTGCAGGCGGTTATTTCCGGCAATGGCGTGGCACTGGAGGCGAATGCCTTTGGCTCGGGCGGCAGCTTCTCGGTGACTCAGAGTGCGGATGGGCTGGGATTTGGTGCATTGACCAGCAGTGCAACTGGTCTGGATGTTATCGGTACGATCAACGGTTTGGCAGCTACAGGCAGTGGCCAAGGTCTGACAGGTTCAGCTGGCAGCGTAGATGGGCTATCACTTTTCTACACTGGCACGGCAATAGGGGCGATTGGTGATATAACTCTTGGTCGTGGCATCGGATCAGTTATGGATGGCACGATGGATATGTTTGGTAATCCAGTGACGGGTTTGGTGTTCAATGCAATGCAGTCTGAACAGACCAAGTACGATGATATCAAGAAACGAATTGCGGATTTGAATGCTCAAATGGAACAACAGCGCGTCACATTGACTAAGCAGTTTACCAGTATGCAGAAAGCGCTTAGTTTACTTCAGAATTCTAGTAGTTTTTTGACGCAGCAGATCAATGCACAGAATGCTCAGCGCCCGTAGGGTTGTGACAAGCGCATAATTCTCATATTTCTCTGTTGTTCAGAGTTGGGTGCTCGCAGAGCGGCCTGAGTCGCTATT
>Ga0256829_1001218_pt1 | contig 21904 bp, 18 predicted proteins | sample 131447metaG_FD_185979 | JGI IMG/M metagenome (GOLD analysis project Ga0256829, IMG submission 185979) | Hydrothermal vent microbial communities from Lau Basin, Pacific Ocean - 131-447 | ecosystem: Environmental > Aquatic > Marine > Hydrothermal vents | place: Pacific Ocean: Lau Basin | collected...
GAATCTACTCAAAACAAACTATTCTTACAGCTTTAAGAATCATCCGGGTGATTTTCACAACGGAGGAGTATGGCCCGTATGGATGGGACTTTTTACCCTCGGCTTAGCAGCACAAGGACAGACCGAATTAGTCGAGCAGCTCGTAACTGCCTTTGAAACCGAAATAGCTACCAAACCTAACTGGGCTTATCAAGAGTATTTCAACCCTATTAGCAAGACTTTAGGAGGTAAGACACAAATGGGATACAGCGCCTCCGGAGTGATCTTTATGCAAGAAGCGCTACGAATGATACAGGCTGAGCAAAGCAGTACCCTCTTCGATTAAAAAGCTAGGGAAACCCCTTTCGATAACGTTTTCGTTGCCTATATCTCAATTTCTGGGAACGATTCTTAGAATTGCCTAAAAAATTGCGGATATTAGGTACTAATTCGCAACTAAATAAACAGGTATGAGTATCATTTCTAAGATTCCGAAGCCACAACTTTCTTTTTGGCAGATCTGGAACATGAATGTAGGATTCTTTGGGATCCAGTTTAGCTTTGGTTTACAGCAAAGTGCGGTTAACCCGATTTTTGAATTCCTAGGGGCGCATCACGAAGAACTTCCACTGCTCAACTTGGCTGGCCCCGTAACGGGTTTATTGATCCAACCAATTATTGGTGCGATATCTGACAAGACCTGGTCGCCAAAATGGGGTCGAAGAAAACCTTTCTTCCTCATAGGAGCCATCTTGGCCAGTTTGTGTTTGTTTGCGTTCCCGTTTAGTCCGGAACTATGGTTCGCCGTAGGATTACTTTGGCTCTTAGACGCGGCAAACAATACTGCCATGGAACCCTACCGTGCTTTTGTGGGTGATAAATTGCCTGAAAAACAATACACTTTTGGTTATCAAATGCAAAGCCTGTTCGTTGGGGCAGGTATTACCATTGCTAACTTTTCGCTTTTCTTGTTCCAAGATTGGTTTGGCGGTGGCGCCGAGGCTGCTGCTAGCGGCTCCAGTATTCCAACTTGGGTGTACTATTCGTTCTTTTTAGGCGCATTCGCCTCTATTGCCACTGTCCTATGGTCGGTCTGGAAAACACCGGAAATACCACCTACAGACGAAGAATTGGCCGAGATCAGGGAATTCAATGAAGGTAAACCACATCCGCTGATTCAGGTTATTAGTGCCTTAGTAGTAGTGCTTTCGGTGCCTGTTTTACTTGGGCTGGGAATCGCATACTTTTGGCCATACCTGAACGAGAATTACAATTTATTGGTTATCATAATGCTGGTGATTGCCTTATTCTGGCTATCCTTTTTATATCGTCTTATCAAGAACAATCCAGACAATAAGAGTATCAAAAAATTTGGCGATCTTCTGGTCCCGCTCATGGAGACCTCCGAAGCCATCAAGGATATGCCCAAGTTCATGTGGAAACTATCTGCGGTCTACTTTTTTCAATGGTATGCCTTGTTCATTTATTGGCAGTTTATTTCTCCAATGCTCAAAGCTTCGCTTCCGGGACTTACTGCGGATGAGGCCTTAGCGCAAGTTGGACTAATGAACGGAACCTACAATTTTGTGACCATGATCGTAGCACTAGCTTTAGTGCCTTTTGCCAAGAAATTTGGTTCCAAAAAAGTATATGTGATCAGTTTATTCTTTACAGGTTTGGCGATGTTGGCGCTGCCTTACATAAAGAACGAATATGTACTTCTCTTACCAATGATTCTATTTGGTATTGGTTGGGCTGCTATGATGGGAATTCCATATGCTATGGTTTCTAAAGTGATCCCTGCGGACCGTCGAGGTGTGTATATGGGAATCGTGAACATGATGATCGTTATTCCAATGCTTATTCAAACCGTATCCTTTGGGCCACTCATTGAATTTGCTTTAGGCAATAGTGCTATTAATGCCATTCTGTTTGCCGGAGTCTTTTTTATTATCGCTGGAGTTTTAGCCATGAGGCTTAAGGTACAGCAAGACTAGTATTCAAAAAACAGCTGTATGAAAGGACTCGGAATTAAAATAGCCCTACTGCTCAATTACTTTGTATTTGCCATCTTACTCAATAGCGTAGGGACTGTTATTTTACAGGTACAACGCAATTACGATATCACTAAAGATGCCGCTAGCGTATTAGAAGGGTTTAAAGACCTGCCCATTGCCATTACGTCATTTTTATTGGCCTCTTTCTTGCCAAAGATCGGTCTTAAAAGGTCCATGATGATCGGTCTGATCCTGGTGGCAGCTTGTTGCTGTTTAATGCCTTTTACCGATGCGTTTTGGTACTTCAAGGTGCTTTTTATGGCCATTGGAATTTCTTTTGCGTTGATCAAGGTCTCGGTATTTGCTACCATTGGATTGGTCACCGACGATGCCAAACAACACGCCAGTTTTATGAGCGTTTTAGAGGCCTTTTTTATGGCCGGAATTCTAGTGGGGAATGTAGCCTTTAGTTTATTTGTGGACGATGCCAATCCGAAGTCACAAGAATGGTACAATATGTATTGGTTCTTAGGTGGATTGTCGCTTTTGGCCTTAGTGGTCCTTTGGTTCTCTAAATTAGACGAAAGTGCTGCCAAGATAGAATCACGCAGTTTAAAAGAAGATTTCTACGAGATGTTCAGGACCATCGCCAAACCTTTGGTCTTGGTCTTTATAGTGAGCGTTTTCTTGTACGTACTTATCGAACAGAGTTTCCAGACTTGGTTCCCGACCTTTTATCAAGATATTTTAAGCACGCCATCGTCTATGGCAATTCAGGCTGGAGCAGTTCTGGGTGGAGCGACCATGATCGGACGTTTTGCCTCCGGAGCGGTATTGGCCAGAATCAAATGGATCTATGTCTTATCGGTTTGTCTAATAGCAGTTGCGGCCATCATTTTACTTGCCTTGCCTTTAGCAGGGACTAGTGAAGTTAGTGGCGATATCAGTTGGACCAATGCACCCTTGGTGGTATATCTAATGCCATTGTTGGGCTTTTTCTTGGCGCCTATCTATCCGACAATAAACTCTACCATATTAAGCTCGCAGCCCAAGTATATGCACAGCTCTGTTTCTGGTTTGATCGTGATCTTCTCCGCTTTAGGAGGAACCACAGGATCTATAATTACCGGCCACGTTTTTGAGGCCTATGACGGAGCAACGGCTTTCTATTTTGCTTTGGTTCCGGTAACTTTGATCTTAATTGCGATCTGGATCTTTTATCGAATGATCCAAAAGCAAGCATTGACCGCATAATTCAGCCGTACCGCTCATGGAGTTCAGACTAGACATAGCTGTAACACTCAAATCGCTCTTGGCGCAAGAAGACACCGATGGAGACAAAAAGATCACTATCAATGATAAGGGGCCTAAGGCGTTTGAACTAGAAAATACATCGGGCGAAGCTTATGTGTTAGAGGGCACTTACTTCCTGTCCAATCTTTTGCAAGAACTGGTTATTGCTCAGCGAGAAGGGGCTACTCAGACAGTGATTCCATTGAGCAAATTAGAAGAGCCTCCTGCCGATAGGGTTTCGCGTATGATCCGAGATTACTTTTGGGACGGTCTTACCCGCAGCCTAGATGCCGATGGGATCGCCGCTTTGATCTCCGATACTAAGAATGAGTTTTTAGCGGAACAAGCCCTAAAAGTCTATGTGCCCTTTGGAGATAAGACCGCTTTAGAGTACTATAAAGCGCTTGAGGCAGCTCATCCTGTTGAGGTGGTACAATTGCCAGAAGATATTACTCCAGAATATGTAGCTAGCTTGAATGAGCAACCCGGAATTCTCGCTTTGCGGCTTTACAAGCAAGAAGATACATTGCGAGGTGCGCCTTTTGTTGTTCCTGGTGGACGTTTTAACGAAATGTATGGCTGGGATTCCTATTTTGAGAGCATAGGTTTACATATTGACGGTAAGACGCATTTGGCGCTCTCTATGGCCGATAATTTTCAATACCAGATTCAGCATTACGGGAAGATCTTGAATGCAAACAGGTCTTACTACCTCACCCGAACACAACCACCTTTCTATTCGAGTCAGATCCGAGAAGTATTTGAGAAGACTGGGGACGTCCAATGGCTGGCTTCCCATTTGGCCACGGCTATCACAGAATATGAAACTGTTTGGATGGTTCCGGGTAAACGTCTAACAGCTATCGGGCTTAACCGATTCTTAGCAGAAGGCATTGGAATCACTCCAGAGGCAGAATCCGGTCATTACGATTCCGTGATTGGTCCGCACGCCCAGCAGGCTGGCATCAGCATAAAAGAATACATCGACCAGTACGCTAGTGGCACTATAAAGAATAAGGCTTTAGATACCTATTTTGTTCATGACAGAACGGTACGCGAGTCTGGCCACGATACTTCATACCGTCTGGAAGGACGTTGTGCAGATCTGGTCTTGGTGGAACTCAATGCCTTTCTCTATAAATACGAAACCGATTTTGCCTATTTGATAAAAGAGGTTTTTGACGATCATTTCGTTCTTGGCGATAAGGTGTATCACAGCGGACAATTCACAAGAGCTGCTGCAAAGAGAAAAGAATTGGTAGACCGTTATTTATGGAATGAGCCGGCAGGTACTTATTTAGATTACGACATCAACATCAATGAACAAGTAGCTTTTAATTCTGCAACCGCATTAACGCCACTTTGGTGTGGAATGGCTTCCCAGCAGCAAGCACAGGCTTTAATAGAAAATCTGCTACCAAAACTCATGCAGCAAGGAGGAATTGCTTCTTGTGATGAAGCAAGTAGAGGAGCTATCGGGCCAGAGCGACCGCAGCGTCAATGGGATTACCCTAACGGTTGGGCTCCGCATCAGATGATGATCTGGAAAGGTTTACAAGCCTATGGTTTTCACAAGGAATTGCAGGAGGCCGTTTACCGATGGCTTTATATGATAGTGCGAAATGCTGCGGACTACAACGGGACTATTCCTGAGAAATACGACGTGGTAAAGGCCACGCATCTGGTCTTTGCAGAATACGGCAATGTAGGAACCGAATTTGAATATATTACCACAGAGGGCTTTGGGTGGATGAACGCCTCCTACCAATACGGCCTTACTTTTTTAAACGATCAATTACGGGAGGAACTAAACCAACTCACGCCTCCAGAACAACTGTTTTAATGGATCAAAAACAACAACTCGATATCATATGTGCAGGGGAAACCCTAATCGATTTTATAGGAAATCAAAAAGAGCGACCTATAGCAGAGATAAAAGACTATCACAGATATTTAGGTGGGTCTCCAACAAATGTTGCTATGAATCTGGCTCGCTTTGGCTTAAATGTAGGCCTAATCGCAGCCATTGGTAAGGACGGCTTTGGCACCTACATCAAAGAGCGGTTTGAGGAAGCAGACATAAATCTCAATGGTTTGCAAGAAGTAGAAACGCACCCAACAACGGTCATCTTTGTGTCACGAACCGAAGGTAGTCCAGAGTTTATACCTATGCGGGCCGCAGATTATCAGATCAGTGCCGAGCGGCTTCCTTTAAAAGATCTCAAAAGAACCCGACTTTTTCACTGTAGTTGTTTTGGACTTAGCCGTCAACCGGCAAGAGACAGTATTTTACAAGCAGCACAAATAGCCCATAGCGCTGGAGCCACGGTGAGTATTGATATCAATTATGCGCCTTCTATTTGGCCAGATAGAGCCGAGGCGCTAGAAGTAGTTAAGAATTATTGTCAATACGGAGCCTTGATTAAGGCCAGTCTCGATGATGTGGAACGCATTTTTGGTTACGCGATGGAGCCCAAAGAACTCTTTAAGACGCTGCACGGCTGGGGGGCCGAGATGATCTGTCTCACCCTTGGCAAGAAAGGAGCCATGCTGTCTCAACCTGGAGTTGACCCAATTGAGTTGCCGGCAATGAAAGTAGAGAAGATCATGGATGCCACGGGAGCTGGAGATGCTTTTTGGAGCGGATTCCTATTTGCTTATTTAAAAGAGATGTCGCCCAGAGATTGTATGAGTACAGGTCTTAAGACAGCGGCTATCAAACTTCAAAACGTGGGCCGTATTCCGGATTATGCAAGCATGCTGCACACGGTGTTAAATCTTTAGAGCATGGAGGCATTGACCTATGATGTGGTCGTAGTTGGTGGTGGTGCTGCCGGGTTTTTCTGTGCCATCAATTTGGCCGAACAAAGGCCAGATCTCAAAATTGTCATTTTAGAGAAATCAAAGTCCATTTTGCAAAAGGTCCGTATCTCTGGAGGTGGACGTTGCAATGTTACCCATGCTGAGTTCGATCCGAAGTCATTGACAGCCTACTATCCCAGAGGAGAGAAAGAATTGTTAGGGCCTTTTCACAAGTTTATGACCGGCGATACAGTAGCATGGTTTGAGTCTCGAGGCGTACCGCTAAAAATAGAAGAGGATGGGCGGATGTTTCCCATATCAGACAGTTCTCAAAGCATTATTTCTTGTTTCGAAGAAGCTGTGAACCGTTTAGGAATCGAGATCTTGCTACAACAGAATTTGGTAGATCTGAAACCAACTGACGCTGGATTTGAGCTAAACACTACTACCTCTAATTTTAGAGCTAAGGCGGTTGTTATTGCTGCAGGAAGCAGCAAGAAGATCTGGCAATTACTGGCCGACAAGGGACATACCATAGTCCCGCCAGTTCCATCGCTTTTTACCTTTAATATAGACAATGAGGCCTTGTTAGCCTTACAAGGATTGAGTCAACCCGCCACGGTAGAACTACTTAACGAAACCGGGAAAGCATGGGAAAGTCAAGCGGGTCCGGTTCTGGTAACACATTGGGGGCTTAGCGGGCCAGGAGTTCTGAAACTTTCCGCTGTTGCTGCCAGAGAACTTGCCGCTTGTGATTATAAGTTCAATATTCGGTTGGCCTGGCTGGAGTTGCAAGAGCAGGAGCTCTTTGAGCATTTAAAGTCATTGCGCCTAAAGCGAGCCAAGCAACAATTACAGAATGGTTATGAGTTGGATATGCCCAAGCGCTTGTGGAGCTATCTTTTGGACCGAGCTGGACTTAATCCCAAAGCCTTGTGGAGTGACCAATCCAATACTAAGCTGCAGCAATTGACAAACACTGTGCTCAAGGATGTGTATAAGGTCACAGGAAAAAGCACATACAAAGATGAGTTCGTTACAGCTGGCGGTGTTGCGCTGAGTGAGATCAATTTTAAAAACTTTGAAAGTAAGGTCGTCTCAAGGCTGTATATGGCCGGAGAGGTGATCAATGTCGATGCCTTGACCGGAGGTTTCAATTTTCAAAACGCGTGGACAGGAGCGCACCAAATTGCTCAAGATCTCAGCGATACTATTTAAATAGCGCATCAACTGCAGCATTTAAAAAGAGTTCTGGACTGCTCCAAGCTTGATCGTGCGGATGCTCGAAATGAAACTTCACATGACTACAAAGCAGGTCGAAAAAGAGAATCCCAGCTCCTTTATTTGAAAAATTCTTGAGTAGTAATTGGGTTTTTCCAACTTCCATGCGCTGAGCTAGAGTGGATTCGAATACGTGCTGCGCATCCGCCGCAAGGCTAACATAATTGTTCAGTTCTCGTAATTGCAAGAACAATTTAAAACGAGTCTTGTCTTTTCTAATGAATTCCGAAAGGCCAGTATAGATCGTCGCAATAAGGATGTTAAAGTCGTCTTGGGCAGTTACGGAAGAGAGGCTTGTAGTTAAATCTTTGTAATAGTCTGCCAGCAATTGACCGTAGAGTAAATCTTTGGAGGGGTAGAATTGATAAATGGTGCCTACGGCGATGTTCGCGTCCTTCGCAATAGCTTTCATAGGGGTAGCGTGCAGGCCAAGCTGGTCTGCTAAGTATGCTGCGGAGCGATGTAGTCTTTCTTTTTTGTTGTTTATCATTCTATTTTGAATGAACGTTCATTTTATAAATGTACAAAAAAATAATCGTACGGATCTTCGGGCATTCTAAACAAATGAAATGCCACCATTCAGTATCTTTGCACTCATGGCTACACTACATCAGGAATTTTTACCTTCTGCATACACTAACACAGTGACTTCTGGTTCTGTTGCTTGGAAGTCACCCAGCAATATCGCCTTGGTGAAATATTGGGGGAAACACGGGCAACAACTGCCTAAGAATGCATCCATTAGTTTTACCTTAGATCACTGTGCTACTACTACACGCTTAGAGTTTAGCCAAAAGGAGTCAGCTGGTTTTGATATTACCGTCCTTTTAGATGGTAAGGTTCAGGAGGATTTTGTGCCAAAGATTGAGAAGTTCTTTAACGTAGCTAAGCCTTATCTGCCCTTCCTGCAGCAGTACAGCTTTACGCTACATACCAGCAATAGTTTTCCGCACAGTAGTGGGATTGCTTCTTCAGCTAGTGGTATGAGTGCTCTTGCGCTATGTCTTCTGGACCTGGAAGATCAATTAAGAGATGCTCCAATGAGCGCAGCTGCTTTCAATACAAAGGCTTCTTTTCTTTCTCGTTTGGGCTCTGGTAGTGCCTCACGAAGTATAGATGGAGGCTTGGTGGTCTGGGGGGGACATCCGGAAGTTGAAGGCTCTAGTGACCTTTATGCAGTGCAATATTCAGAGGAGGTTCATCCTGTTTTCCAAGATTATTGTGATACCGTTCTTTTAGTGGATACTGGCGAAAAGGTGGTTAGTAGTACTGTAGGACATGGCCTTATGCACGGGCATCCGTTTGCAGAGCAGCGATTTGCTCAGGCCAATGCCAATCTAAAGGCTATAAAACCTATACTAGCAAAAGGTGACCTTGAAGCCTTTATGGCATTAGTAGAATCCGAAGCCTTGAGTTTGCATGCTATGATGCTTAGTTCTTCACCTTATTTTATACTGATGAAACCAGCTACCTTGGCCATCATAAACCGTATATGGAGTTTTAGAAAAGAGACGGGTGTTCCTGCTTGTTTCACCTTAGATGCCGGTGCCAATGTGCATCTGCTTTATCCTGCTGCACATAAAGAAGCGGTGCGCAACTTGATCGATTCTGAGCTTAAAGCCCATTGCAAAAATGGAGCCTACATACACGATGGTGTCGGGAAAGGTGCGGTAAGGCTTTAATAGCCAGTCTTTTATTTAGGTAGGATTTTACTCTTTAAGTGAAAATCATGTTGTATTTTTGTAATACTAAAGTAGGATGTAACATTTTTACCTACCTTACGCCCAATACAGTATCATGAGAGGACCTCTTTTTTACTCTAAAATCTTGCTCTTTGGTGAATATGGTATCATCAAAGATTCTAAAGGTTTATCTATCCCTTATAACTTTTATAACGGAGCCCTAAAGATAGACGAGCACAAGACTGTAGCCACACATCGTTCCAATCAGAGCTTAAAACGATTTGCCGGGCATTTAAAGCAATTGCAACAAGAACAACCAGAATTGGTTCAATTTGACATTGCAGCCCTAGAGGCCGATATCGAAAATGGACTCTACTTTGATTCTAGTATTCCAGAGGGGTACGGTGTAGGAAGTAGCGGTGCTTTGGTAGCAGCGGTCTATGATAAATACGCTACAGACAAGATCACTGTTCTAGAGAACCTGACTCGTGAAAAGCTGCTGCAACTCAAGCAGATCTTTGGTGCCATGGAATCATTCTTCCACGGAAAGTCCTCTGGATTGGACCCACTAAACAGTTATTTGAGTCTACCGATCTTGATCAATTCTAAAGACAGCATTGAACCAGCAGGTATTCCTTCTCAACACCAGGCCGGAAAAGGAGCTGTATTCTTGCTCGATAGCGGAACAACTGGCGAGACTGCACCTATGGTACAGATATTTATGGAGAATATGAAGCAAGAAGGCTTCAGAAAAATGCTAAAGGACCAGTTTGTAAAGCATACCGATGCCTGTGTAGAAGATTTCCTCAAAGGAGATGTGAGTTCGCTTTTCCGCAACGTTAAGCATTTATCTAAGGTGGTATTGGATAACTTTAAGCCGATGATCCCTAAAGAATTTCACACCTTGTGGAAAAAGGGAATCGAGACCAATGCCTACTACTTAAAATTATGTGGTTCCGGCGGTGGCGGATATATGCTAGGCTTTACCCAAGACATGGAAAAGGCCCAGCAAGCTCTACAAGGTCATAAGTTAGAAGTGGTCTACACCTTTTAATCTGGACTCCTTTAAGAATCCTTAGTTCACAACACTATGTTGTCTCGTAAAAACAAACTGCTCATCACCAAGGCGCTGAGCTTGTTTTCTGTTGTTCGAGGCTACAATATCCTGGTCATTGTCATAGCACAATACCTCACTTCTATTTACATTTTGGCACCACAACTTCCGCTGGGCGATGTGGTCTTTGATCCTAATCTGCTCATGTTGGTGTTGGCCTCAGCCGTGGCAATAGCGGGAGGTTATATCATCAATAATTTTTACGACAGTGAAAAGGACCTGATCAACCGACCTAGAAAATCTATGTTAGATCGTTTGGTAAGTCAGCGGACTAAACTCAGCGTTTATTTTGTGCTCAACTTTATGTCTGTGGTCTTTGCGAGTTATGTGTCCTTTAGAGCCGTGATCTTCTTCTCGGCTTATATCTTCGGAATCTGGCTTTACTCTCACAAATTCAAGAGAATAACAGGCCTAGGAAATATCATTGCCGCCATGCTATCGGTAACTCCCTTTTTTGCGGTCTTTATTTACTACAGCAACTTCGATACGGTGATCTTTGTGCATGCCACCTTTTTGTTTTTATTACTGTGGATGCGAGAAGTTGTGAAGGACCTCGAAAACCTGAAAGGCGACCTTACCCTAAACTATAAGACCGTTCCGGTAGTCTTTGGAGAGAATCCTGCCAAAGGCCTTATAACAGCGCTTTGCATTTCTACTTTGATACCCATCATTTTGCTGCTTACCTATTACGAGGTCGGTTATATGGATTATTACTTTTATGCTAGCGGATTGGCTTTAATAGGGTTTTTGGTGGTGCTATGGCGTTCCAAAAGAAAGCTACATTACTTAATTTTACACGGCCTGCTGAAAGGAATCATTGTCCTGGGCGTCTTTAGTATAGTACTGATCAATGTCGATCTGATCTTGAAACGATTTTTATAATGAGTAACCCGAACACCTTAAAAGTGGCCATGGCGCAGATCGCGCCAGTATGGCTCGACAAACAAGCGACTTTAGATAAAGTGGTCCATCAGATTGAACTGGCTGCAAAAGAAGATACAGAGCTTATTGTCTTTGGAGAAGGCTTAGTGCCGGGTTATCCTTTTTGGTTGGCCTTGACTCATGGCGCCGGATGGAATTTAGACATCAACAAGACCTTGCATGCGCATTATGTGAACAATGCGGTTTGTATTGAAAAGGGTGAACTCGATGCCGTATGTGCTTTAGCTGCTAAGCATCAAATGGCTGTTTATCTAGGCATCATAGAACGCCCTTTGGATAGAGGTGGTAAGAGCATTTACGCTTCATTGGTTTATATCGATCAGCAAGGAAAGATCCAATCGGTCCACAGAAAGTTGCAACCAACTTACGACGAACGCCTAACTTGGTCCCCGGGAGATGGTCACGGTTTACGTGTACATTCCTTAAAGCGATTTACCGCTGGAGGCTTGAACTGCTGGGAGAATTGGATGCCATTGCCTCGTGCTTCACTCTATGCCCAAGGGGAAGATCTGCATATCGCTGTTTGGCCAGGAAGCGATCACAATACCAAAGATATTACGCGATTCATGGCCAGAGAAGGTCGGAGCTATGTGATCTCTGTTTCTGCTTTGATGCGTCCGGAAAACTTTCCTAAGGACACGCCCTATTTAGAAGAATTGCTTAAAAATGCTCCCGAGGTCTTGGCCAATGGAGGGAGCGCCATAGCTGGCCCCGATGGAGAATGGGTCATTCCTCCAGTATTAGACAAAGAAGGAAATATCTACGCGACCCTAGATTATGAGCGTGTTTTGCAAGAACGACAGAACTTTGATCCGGTTGGGCATTACTCTCGTCCGGACGTGACTCAGCTTCAGGTAAATAGGCAAAGACAATCTACTGCAAGTTTTAACGATTAAAAATTTTTGCATTCACCTTTATACTATCTTTGCGGCAAATTTTAAGACATGCAGCGAGGAGGTAGAAAAGGCAATTCCAACAACAAATCCGCCAACTTTAAAAAAGGTCCGGCTAAAAAATCCGGAGCTAAGAAGTCGGCACCGAAAGAGCAGTCCGGAATCAGACTGAACAAATACATTGCAAACAGTGGGGTTTGTTCTCGTCGTGAGGCCGATATGTATATCGCTACCGGCCAGGTGATGGTAAATGGTCAAGTGGTTGACCAAATGGGCTATCGCGTTCAACCGGGCGATGAGGTAAAATTTGATGGCGCTCGAATTCAACCAGAGCCAAATGCTTATGTCTTGTTGAATAAGCCTAAAGGTTTTGCCGTGACTACCAGTGCAGAAAAGGGCAATACGGTAATGGATCTTGTGGCTAAAAGTACCAAAGCCAACATCAAGCCAATTGGTCGCTTGGGGCGCAATGCCACAGGCTTATTGCTGTTCACTAACGATGCTGCAATCAACGCCAAGTTCACGAATTCTCCAAAGGCCCCAGGGCGGTTGTTTCATATCGAGTTAGACAAGAACTTAAAGGCCGAAGACCTCAGAAAGATCAAAGAAGGCTTTAAGATAGACAATAACGAGATCCAAGTAGAAGACATTTCTTATGTGGATAAGGCTCCTAAAAAAGAGGTAGGTTTAAAGATCAAACACACAGGAACCAGTATTGTGCGTACTATTTTTGAACACTTCGGATATCAGGTAGTTCGTATGGACTGTGTAACTATTGGGAGTCTGACAAAGAAAGATCTTCCTCGAGGGCGTTGGCGTCATCTTTCTGAGCAAGAAGTGGCTTATCTAAAGATGCTTTAGGAGCTGCTTTAAAACCGATCCTCCACAAGTCCCAGATAAACACCGCTAATACCACTGTATACTCTAAGGCTACTAGGTATAGGTTTTCGTTAAAACCTTCATATCCGTAGGCGCTATAAGAAAAGAACACCATAAGTGACCATACCAGCGCAAAGCGATAACGCGTAAAAATGGATAGTACCAGTGGAGTGGCAATATACCACGGGTGGACCGTGGTAGAAAGTAAAAAGTAAAAGCTCACGGCCAATAAGAGTCCGCTCATAAGGTCTTTTGCGCTTCGAATTCTTCTAAACAAGCCCATCAAGACCAGTACACCAATAATGATAAGGGGTAAGATCTTGCCCACATCGGCTATGATATTCCAACCCACTGTTTGATAGCCAATATAGCGGATAATATAGTAGACACTGGCATTGAATTCAAAGGTCTGAAACCACAAGCCTATGGATTGAGAAAAGTTGTCCAAAAAGTCAAGGGAAAAAAAGGCCATAAAACTCCCTGCGGCTAAGATAATGGCCATGCCGTAGAACTCGTACATATTTCTAAAGCCACCTTGAAAGGTCTTCTTCGGAATAAAATACCTAAAGAAGAGCGGCAACAACATCAGCGGGATCAGTTTGACAGAGATCGACATACCCACTAGACAAGCTGCCAAGACATGATGTTTTTTGATCAGTAATAAAACTCCCGCCAATAAAAAGAACAGCATACTGCCTTCAAAGTGCAGGTTGCCTGTTAATTCTATTATTATAAAAGGGTTCAGAAAGTACCAAAAGATACGTCTGGAATCGAGTCTTAAATGTTCTAACATCTTTTTTCCAACCCATAGAATCCCTAGATCTGCTAGTATGAGTAGTGCACGCATGGCTACTACCGTTCCTAAAATGGAACTTCCACCCAACCAAGCACTCAAGGCAAAGAATCCCTGATTCAGTGGTGGGTAATTGCTGTAATGACTGGCATTGAGATCGCCCATACCCGCGAACAAGACCTCGGCCTCAATGATTCTAATGGGTTCTTGGAATCGGCTTACGTATTGCTCGGTCAAGACTTCAAAGACGGTATAATCATAAGGGTTTAGTCCGGCCAATATCACCCGACCATCCCAGATAAAACGATAAAAGTCTTGAGAGAGGTTGGGTAAAACCAAGAGCAGCAGTAATCGGAAGCCCAAACCGATCCAAACCAATTTCCAAAAACTCAATTTGGGGTTGTAGGTAAGAATTGCGGCACAACCAAACAGCAACAGAACTCCTAGTATAAGGGTGGAGAAGTCTTCGCGCTCTAGGTGGTAGCCCATATAATAATAGGCCAGTAAACTAAAAAGGATCGCCAGCACTGCTGCAAGCGATCCTTTTAGATATGTTTTAAGCGCATTCAAGTCTTAGTCTTTCCACTCAGCGATAAACAAATTGGTGTCTCGCGTGCCGCCGTTATTTCTGTTAGACGAGAAGGCCAAATAGCGACCGTCATTAGAAAACACAGGGAATGCGTCAAAGGTCTTGCCATGGGTAATTCGCTCTAAGTTGCGACCGTCTAGGTCTATCATATAGAGGTTAAACGGAAATCCGCCGGCATTTTCGTGATTACTGGAAAAGATGATCTTCTCTCCAGAAGGGTGAAAGAAAGGACTCCAGTTGGCATTGCCTAAGTTGGTAAGCTGTCTTAGGTCCGATCCGTCTGCATTACAGATGTAAAGCTCCATTTCTGTAGGCTGTACCAGGCCACGTGCCAAAAGGTCTTTGTATTCTTTGATCTCTGCTTCGGTTTTTGGACGACTTGATCGGAAAATGATCTTGCTTCCATCCGGAGAGAAAAAGGCTCCGCCGTCATAACCAAGTTCGTCTGTGATCTGCACCACATCACTACCGTCCAAGTTCATGGTATATAATTCCAGATCGCCAGAACGGGTAGAAGTAAATACAATACGGTCTCCTTTAGGCGATACGGTAGGCTCGGCATCATAACCGGGTTCATTGGTCAATTGCGCAGTAATGTTCCCTTCTAGATCGGCAACAAAAATGTCAAAGGAATCGTAAACCGGCCAAACGTATTTACCGTTCTCACGCAGCGGTACCTCCGGGCAATTCTCGTCGACCAAATGGGTCGAGGCGTAGATGATATGCTTGTTGTCCGGTAAGAAATACGAGCAGGTGGTACGTCCATTTCCGGTACTGATCATTGGTGGCTGTTTGTCCATTAGACTTTCGCCGACATTGAGTAAGAACATTTGGTCACACTCCACTCCCCATTTTCCGTAATCGGACTGGAAAATCATCTGTTTGTCGTCAAAACTCCAGTAAGCTTCGGCATTGTTGCCGCCAAAAGTTACCTGTTTAATGCTTTTAAAGTGCTTCTCCTCCGGATAGATAAGGGTGTCAGAACTCATCTCCATCATGTTAGGACGCTCTTCGGTTTTTGGTTGAGCATCGCTGAGATTCTCGGTTGGAGTCTCGCCTGTATTTTGCTTACAACCAATCAGTAATATTAGTAAAGCAAAGATTGGGATACGGATCATTTTTGAACTAATTTTGTGCAAAAATACGGATATGAGGGCAATTATTGGCATCCTAATAGCAATCGCTTTGATCGGTTGTAAGAAAGAAGTTGAAAAACCAGTGAGTATGCAAGATGATGTGGCTTTTTTAGCTTCGGATTCACTCCAGGGAAGAGATACCGGAACGCCTTATGAATTGATGGCTGCGGATTATATCCAAAAGCGTTATGGAGCCTTAGGCTTGGAGCCCAAAGGAGCTGGTGGTTACTATCAGACCTTTACCTTTACGCCTTCTAACGATCCGCATCGCGAAGCCACCTTTGACAGCATTGCCTCAGACGGAACCATTACAGGGACCAATGTGATCGGTTATTTAGACAATAATGCAGAAACTACCGTTGTTATTGGTGCGCATTACGACCATTTGGGCATGGGCGGCGAGGGTTCGCTTTACCGAGAAGGGCAAGCCATTCACAACGGGGCCGATGACAACGCCAGTGGCGTGGCCGTAATGCTCAATTTGGCTAAAAAGGTGCAAGACAGCGCCCTTACCAAGAACAACTTTCTTTTTATCGCTTTTTCTGGAGAAGAACTGGGCCTTCTAGGGTCTAACTTCTTTGCTAAGAATCCAACCATAGACTTGGATAAGGTGACCTATATGATCAACATGGACATGGTGGGTCGACTCAACGAAGAAAAGCAATTGGCTGTGCACGGCGTTGGGACCTCTCCTGTTTTTAAGCAGACCTTGTTTGTGAACAATAACGACCGTTTTCAAGTATCTGAACACGAGTCTGGAGTTGGACCATCTGACCACACCTCTTTCTACCTACAAGATATTCCTGTCTTGCATTTCTTTACAGGACAACATGAAGATTATCACAAGCCCGGAGATGATGCTGAGAAGCTGAACTACGAAGGTATGGAGGCTATTTCAAGCTATATTTTCGATATTGTCAAAGACCTAGGAAGTCAAGGAGAATTGGCCTTTAAGAAGACCAAGAATGAAAGCGAAGAGGTGCCGCGTTTTAAGGTTGGCTTGGGTGTAGTTCCAGATTATTTATACAGCGGAGAAGGGATGCGCATAGATGGAGTTTCAGAAGATCGTCCGGCCCAGCGAGCTGGTCTTGTCAAGGGTGATATCGTTGTAAAAATGGGCGATTCAACCGTGACAGATATGATGAGCTATATGCGCGCTTTATCGTCCTTTGAACAAGGACAAAAAACCAAAGTGATCGTTCAGCGTGACGGAAAAGAAGTGACCGTAGAGGTTGAATTCTAGGCGCGACTAAAGAGACTTTTAAAGAACACGTAGCCAAAGCCTATAAAGAGCATCAGGTGGAAAGGGAACAATCCGAAGTCACCCCCCTGATCTCCCACCACAAAGGCAGAGTACATTCCAAAGCCAAAGTAGAGCATCAGTAGTCCTTCTACTATGATGTTAGGCGATAGATTCTTTCTGAGGTATTTATTGCCCTTCCAGCTGTCCTTTAAACTGCTGATGTTGAATTTAGGTGTTCTGATAAATTCGCTCTTTTTCCCAATATGACCTTCTAGAACTGCAATTGAATTGTGCAAGGAGAAGCCCATGGCAACAGAGAAGAAGGTAAAGAACATGCCTATATATTCTAAGAAGTTCTTCCAACCACCACCATATATATTGCGGTAGGTGAACCAATAACAAATAAAGAAGATCACCGTGCTGATAACAAAGAAACTCATCACGATGAAATACACCTTCAAGTGTTCATACTCGTTTTTTATGTAGAGGATAGGGATACTCAAAATCGCTACAATGAGCACGTTCAAGAACATGGTACTATTTAACAAATGCAGTATTCCATGCACTTTGGTCTTTGCAGAAATGTTCTGACTCTTAAGTAGCCTGGAAAGCATCTTTCTAAAGTTTTCTGCACCGCCTTTGTTCCAACGGAATTGCTGTGAACGTGCTGCAGATATGACCACTGGTAACTCCGCAGGAGTCTCCACTTCTTCCAAATACTTGAATTTCCAATCCTTGAGTTGGGCGCGATAAGACAGGTCTAAGTCTTCTGTCAAGGTGTCGCCTTCCCAGTTTCCCGCATCGATGATACACGCCTTGCGCCACACCCCGGCGGTTCCGTTAAAATTTATAAAGTGCCCTTTAGAATTGCGCCCCACTTGTTCTAAGGTAAAGTGCGCATCCAAGGCAAAAGCTTGAACTCTTGTGAGTAGAGAATAGTCTCTGTTGAGATGCCCCCAGCGGGTTTGCACCACTCCGATCTGCTCGTCTTTAAAGTAAGGAATGGTCTTTTTTAGCCAATCGGGTTGGGGTAAAAAGTCTGCATCGAATATGGCGATATATTCTCCTTTTGCAGTTTTGAGCCCCTCTTTTAAGGCCCCTGCTTTAAAGCCCACACGATCTTCTCGGCTCAAGTGAACAATGTCTAGACCTGTCTTTTGTAACTCGGCGATTTGTGCAGCCGTTTTCTCAAAGGACTCGTCCGTAGAATCATCCAGTACCTGAATTTCTAATTTGTCTTTGGGATATTCGAGCTTCGCAATATTGCTCAAAAGACGCTCCATAACATAGAGCTCATTGTACACGGGTAATTGAACCGTCACAGCAGGAACCTGTGTGGGGTCGCTTAAGTCGAATTTTGGAGAATTGCGTTGGGTTCTTCTGGCACGCAGATAGTTGAACAACAAATTCAGCTGCGCCAAAGCATACATGAATATCATGATCAGCGCTGCCGAATAAATGATCAATATGAGCGTTTCGAGTATCATCCTTTTATACTGTATTTAAAAATCCACCCCAAGATTTTTACGCCTGCAAAGATAGCACCTTTTACTGTTCCAGAAACCTTGGAAACCCCAATTCTATTGCGATATTTGACCGGTAACTCCCGGTAGCTGTACTTCTTTTTCAGCGCTTTTAGTTGCATTTCCACTGTCCAGCCATAGGTCTTGTCTTCCATGTTCAGGGCTAACAACTTGTCGTACTTTATGGCTCTGAACGGTCCAAGATCTGTAAATGTCGATCTAAAAAAGACCTTCATTAAAGTAGTGGCTAACCAGTTGCCAAATATTTGCGGCCCGGTCATAGAACCAGCCTCTCGCAATTCCGGAACGCGCGCTCCTACGACAAAATCAATATCGTCTTCTACAATTGGGGCCACAAGTTTAGTGAGTTCTTCTGGGTAATCGCTGTAGTCTCCGTCTAAGAAAACAACAATATCGGGCAAGGGTTCATTTGCGGCGATGTAATGCATCCCTTTCAGACAAGCATAACCATAACCTTTGCGCTGTTCTTGCAAAACAGTAGCTCCTGCCTCTTTGGCTTGCTGTTCCGTCGCGTCCGTTGAGTTGTTGCTCACCACTATAACCTCAGTAACAGTAGCAGGAATATCTCTAATTACCTTACCTATGGAATCTTCTTCGTTATAGGCAGGTATAATTACTTTTATAAGGGGATTCATCGAAACGATATGTCGGGATTGTCTTTTTTAAACTCGCGAACCGAACTCCATTCTCCAACCTTTTTGTCGGCTATATATTTTTCGGCAAGTACGAGTTTGTTGCCTACATAGCGCAGACAATACCCGTTCTTTTGGTTGTTCTTGTATTGGAATTTACTCTTCTTTCGGCTGCCAAGTTCGTAAAAAATCCACCAATTCTCTATGCTTCCCCAGACAAAGTGTCCTTCTTTTTTTAACTGGCCTTGCGGATAGTAGAAGTGCCAGTAACCATGCATGGTATCTTCTTGGTAATGTCCTTTTGCCGCTACTTTCCCGTTGGGATGGTAATAGATCCAGAAATCCGTCTTTAGTTGGTTGGTCAACCAGCCTTCGGCCTTGAGTTGTCCATCTTGGAAGTAACTCTTATGGTAGGTCTTCTCTAAAGCAAAAGTGACCTGCCATCCCAAAAGGAGTAACAAGCCACAGCAGATTATTTTTCTTTGTAATTCCATTACACAGCTTTAGACGTTGCTGTGCTAATAGCCTAACGCGATCGCTGTGTTTTTTTGGAATTTTTTATTATTTCTGATTCACCAAGGCCATAAGGTCAACATCATTGCCCAGCAAAACATCTTTGGAGTTGATACGGCCCTTGGTGTCGGCATTTTCCAATTTAAGTACTCCACGAGGGCATACTGCGGAGCAGATCCCGCAACCCACACAGCTGGCGCGTACTATGTTTGCTCCTTTCTGAGCATAGGCACGAACGTCTATTCCCATTTCGCAATAGGTAGAACAGTTTCCACAAGAAATACATTGCCCGCCGTTTGTAGTGATTCTGAATTTAGAGAAAAGACGCTGCTGCAGGCCTAGAATAGCCGCCATAGGGCAGCCCATTCTACACCAAACGCGGTTTCCAAAAATGGGGTAGAAACCTGTTCCTATCACACCACTGAATACAGATCCGATTAAGAATCCATAAGTAGATCGCACTTCGTGAGTTTGAAAGAGCAAAAGCGTATTGGTAGTTGAACTGAAATGCAAGCCTATTAAGGCCAAAATGATTACCAGGTAACCAATAGCTCCGTAACGAGCATCCTTTTTAAGTTCGTGTCTTTTGTATTTCCAGATCAATCCAAAGATCAGTGTTAGAACAACTCCAACGCTAATTAAAAAAGTACTTTGACTAAACCAATATTTGCTGCCGTCTCCAAGGTAAGAGTGAATTACACCTGTGGTGGTCACTACTGCAAAAACCAAGACCGAATGTACTACCCAGCGCTCCACTCGCCAGGCCATTCTGGACTTATCACTGAGTTGTCTAAACGAATCTCCAGCCGTTTCTGCCAAGCCTCCGCAACCACAAACCCAGCTGCAATACCAGCGTTTTCCGTAACGGTAAGTGAGTATAGGGGTAATGACCAAGATGGAGGCAATTCCCCAGATAAGTAAGGTGAGGCCAAAACTGCCATTGATCAATAAGGCATCAACATTCCATTGATCAAACAGGTAATAGTTGAGAGGCCAAACGTTCTTAAGGTCGTAATAGGGTAGATCTCCATTAAGACGAGCCATGATCTCAGGGATCAAAAAGGCAAAGACCGTCTGAAAGAACATTACACTCCCGGTGCGGATCTTTTCGTAGGTATTGTGGCGGTATTTCCAGATGAATTTGATACCAAAGGCCAAAATGGCCAAAGTGTAAAGCGTTCCGTATACAAACCACTGGCTAGCAGGTTGGCCTTTTAAGGCGTAGCTCAAGGGGTCAAAAAGTCCAATAAGCCCAGTGTTTTCTGCACCACCACTGCCTTGACCTAACAGCTCTGCAAAGAAATACAAGACAATGTAAAATCCGGTTAAACTGATCCCGGCTACCCAAGCCCAAAAGCCTCGGTTGGAGATAGATTTTAACCATACGCCGTGGTTTTTTATTCCTGGTAAGGTGTCTTTATACAAGGATTTGCTATACACCAGGATACCAACGCCTATAGACAGCAAGGCCAAGCTAAGCCACAAGCCTTGGTTGGGTAAACTCACATTAAACGTTGCCAAAGTGAGGATGCCCAAACCGAATAAACCGAGTAGGGTTCCTATTTTTTGTCCTGTTTTCATGGCTACCGGAGGCCCTCCAGCTAAGCTCATGGATTTATCGACTCTACTCATGATTATGCGGTTTGTAATTGGTTGGCAAATGCCTGATTAATACTGTTTTCAAAATGTGCAAAGAACTCCGGATCAAAGTTTGCTTGTTTGAGATTGGCCATCACGTAATCTACATCACGTGCTTCCGTCAGCCAGCGGTCAAACACTTCGTGTCTCATACGGATCCCAAAGGTGTTGATTCCCAAGAAGAGTCTACTGTCTTTGTGGTAGGCCACCGTGATGCATTTGGTATCATCTTGGTGGGCCCAATGAAAATGTTGCTCGTAGTCTTTTTTGTTGCGTTCGCTAAAGACCCAGCCGTAAGTTTGGTATTCGATATCAAAGAATTTAGCCGAATTAAACCAATGACCGGGCTTGTACTCGGTTGGGTTGCCACAAAGGGTTTGCGCCAAAGCTTCGCCCATCATGCGGCCCGTGTACCACACGGCTTCAATTGGGCGTCTGTTGCCTATGGCTTCACGCTGCTCCGCGCAGTCGCCAATGGCGTAAACATTCTTGGCCGAAGTTTCTAAAAGGCGATTGACCTTAATACCCCGACCTAATTCAATGCCGCTGTCTTTTAAAAAGTCAATATTGGGAGAAACGCCTGCCGTAAGACCTACTAGGTCACAGGCTAGCTCTTCTCCGGTTTCTTCAATAACAACAGCGCGGGCACGGCCGTGCTCGTCCGATAAGATCTCCTTGAGGTTACTGGCAAGTCTTAGATCTATATGGTGATTTTTGATGTGTCTGTTGATCATTGCACTCTCCACGTTGGGTAATACACCATTCCAAAAACTATCCTCTCGAACTAAAAAAGTGACAGGAATACCTCGAGTACTGAGCATTTCTGCCAGTTCTATACCTATAAGTCCTCCTCCAACTATAACAGCCCGTTTGCAAACTTCTTTGTTGGGAGCATTAACTTCTAAAAGGTCTAGATCTTGCTTAGAATATAAGCCTTGAACTCCTTGCAGGTCT
>Ga0256829_1001219_pt1 | contig 21886 bp, 21 predicted proteins | sample 131447metaG_FD_185979 | JGI IMG/M metagenome (GOLD analysis project Ga0256829, IMG submission 185979) | Hydrothermal vent microbial communities from Lau Basin, Pacific Ocean - 131-447 | ecosystem: Environmental > Aquatic > Marine > Hydrothermal vents | place: Pacific Ocean: Lau Basin | collected...
ATCTATACTCATCAAAAGCTCATTTTTATCTGGCAATATCATCTCCATAGCAGCCGAAGGTGTTGGAGCTCTTAAATCTGAAACAAAGTCACTTATGACATAATCTATCTCATGACCTACTGCTGATACTATAGGAGTTTTTGCATTATAGATAGCAAATGCAACCTCTTCCTCGTTAAATCCCCATAAATCCTCTATGCTACCGCCGCCTCTGCTTATGACTATCACATCAACATTTAAGGAGTCTGCATATTTGATATTTTGCGCTATATTTGAAGCACTGTTTTCGCCTTGAACTATGGTGTCTATCACTTTAAGCTTTATTAAAGGCCATCTTTTATTTGCAACCCTTAACATATCTTGGAGGGCTGCCCCTGTGCCTGAAGTCACAAGTGCTACGCTTTTTATATATCTTGGTATCTCTTTTTTATTTGCTTCATCAAAGTAGCCTAAGCCTTTAAGTTTTTCTTTAAGCTGTTCATAAGCTTTTGCCAAAGCTCCGCTTCCAGATGGCTCAATACTTAAACAATTTAGCTGATAACTGCCTCTTGGAACATATAGAGAGATTGAACCGCTTATGATAACTTGCATACCCTCTTCTAAACGAAATTTCATCTTTGAGTTATTTCCCTTGAACATAACACAAGAGATGGAGGAGTTTTTATCTTTTAGCGTGAAGTATAGATGTCCTGAGCCGTGATAGGTAAATCTTGAAACTTCGCCCTCTACATGTACATACATAAATGTACTCTCTAAAAGAGCTTTTATCTGGTTGTTTAGGCTTGTTACACTTTGCAAAGAGTTGGAATTCATCTCTTTTTAGCTATAACCAAAGTAGATATATCCATAGAAAAACTTTTTGCAAACTCTGTTATAAAACCTGCATTATCTAGCTCCGCTTGCAACATGTCTGAAGTCAAAAATCCCTCTATAGAGTTTGGCAAATACTCATATGCCTCTTTGTTTTTTGAGATAAATCCACCGATTTTAGGCAAGATTTTATTCATATAAAAATCTTTTATAGCATGCAAGGAGCCTTTTTTGTCATCTTTTGTAAACTCCAATATGACAACATAGCCACCCTTTTTTATCACTCTTGCAAACTCTTCAAAAGCTTTTTCCCTCTGCACTACATTTCTTATACCATAACTGATACTAAGTATATCGACACTCTCATCACCAAGAGGCAAATCCGTCGCTTCACTGATAACAAACTCAAAATCTGGAAACTTATCTTTCCCAACTTCGACCATACCGACAGATGGGTCAACTCCCATGATTTTTTTAACTTTGATGCTCATTTTATCTGCTCTTTTTTGCCAGTAGCCCATCATATCGCCTGTTCCGCAGGCGACATCTACTATCAAATTTACTGGTTTTCTATATCTTTCAAATGTCTCATCACATGCCTTTTTTCGCCACTGAATATCCACGCCCATACTTAAAACCCTGTTTGCTTTGTCATATGTTGGCGCGATGTTATCAAACATCTTTACGATTTTTTGCTGTTTTGTCTCTTTCAATATATCTTCCTTGGTTTTATTTGGTCATATACTTTTTATCTTCACAGAACAAAGATTTGTTGACATATGGTGCATTTAAAATTTTTTGGTATTATACACTATAAATGTTTAACAAAAGGAAATATATGAGCGATATAGATAACTTTTTAAAAGCTATAAACAATAATAACTTTGTATATGGGCACGAAGTTTTGGAAGATAGATGGAGAGAGCTTAAAAAGAGCCCTGAGACTCTAAATGAAAGTAAAATTCTAAAAGGTCTTATAAATGGCTCCACAGCATTGGCTCTTAAGCTAATGGGTAAAGAGAAAGGCGCCAAAACAGTATGGTCCACATTTGAAAAATATAGACCTCTAATAAAAAGTGAAATCTGCAACAAAACCAAAAAATATAGACAAGCAGAAGAGCTTTTAGATAAAAAATACAAACTCTATATGCTCTAGGGGGACACTATAGAGTCTATTTGCTATTTTTCATTTAACATTTTATTTATAATTGCAAATACTTGTTTGCTCGCATCCTCCGCATCTTTAAAAAGACTCAAGACATGATTGATATCTTTTAAACACTCACCAGTTTTTATACACTCCAAAGCTTTATTTGTAGCTTGATGCACCATCTTATGAGGGGAAGATAGCTCTTTGTAAGCTTCAGTGTTTCCAAATTTTTCTTTTCCAACAGAGGCATACCATTTGCCTAATCTACAAGATGTATCATCACTCATAAGTTCAGGATTATTATCGAATACATTTTTGTATCCATTAACCTTAAAGAGTATATGGTCTATTTTTGCTAAAGTACCAAATATCTCCAAAGATATTTTATTGGCATCCTCTTCAATAACTGTCGAACTATCAATTAGCTCCAAAAAACCATCTTTAAAATTGTTGACATACTCATTTGAATCATTTGTAATCTTCTCTAAACTCGCACTCTGTTCTAGCATGGTATTTGCATTTTGTTTTAAAGCATCTATGTTAATCTCAACCTCTTGTGTTGCTTTTTGTGTTTTCTCTGCCAATTTTCGCACTTCATCGGCAACAACAGCAAAGCCACGACCATGTTCACCTGCACGAGCTGCTTCAATTGCTGCATTTAACGCCAGAAGATTTGTTTGATCTGATATATCTTTTATGAGGTTAATCACATCGCTTATCTGTGCAACACTGTTTTGCAAGTCATCTGCCGTTGTCCTAGAGTGGTCAGATGATTGTAGTATAATCTGTAAAGAGTTCAAAAGAGAATCAGCAGTATCATTCAATGAATGCACATCTGATGATGATGTTTTTGTTCTCTGCACTATCTCTTCCGATTTTTGTAAATTCACCTCGACAGACTTTTGAATCTCTTTGATATTGTTTTCACAACCATCAATCAGCAAATTAGTCAAGGATGTCTTTAGCTTGTTTTCTTCGAGCACTAAGCAATTTTTATCAAAATCTCTTTTTTGCTCATTCAGTTGCTCTTTAAGCCTACTATTTTCATCTTCCAAAAGAAGTACTTTCTCCTCCAACTCCTTTATCTTATCAAAATCTACTTCGCGTTTTTTCCCGAACATATAAATGCCACCTTTTAAAGAATATAGATACATTATACCTCTACCCTATTTAATATTGGCTTAAGGAATAACTGTGCTAGTACCAAACAAAATATATTATGATAATAAAAGTTAACTTCTTTTATTTAGATTTAGTATTGCAATGATGCTCTATCCACATATCTTTATGTCCTATATCTATCGCCCATTGCGGTGGTTTGCACTCATCTTTTGCAGATTGCACAGATGAATTATTATCTATAGTAACAACTCCATTGTCTTGACTAAACTCCATGGCATCTCGTTGCTCTTGTGTTAAATTTGAATTAGTAGTATTGTGGTATTTGTAAGTTTTTAGGCTATAAAACACTCCATAAAAAACCGATATATAAAAAATAGACATGATAATTTTTGATAACAAATTTTTCTTATTTTGAGGAACCTCACATATACCACCTGGGCATTTATAAAGTTTTTTATTAAACCACTTATATATGATACATCCTAAACATATACCAAATACAGCCTCCAAATAAAGCAATATCAAACAGAGTACACAAGTGAGAAATCTAGCTGGTACCAATATGTCAAAAAGGATAAAATAACTCATAATAGCCCCTAAGAGTACCCCTAAAATCCAAGCAAATTTTTTAGGCTTTGCCTCTACCCATTCTGGTTCTTGATTTGATACTATCAATGAACCAAATATCATATACGGCGCATAAATGGGATTTACAAAAACTCTGATAACAAACTCTATTATAAATGTAATAGTAAATAGATTTGCCCAAAATAGATTTCTGGTTGATAGAAAATAAGCTAGCACAACTATCCCAAGGAGGAACATTATCCCAGCACTTGCCCTTGCATCTCTTTCATTTATGACTTTAAAGTCATATTGATCAATTTTCTGTCCAAATTCAAATATTTTTACCATCTTTTTATCCTTATATTTTAGTTTTCATCTTGAATTGTATCGAGTCACTACTAACCAAATGTTAATTTATCAGCCAACACAGCCTGTCTTTTGTTTGATTATTACAGAAAAGATACTTTAAATCCAATTTAAGTTTTGGATTTTGTCCAACTTTGAAGTTTGGCGAGTGAAACACAGCATACATATCAACCATCTCTTTTGTAGCCTCTAGCATACCTCTACCGCCCTCTATCATAATGTTTTTATATCGCTTTAGAATCTCAAAATTGTCTGATATAAAAACCTCTCTATTTTTCACCCTAAAAAGTGGAATATCCTTGTCAAAATCTTCTTTTCTTGAGTATATCAGTATATCTGGAGCTTTTCCGCTGCAAAGTCTTGCATCAAGTGTTGGTCTATCAATTCTCACAGTATTGCCACCTATCACTAACAGATCACATCTATCTCTAAATCTATGCACTAGCTCCCTTGATGTCTCATTCGTGATGATACCACCATCTATGACACCATTTAGACTCATGGCGAGCTTAAAAAACACAAAGTTACCCTTTTGCCACTTTAAAAATGGAGTTATCAACTCTTCACACTCTTTGCACTCTTTTAAAACCTCTACTTTTATGCCATGCTCTCTTAGGTAGTCTGCCCCTCCGACTGCTTTTGGATTTGTATCTCTCTTACCAATAACCACTTTTTTAAATTTTAACTCTTTTATGAGATGTGAGCAGGGTGGAGTTTTGCCGTAGTGGTTACATGGCTCTAGCGTTACATACAGAGTATAATTTTTAAACAAACCGTTATGATTTTTTATAAGATAGTCATGAATTTCGCTTGAATTTTTAAGTTTTTCTATTTTTTTGTCTTGAGTGAACTTGTAGTAGGCATCTTTGATAACCTCAACTTCTGCATGTGGGGCACCTGCTTTTGTGTGTGCCTTGCGGGATAAAATGGAGCCGAAATCATCACTTATCAAAGCTCCAACTGCGGGATTTGGATAGGTAAGTCCTTGATATTTCCAAGCCTCTTTCACAGCCAAAGTCATCAAGGAGTTATTCTCTACCATTTGTAGTAAGTTCTTGCCTTGTCTATATCTTCAATATCTATTTTGATATGTTCACCATCTTCTTCGATAACCTCTAAAACTTCGCCATCAAAAGAGTTTAGTTTGCCTATGATTTTGTCCGTATTTATGAGCTTTATCTTTATCTCTTCCCCAACACTTCCTCTAAAATGCTCTGCTTTTTTAAGAGGTCTTTCGATTCCAGGAGAGCTAACTTCTAAAGTATAAGCACCGCTGAGCGGAGGATTTAAATCTAAAATTGGAGATATGATACGAGATATCTTAGCACATAAATCAAGATTAACCCCGTCTTTTGCTGTTATATAGATTCTAAATATTCTATTTTCATTTTCACTGACAACTTCACTATCATAGTATAAAGCTCCATTGTCCTCAATGATACTTTTAATCGTCTCCATTTTTACCTAACTCTTTCTCTATCTTTTGAAACAATTCATCCATTCTATTTATCTCTTTGAGGCTCTTATCAAACTTGAAGTGAAAACTTGGGCAGCGAAACCAACCTTCAGCTTCCAAACAGTAGTTTTGAAGATGCCTGTTGACCTTTTTAAGATGAGTCAAAACATACTTTTTTTCATCCTCATCCAAAGCCATCTCATCAAGATAAACTTCTGCATCATATTTACCACGACTACAATTTACATCTACCACACAAAGACCTTGCAACATGGGGTCATTTAGCGAGGCGAATGCCTCTGGCAAAAGCTCCCTTAAGAGACTTTCGGTTCTTTGTATCTTTATACTTTTAGGCATATATATCTCCTATAGTGTAGCTTTCTCTTCTACTTCTTTAAAGCTCTCTATAAAATCGCCCACTTTTATATCGTGATACCCCTCTATGCCTATACCACACTCATACCCTTTAGCAACCTCTTTTACATCATCTTTAAATCTCTTAAGCGAGGATACTGTACTCTCATAAATGATGATACCATCTCTGATGAGTCTCACTTTTACTCCGCGGTTGATAGAGCCATCAGTTACGATACATCCTGCGATAGCTCCAAGTTTTGGCACCATAAATACTTCTCTTACTTGTGCTTGACCTATATTTTCTTCTCTTATCACTGGGCTTAACATACCAGCTATCAAATCTTTTACATCATCAATCAAATCATATATAACATTGTAAGTTTTTATCTCAACCCCGCTACTTTTTGCTTTCTCTTTTACGCTACCTGTTGGGCGAACATTAAAACCTAAAATGATACTGTTTTCACTTGCACTTGCCAATGCCACATCATTTTCTGTGATACCGCCGATACCAGAGCTTATAACATCTATCTTTGTCTCTTCTGTCTTGATTTTTTCTAGTGAGCCTTTTATAGCCTCTAGTGAACCACCGACATCAGCTTTGATGATAACAGGAAGACTTTTTAGAGCACCCTCTGCAATCATAGAGCTTAAGTCATCAATAGTCACTTTTGTTGATTTTGACAACTCTCTTTGTCTTAGATACTCTGCTCTCTTCTTGGCATACTCTTTGGCGATTTTATCAGTCGCAACTTTGACTAACTTTTCACCAGCTAATGGAACGGAACTGAGACCAAGAATCACAGCAGGCTCTCCTGGTTTTGCCTCTTTTATAGGCTTACCATTTTCATCCATCAACGCTTTTATCTTTCCATATGCCACGCCAGCTACAACAGTATCTCCAACTCTTAGAGTTCCATTTTGAACAACAACAGTAGAGACTGTTCCTCTTCCTTTTTCTACTGAACTCTCTATGACTGTGGCTTTTGCGTCTTTATCTGGATTTGCTTTAAGCTCAAGTAGTTCTGCTTGAAGCAGTAAAACTTCTAGTAACTCTTCAATCCCTTCACCAGTTTTTGCACTTATGTGTACAAATTCATGCTCTCCGCCCCAATCAACTGAAGTTATTCCAATTTCAGCTAATTGTGATTTTACCAAATCAGGATTGGCTCCCTCTTTGTCCATCTTATTTACCGCAACAACAATAGGAACACCTGCAGCTTGCGAGTGCTCAATCGCCTCTTTTGTTTGAGGCATGACACCATCATCTGCTGCGACTACAACGATAACGATATCGGTAACCTCAGCCCCACGAGATCTCATCTCCGTAAATGCTTCATGACCTGGAGTATCTATAAATGTGACATTTTTTTCATTTTTTTCCACCATGTAGGCACCTACATGTTGGGTTATTCCACCAGCCTCACCTGAAGCTACTTTTGCATTTCTTATATAATCCAATAGGGATGTTTTACCGTGATCCACATGACCCATGATGGTTACAACTGGTGTTCTCTCTATAGCATCTTCGTCTTTTTCATCTTCATACTGTCTGACATAATCAAACTCTTCTTGCTCGTCTATCGTAGTTACTTTAAGCTCAAAAGAGTCAGCCAATATCTCTATCGCATCTTTATCTAAAAAGTCATTTTTAGTAACCATAACTCCTAGAGTAAAAAGCTCTTTTATAACTTCACCTAAAGGCTTGTTTATCTTTTGGGCAAATTCATATACTCTTATATCTTCTGGGATTTCTATGGAGCTGATTAGTGTTGTGTCTTTATCCTCTACTCTTCTTCGTCTTCTTTTTCTTGATTGTCTTTTGATTCCTTGGTTTAGAAAACTAGATTTTTTGGTCGTTTTCATCTTTGAAGGGTCGATTTTCTTTCTTGGTTGCTCTTTTACCTCAACTTTTACACTAAAATCTGGCAACACAACCATCTCTTCTTCTAGCTCAGTCGAAATATCTCTCATTTGCAAATCAATATCTAGATTTATCTTTTGTGATTGACTGCCTTTGGATGAGGTTGTTTTTTTCGTCTTCTTTTTCTTTTTTGAGCCCTCCGACGGTGAGCCAAAGACAGACTCTAGGGTTGTTGATTTTTTTATACTGTTATAAGAGGCTTTTAGTGCTGATTTTACATCATCATTACTAAAAGATGATGTTTGCTGAACAGTTTTTTCAGGTTGGACTCTTCTTTTTTTCTTGACGATTACCAAACCTCTTCTTTTTCTGACATTTGCAGACAAACTTACCTTTTCTTCAACTTTTTTTAGCTTTTCTTCAATATTTGTCTCTTGAGTAGTTTGTACTGCTTCTGTTTTTGCTGTCGGCGCTACCTTTTTTGGTTCTTTTTGTCTCTTTGTATTCTCTTTGGCAACCTCTTGTGCTTCTGGTTTATCTTTAGCTTTAGGAGTCTCTTTTTTAGATGCTTTTTTTAGCTCTTTTTGCACCTCTCCTTTTTTTGGCTTAGATTTTTTTGGAGCCTCTTTTTGTACGGTCTCTTTTACAACCTCTAGGTTCTCTTTAGCTTTAGGAGTTTCACTCTTTTCACCTGTCAATATATAAGTCACCAAACTCTCTGCGACTTCAGGAGTCACACCACTTGACGGTGCTTTTGCTTCAAGCCCCATCTCCAATGCTTTTTCCACAGTCTCTTTGCTGGTGATTCCTAACTCTTTTGCGATTTCGTGTATGCGGATTTTACCCATTCGTACATAACTCCTTAAGTATTTTACCAAATTCTTCAATATTTTTAGATTTTATTCTAAATTTGTTTATCAGTATCTTTTTTATCTTTTTTTCACTATTTTTTATACATCTTTGACACATATAAAAACTTCTGCCCAACTTTTCATATTTTACAATTTCTCCATCTTTTGCTTGAAATCTATGTAAAATTTGTTGTGAAAATCTTCCTTGGCATATAACACACATGCGTGTAGGCTCTTTTGAACCTTGTATTGTATCAGAATTTAACTGTTTTTTCACTTACTCACTCTTTTTCTATGACATAACCGCTATTGTCCAACATAAATGTCTCAACTCTAAAAGCATCAAATTTGTCTCGTAGAAGGTTTTGGATTTTTTGTGCATCTTTTTCAAAACACAGAGTAAAAAATGACGAGCCACTTCCTGAAAGTGTGCTCATCAAAGCTCCATTGTCAAGTGCGATCTTTTGCACCATTTTCAACTCTGGCATAGCTTTCATTCTCCTGTCTTGATGCAGGCAATCTTCTGAAGCTACTCTTAACAAGTCCCACTTTTCACTAAAAAAAGCAGAGCTTAAAAGTGAAGCCCTTGAGATATTGTGAACTACGCACTCCATAGAGAAGTGTTTGCTTAATTGTGTTCTTGATTTTGCTGTTGACATTGGTGTATCTGGTATAACCATGACTGCTCTTAAGCTGTCTGGAATCTCTTTTTTTAATGTATATACTTCTGCATTTTCTACTACTGATGAGACAAATCCACCATACACAGCTGGTGCAATATTGTCTGGATGAGGTTCATAAAAAAGCGCACGGTTTAATACAATCTTTTTACTCGCTTTTATATCAGCCATCTCATAAGCACTTGCAATTGCACTTACAATCACTGCTGAACTACTCCCTAGGCCCCTAGAAAAAGGTATGTGATTTACAAATTCAAATCTAAATGTATCTTTTTTGTTTGCCAATTCTCTATAAATATCATTAAAAATCGATACAAAAAGATTGTTTTTTTTAAGCCTCTTGTTTGTTGCTCCCTCGTTTTTAATTGAGATACTATTGTAAGATGATCTCTTTATATGCACCTCATTATATAGACCGATTGCCAACCCTAAAGAGTCAAAACCAGGACCTAAATTTGCACTGGTTGCTGGGACTTTAATTATCACATTTTCTCCTTATACTGCTGGTAAGATATAGAGTGGATCACAGTTTTTAGAAAAACTCTCTTTCTCTAAAAAATTAGGCAAACTAAATGTCTGTTTATACTCTTCTTTTGTAGTTTTCGTTAGAATCTTACCATCTTTTTTTACAAAATAGACTCTCTTAAGTGCTCTTATAGGACAATTATCATTAAACAAAAACCCATCACTTGCAAACATCTCTATCCCAAGAGTGATACTAAGTGTTTTTAGAAATATATAGGTCACTTTGATAGCCATAAAACTGCCTGGTCCATTTGCAAAATATATGCTGTTTATCTGATAATTTTGGATAATATCGTCAAAGACTAGAGGCAAGGCATCGCTGGTTTGCTCATTTTTAACATAACTCTTTATAAGCTCATTATCCCTATATATGCCCACCAATAGCGGTGATGAAAGAGCTATCACCAAAACATCAATTTTTATGCAAAAGCCTTTTGTGACTCAAAAGATTTCTCTTTGGCAATCGTTTTGATTTCATAATTTTTAGGGTCTTTCAGTATCTCTTTGGTGAGCTTATGGTTCAGGCTATGGCTTCCCGCAAATGATTTATAGTCCCCTATAACCATGGCTCCTAAAAGTGATAAATCACCTATGGCATCTAAGATTTTGTGCCTTACAAATTCATCTTTATAACGCAGTCCTTCTGGATTTAAGATTTTGTTATCATCGAGCACAACTGCATTTTCTAATGATCCACCAAGCGCCAAGCCTCTACTTCTTAGGTATTGAACATCTTTCAAAAAACCAAAAGTTCTAGCACGCGAAATCTCCTCTATGAAGCTCTGTTTACTGTATTCAAATTTATATTTTTCTGTGCCAATGACTGGATGATCAAAATCTATAGTAAAGTCATAGGTCGGCTTTGAAGATGGAGTGACTTTTGCATACTTATCTCCATCACGCACTTCAACTTCTCTTTTTATTATCAAAAATGACCTATTTTCATCTAGCACTCTTTTGCCAGCTTCATCTAAAAGCATACAGAAACTTGCACTACTCCCATCCATTACCGGAACCTCAGAGCTATCAACTGTAATTCTTAGATTGTCTATTCCATAAGAGTAAACAGCAGATAGAAGATGCTCGATAGTTGAGATATAGTATTCACTGTTCCCGATTACGGTTGCCATTTGTGTATTTACTACATTCTCAGGCGATGCTTTTACACTCATACCTACATCACTTCTACAAAAAAGTATGCCTGTATTTGACTCCATAGGCTCAAGTATTATCTTGACTGGCTCACCCTTATGAAGTCCGATACCTACACTTTCAACTCTATCTCTTATCGTAGTCTGTTTGATACTATATCCTTAAACCTTTAAAAACATACTGTTTCAAAGCAAAAATAATTCCTAAAATTATACTGTATTTTTGCTTTTATTTTCTATCTATCAGCTTTTTAGATGATTTGACGATATCAAATATATTTGTTTTCATCCATGATTTATCCATCCACTCTTCTGGTCTCACCTCAACACCTTGCACTAAAACTCCAAAGTGAAGATGATCCCCTAGTGCAAGACCAGTGGCTCCCGTGTTTGCTATCGCTTGGTCTTTTTTTACAATATCTCCAACATTAACCAAAAAGCTTGAACTATGTCCATATAGAGTATAAAGCCCTAGCCCATGATACATAATCAAATTATTTCCATATATGCCATTCATATCTGCATACACTATCGTTCCGCTATTTTGTGTTCTGATTTTAGCTCCTGCGATGCTAGCCAAGTCTAGCCCTAAATGGTATGCAGAGCTTATCTGGTTTTCACCATAACTATAAAAACGATGATCTCCAAAACTAGCAACTGCTGCTCCATTTTTGAGTGGATAAAATCTGTTTTGATAAAAATCACTAATCATAAAATTATCTGTTTTGGTAGTCATTTTTTCTATCAAATCTTCATTTTTCTTTCTTAGCTCTTCATTTACATATTTGAATTTTTCTATCTTTGTAGCGCTACTTAAACTAGGTTTGGTTTGTTCAACCAAATCACTAATCTTCCCATCCAGGAAATTATCTTTGAGCTTTATGTTAGAAATTCTATATTTTTTATTCATCAAATATAGTCTGACTGGCACTTTGCTCATATTTCCTGCGTCATCGGTTGCCACGATATAAGCCCTGAACTTTTTTTGTTCAACTGGCCAAGCTATAAGTGATATATAGTATCCACTCTTGTAAAATGGTGTCGGATAGTATTTTTTACCAAAATTTGTGCTGATATACAACTCTTTTAGATTTGCGTCTGTTGCCTTAAATATCACAACCGCAGCTCCACCCTTTATAATTTTATATGAATTATTTACCACAAAAAGCTCTGGTCTTCTTCTATCTATCTTTATCTTGACTGTTTTTGTTGTACTATTTCCTGATAGTAAGTTCCACTTGCTGCTATCAGTTACTTCTATGCTGAGTTGAAAAATCTTCTTTGTACTAACAAAGCCTGTTCTTGGAAATGTGATCTCTATTTTCTGTTTTTTTGCTATTTTTGTATATACTTTTTTAAGCAGCAATACGCTGTTCTTTCCATCGCTCAATGTGATTCTAACAAATTTTATACCGCTGTCATCGCTTAGATTTAGCTTAAGAGGTTTCTTTAAATTCCAGTTTATAACACTTTTCATCCCGATTTTTGGAGGATTTCTTTCAAACATAGATGAGCTATAGATAAAACCTAGTGCTGCTATGATTATTATCAGTAAAATAGAGATAATGATACCAGATGAGCCAACTCTTTTTGTTTTTTTAAACTTGTTCATTTTTATATATTCCTTAATTTTTTTAATATTTTATCTTTTACTTCTTTTAAATCACCATGTCCAACTTCAAAACCAGCTGCATTTTTATGACCTCCGCCATCAAAATAGTTAGCTAAAGGGGTGACATCAAAGTCATCTTTGCTTCTTAGTGAAATTTTAAAACTACCGCTTTTTTCTTCTAAAATCATCACAGCAACTCTAACATTTACCATATCCCTTAGGATATTTATGATGTTTTTTGTATCAAATCTTTTAGCACCAGTACTAAGTAGTATTTGAGTACTTATATAAACAAAAGCAACTTTTGCTTCAAAATATAGTTCAAAATTACTCAAAACAAACCCTAGCAATCTCATCTTTGCCAAAGAGTTTCTACTCTTTAAAAAAGTAGCGATTTGAGTGGGATTTGCACCAAACTCTACCAGCGTAGCAACATCTTCAAATGTTTTTTGTGTCAAATTTGAATAAGAAAAAAAACCACTGTCTTCGACTACTGTCGTATATAAACAAGTAGCACTCTGCTTTGAAATCTTAACACGGTTTTGAACTAGCAAGTCATACACCACCATACCAGCACTTACTCTTTGAATATCCACTATGTTTATATCGCCAAAATTCTGATTTGTAAAATGGTGGTCTATATTGATAAGCACATAATCACCCCTATCAATCTTCAATCTATCAAAACTGCCACAATCACAGCTGACCACCAAATCAAAAAAATTTGGGACTCTATTTTTTATTTTGTCAATATTAGGCAGAAAATCAAACTTGTTAGGCAACTCTTTTGTAAAATTATATAGTGAAACTTTACGATTTAACCTTTTTATAACATCATAAAGAGCTAACACGCTACCTAGCGTATCACCATCGGGATTGGCATGTGAGACCAGCAATACATGTTTTGCATTTACTATCTTTGACCAAGCCTTTTTGTACATACTCTGCCTTTATTGCTCAACTAAACAATAGAATTATATCTATTAAGCTATGAAAAGTTCATTAAGTAGAGCAAATTTTACTGTCATAGTAGAAGTCAAGTTAATTTCTTGCAGTAGTGATAAATTCATTCATTTTTTGATTTAATACCTCAGACATTTCATACAACTCTTTTGCCATATCAGATAATTTTTCCATCATAAGACTAGAGTCTTTAGTTGTGCTTTCAACTATACGAGTACCCTCTGCAATAGTTTCTATAGTTTGAACAACTTTTTTACTCTCTTGCAAATTTTTACCAGATATATCTTTTGCATCACTAATGATTTCTATACTCTCTTTAATTTTCATACTTATTGATTGATTAATTGTATTGATATTATTCATAGATGTTGCCTGAACAGCTATCTCACCTACTGTTTCAATAATACTTTCAGAAAGTGCACTTATCGTCACATCACTCACTTTTAAAGAGTTTTGTGTTCTTTCAGCAAGTTTTCGCACTTCATCTGCCACTACAGCAAAACCTCGACCGTGCTCACCTGCGCGAGCTGCTTCAATTGCAGCATTCAATGCTAAAAGGTTAGTTTGCTCTGCAATATCTGATATAGTGACTAATATACCTTTTATATCTTCAATTTGCGCCTTTAACCCCTCTACATGTATAGAAAATTCATTTGTATTTTGTGCTACTTCGTCCACTTTATTAAAGACATCCATGCTATCTTTATTGACATCAAGAAGAGCACTTGTTGCGGCATCAATCTTCTTAAATGAGATTTCAGTATCAAGGAGACCTTTATTGACAGTTGTATTTATATTTGTATTGTCAATTATCATTTTATCAATCAGTACAGCACTCGTATCTACCTCTTTTTTTTCTTTTTTGGAAAGTTCTAAAAGATGTGAAGCCATAAGTGTATTTTTTTGTGAATTTTCTTTAACAACAGAAATGACATCTCCTATTTTTTCTAAAAAATAGTTCATATGATTAGATACTTCTCCAATCTCATCTTGAGAATAAATAGTAACTCTTTTTGTTAGGTCAGTACCAATATCATTTAACTCTTGAATGAATTTTTTTAAAGGTTTAGAGACAATTAGCTTAGAGATATACATGATTACAATATAAAGAAAAATTAAAAAAATAATAGATGCAATAGTAAGTGAAAGTATGAGATTTTTTGCATCTTTGATACTGTCAGAAATATCAATATCCATGCTTGCCCCACCCAACATATCGCCTACTTGTACCTGATGACACATTAAACAGTTCGTTCCTTGATAATTTTTTGAAGCGATAAAAGGATAAACCACATGTAGTGTTGATTTATCACCACGGTGAATAACTTTTGTTTGAATCTTTTTTGTTTGAATACTTCGCATGTCAAGTACACTTACAGGTCTTTCAATGTCTAGGCCTTTGCCATAATCTTTACTCACTTGCTTAGTTCTAAAGACATGAAATGAATTCACATTGTCCAAATCTGACATCTTCCTAAAAAATAATTTACGAGAGTTTTTATCACTTATTGAGCCTGTTAGCATAAGCATATTTAAAGCTCCGATAGAGCTTTGAGAAACAGCAATTCCTTTTTTTGTTACTGATTTAATCACCATTTTATTAATAATATAATCTAGAGAAATACCCACAGCTAACATACTTACAAACAAAACAGACATGATTACCATCTGTACTTTTGTAGCAACCCGCAACCTTCTCCAAAGTAACTTCACAACTATTCCCATTTAAATTCCAAATTTGTCAAATACAGTTGTATCACAAAAATGCTTAAGGACTCCTTTGTCCTTCCATTAATATCCATTTAAAAAATCAAGAAACCATATACTCTCAACATCTATCAACATAATAAAATGTAATTTTTACATAAGTTATGATCTTATAAATATCGAAGCAAAATTTAAAGCGTTATCTTATTCTTTGAGCCTTTAGTGTAAAAACACACACCTGCTATCTCTTCTTTATCTACTTGTCCAATATCAAGTAGTTTTCTAAATCTTTTTTTGCTCTCATCATCAAAACTCACATCTATATCTTCATAACTTTGTGGTCTTTTTGAGATTAGATTTAAGATTTCATCTTGTGAAAAACTATGTTTTGCTCCATCATAATCTTTTCTATATGCTAAGCTCACATGTAGATTTTCTATCAAGTTTGCAAGCTCTTTGAGTCTATCCATACTCACTTGTTTGACTCTATAAGCTGGCGGTCTGTCAATTGTACTTATATCTACTCTAGTCGGCTTTATACCATTTAAAACAATATTTAGTTTTTCAAACTCTTCCTCTTTGTCATTAATCCCTTCAACCACTAAAATCTCTATAACCAAAGAGCCTCTAAAACTATGTGAAAAGCTTTTTATAGACTCAATAATGCTATTTAAATCTATGTCACTGTAAGGTCTATCTATCTTTTTAAAACACTTGGGGCTCGCACAATCAAGCGATAGTTTTACAATATCAATTTTTTCGAGAGTTTTTTGTATCTTTTTATCAACGATACTGGCACCATTGCTTAAGATGAGTAGTTTGTGGCTCTGTTTTATCTTATTTATTTCAGTAACAAGATTATCAAGATATGGATAGAGAGTTGGTTCACCATTTGCTGTTATCGTTATGACATCTATGTTACTATGCTTTACAAGAGCCTCTTTAAGAGAGTTTATCACATCTTTGACAGGCACAACATCCTGCATCTTTTTGATTGGTTTTGCACCCTTTAACTCGCAATATACACAATCAAAATTACACTGTTTGAGTGCTGGACTCAAATCAATCCCTAAAGATTTGCCAAACCTTCTGGAATTGACTGGTCCAAAAATTATCTCACTCATAGGTTTTTTGTTTTATCTTGAACTGATTTTATAAAATATTTTGCATTCTCAACTGGAACATCAGGTAAAATCCCATGACCTAGGTTGAAGATATGTCTTCTGTTTTTCATCACTTTGACAACTTTTTCTATCCCTTCATCTATAGCTTTTTTACTATAAAGTCTTGTAGGTTCCATATTGCCTTGAAGCACATATTTATCTCCCAACTTCTCTTTTGCCAACTCCATAGGTGTTGACCAATCTACTCCAAAAACATCAAAATCACCATCTATCTTATCCAAATATCCGCTGATGCCTTTTGGAAATACGATTATCGGAGTATCAGGATAGTTTGACTTCAAGAAACTAGCCAACTCTTTTATATAGTTCCAGCTAAACTCAAAATAGGCACTCTCCTCAAGAGCTGATGCCCAAGAGTCAAATATCATGGCAACATCAATTCCACTTTCGATCTGGTTTTGCATATATAACTTAAGTGTGTCTGTCACTTTTTCAAGAAGAGCATGCATTAACTTAGGCTGTGTATAAATCAACTTTTTGACCTGCGCATAAGTCTTTGTGCCTTGCCCCTCTATCATATAAGTTGCAAGTGTCCAAGGAGCTCCACAAAAGCCTATAAGAGCTTTGTCTGCTGCTAGTTTTCCTCTTATGAGTTTAATAGTGTCATATACATATTTTAAGTTTTTTGCTGCCAATTGAACATCTAACTTTTCCACATCTTCAAAAGAGGTGATAGGATTACCAAAAACAGGGCCTTCACCTTTTACAAACTTTAAATCCATACCCATCTCAAGTGGTACGACCAAGATATCACTAAACATGATTGAAGCATCAACACCAACAATATCAACTGGCTGAAGCGAAACTTCACAGGCTTTTTGCGGATCTTTACAAAGAGATAAAAAATCTCCCGCCTTGCTTCTTACTTCCATATACTCTGGCAGATATCTACCTGCTTGTCTCATCATCCATACTGGTGTATAAGGGGTTTTTTTTCCCTTACAAGCATCTACAAAAATTTTACTCATCTAGTGTCCTTAGTTTAAATTATTATCCTTCTGTCTCTATCCATTTTAGAGCGATTCTTACTGCATTTGTGGCAGCTCCAACCCTTATCTGATCAGCACAACACCAAAGGTGTAAGATATTGTCCCTATAGATATCTTTTCTGATTCGCCCAACATATGTCTCATCTGTATCTGTTGAGATAATTGGCATAGGATACTCGTTTTTACTAGGCTCATCAACTACAACTATACTTGGTGAGTTTCTCAAAATCTCTCTAGCTCTGTCCGCGCTAACGGAGTTATTAAAGTGGATAGTGATGTCTTCACTATGGCTTCTTAGTATCGGAACTCGCACACAAGTGGCACTCACCTCTACATCCTTATGGAGAATTTTTTGGGTTTCATTGACCATCTTCATCTCCTCTTTTGTGTAGTCATTATCTCCAAAAACATCTATGTGGGGTATAACATTTAGTGCAATTCTATGCTGAAACTTCTCTACTCTACTCTCATCCAATTTAAAAGCAAAAAAGTCTTGCATCTGAGTAACAAGCTCCGCCATCCCCTCTTTGCCAGCACCGCTTACTGCTTGATAGGTACTGACATCTACTCTTTTGATATCAAATGCATCATCAAGTGGCTTTAAAATCTGCACCATCTGTATGGTTGAGCAATTTGGATTTGCTATGATTCCCCTGTTTTTCCAAGCACCGATATCCTCAGGATTGCACTCTGGGACAATGAGCGGAACATCACTATCCATCCTAAAGTGGCTTGTATTGTCAATCACCACAGCTCCTGCCTCTGCTGCATATGGAGCAAATTTGGCTGAAACACTTCCGCCTGCACTAAAAAAGGCGATATCTATCTCTTTCTCTTCAAAAACATCTTGAGTCAACTCTAAAACTTTGTAATTTTTACCTTTAAACTCAACTTCCAAACCAACACTCTTTGCACTTGCGAGTGGAAAAAGCTCTCCAACTGGAAAATTTAAATCTTCTAGAACTCTGCACAACTCTTCGCCAACTGCCCCTGTAGCACCCGCTATGGCTACATTATACTTTCTCATTTTTAACCTCTATCTTGTATTTTTCAATTTTGTTAATTATCGCTTTTTTACTCATTCCTAACACTTTACCAGCCTCATTTATGTCAAATTCAACACTTTGAAGCACCTCTTGTATCAACTCTTTTTCCATACTATTTATACTTTTATTGCTACTCCTGCTATCTAAAAAGAGATCTTTTTCGCTTATCTTTTCTTCATCACTTAAAATTGCAGCTCTTTCTACTACAGATATCAGTTCCCTTATATTTCCTGGCCAATCATAACCCAATAGTGCAAGTTCTGCCTCTTTTGAGAAAACTCTACTTGATAAGTCATATTTTTCAATCACATCCTGCAAAGTCTTTCTAGCAATCTCTAAAATCTCATCTCTTCTTTGTTTTAATGGAGCTATTTTTATAGGGATTGTGTTTAGTCTAAAATACAAATCTTCTCTAAATTTACCCTGCTCTATCACCTCTTTTATGTCTGCATTTGTAGCTGAGATGATCCTCACATCTACTGGTATCGGCTTAATTCCACCTACCCTATACACTACCCTCTCTTGCAATACTCGCAAAAGTTTACTCTGAAGTGCTACTGACATTTCAGCTATCTCATCTAAAAATATCGTCCCTTTATCTGCTAATTCAAAATATCCCTTTTTGTCAGCAATCGCATCTGTAAAAGCACCTTTTACATAACCAAAAAGCTCACTTTCTAGTAAATTTTCTGGGATTGCAGCCATATTTATCGCTATAAAATTATTTTTTGCCCTTGTTGAATTTTTATGAACATAGTTTGCAAACAGCTCTTTTCCAACACCGCTTTGACCCAAAAGCAAAACACTAGCATCAGTCTTCGCTGCTTTTTTCGCCAATGACAAAGATGCCTCTAAACTACTTGAAGTCCCTAAAAAAATTCTATTTTCACCCTTTTTACTCTCTATCTTTTTTGGTATTTTTGCTCTAATTTTTACATTTCTTTTTATCGCATCAACTAGAGTATCGATTTCAAATGGCTTTGTTAGAAAATCTTTCACACCAAGCCTAACTGACTCAATGGCTCTATTTAGCGTGGCATTTCCTGTGATGACTATGATATCAAATCTATTATCCAATTTTTTAACAAACTCTATGCCATCCATACCAGGCATATTGATATCTGTGATAACCAAATCTACACTATTATCTATCTTTTTTAAGGCATCAAGAGCATTTTTATAGCAAACAACTTTGAATTCGTCATACTCTTTTAGAGCAAATTCGAGTGATTTTCTCATATTTATGTCATCTTCTACGATAGCTATTTGCATAATACTTCCGATTGTTGGTTATTTTATTGCATTAAAATAGATATATTAGCGAAATCATCTTTAAAATCTACTATAAATCTCGTAGGTACTATTATCAATTCAACTTCATCCTTGATAGAATGTAGTGTTGAAGTGCTTTGAGATGTGATTTTTGAGCCCACTTTATAGAAGCATGGAAGGATTTTAAAGAAGTTTTTATTTAGTCTTGTAAGCTTGGAGTCATACTTTTTTGAAGAGACTAAAACTTTGCATTTTGAGGCAACTTTTCCAGTAAAAGGCACCACAAGAGGAGCTATGTTTTTCTCCTCATAAATCAAAGCTTTATCTAAAGTGACACTTCTGTATGAAAACCAGAAAGTGTCACTTGATAGGATGTTGCTTATTATTAAAACTAGTAAGAGAAGATTTCTTTCCACCTAGCTCCACTCATTTTAAGTTCCATTCTTACAGTATATAACCCATCTTTGTATGTGTTTTCAGTTACATTTGCATTTTTAACCAATCCATTTACTTGGGTTACGATACGAGAGTCTTTCAAAGCTGCATCTTTTACTGTCTCTTTTGCATTTACTTTGATACCAAAAAGTTTCTCACCAAGCTGACGATACGCATCTGTCACGGCTGCCCTTTTTGCAAGAGCGATAGCTTGAGCTGGTGAAATTGTATTCATAGGGGCAATTCCTTGTCCATAAACTACAAACTCTTTTTCTGGCATATTCTTGATTTGATCAAGCCTCTCATTTTTTATAACTTTAGCAATCTGTTTATCGCTTACCTTTTGAACCACAACCTGTCTGATGATTTTTGTCTTTGGTGCTGGCTGTGTACCTACACCATTACATCCTGACAACAAAATCAATGCACCCACGCTTGAAATAACTAAAACCATAAACTTACTCATAGCATACCTTTATAATAATTTTCAGAGTATAAGCAACTCCTATTCCAAAATACTCTCTTCTCCTAAAATATCAATCTCTTCAGGCTCTTTTTTAGGACATCTTGCGATACTTGCTACTATATCATCGCCCGAAACACTTACAACTTTAACCCCGCTTGTATTTCTTCCTGCTTTTCTGATAGTTTGCATATCAACTCTTATCATCTTTCCACTGCTTCCAAGTGCCATCAAATCTTTGTTTTCATCAACGATAACAACACCCACTAAGTCTTTGGTTTTAGGAGTCAACTTCATAGCTATCACTCCCTTACCACCTCTTTTTTGCAAGCGATACTCTTGTGCTGTTGTCCTCTTTCCTATACCTTTTTCACTGACTGTCAAGAGTTCATCTTCTTCACTAAATATCACAGTTGCACCAACTACTTCATCATTTTTCTCTTTAAATCTGATGCCAGTCACCCCTCTTGCAGTTCTGCCTAACTCTCTAGTGTCGTTGATATCAAATCTTATACACATTCCTTTTTTTGTAACTATAAAGAGGTTTTGGATATCTTTTGTCGCTATCTTGGCAGTGACAAGCTCATCATCATCATCTAGTGTTATGGCTCTAACACCCACTGATCTTATGTTCTTAAATTCAGCTAGATTTGTCCTTTTTACTATACCATTTCTTGTGAAAAATGCCAAAGATTTATCTTCACTAAAGTCAGTAGTCGGGATTATCTCCATTATCTTCTCATCAGCATGTAGCTGGATGAGATTTACCACAGCTTTTCCTTTTGCAGTTCTGCTTCCCTCAGGTATCCTATACACCTTCAACCAGTATAATTGTCCACGGTCAGTTACAAACATCAAGGTATCATGAGTGTTTGAAACGAAAAAGTTCTCTATAAAGTCATCATCATAAGTAGTAAGTGCTGTTTTGCCTTTACCACCTCTTTTTTGTTTTTCATATGATTTTAGAGGAACTCGTTTTATATAACCTCTGTGAGTGATAGTGACAACCATAGGCTCATTTGGAATCAAATCTTCTATATCTATATCATCATAATTATCTTCTATCTCGGTGATACGAGGTGACTTGAACTTCTCTTTTATCTCTATGAGCTCTTTTTTGATCAAGTCATTTAAGATAGTTTCGCTTTTTAGTATAGAGTTTAATCTCTTCATCTCTTTTTTAAGAGCAGCTAGTTCATTTTCTATCTTCTCTCTTTCAAGTCCTGTGAGTCTTTGGAGTTTCATATCCAAAATTGCACTTGCTTGAATCTCACTCAAACCAAATGTAGAGACTAAGCCTTCTTTCGCATCTTTCG
>Ga0256829_1001220_pt1 | contig 21879 bp, 18 predicted proteins | sample 131447metaG_FD_185979 | JGI IMG/M metagenome (GOLD analysis project Ga0256829, IMG submission 185979) | Hydrothermal vent microbial communities from Lau Basin, Pacific Ocean - 131-447 | ecosystem: Environmental > Aquatic > Marine > Hydrothermal vents | place: Pacific Ocean: Lau Basin | collected...
AGGCGCACCTCCACCTCGCGCAGCTTTGCAATAATCTCTTCAGGCTTGGCTCTCTTGCCCATGGTTCAACTCCATTTTGGAGCCGATCCTCTCTCAAACTATGGGCCAGTTTTTCTGAAGCAGTCCAACATGTGTGAATGAGTCTTTGAGACGACTGCGTTCTACGCTCACCCAAGCTGCCGGTGTTGGAAGACGAGCTGGATTGTGACAGATGACATGCTGACACAGAAACAAGTCAGCAGATTTCTTGAACTCAAATAGAGCCTCCAAAGGCAATGTTGACATGACGGGAACCCCAGGCTCCCAAGCATTCCCGATTTCCAGGACAATTGACCCTTTAGGTGAGAGCAGTTCTTTGAATCTTGGCGCCAAATCTCGGAGCCATCTGAGATAGGTCTCCCCCGTTTCGTTTCCGTAACTTTTTTTGTTCACAAGCGGAAAAGGGGGAGAAGTTAAGAGTAAGTCCACCTTCCCCACACACGCATCGACGAGCCCGCTATCCAGGACATCTTCAACTTTACCTCGATATGCGTCGCCAAAATTTGTCCGATACGCGCGCTCCTGAGAGGAATCGCATTTACTCTTGTTTTCTTGCATCGAAGCAGCCCTCCAAAGTGAACATCGCCAGGCGAATTAGGCATCACGATAATTCTAGTTCATTTTTTTGATGCGATTTTCCGTATTGTTCAATTGTTGGAGTAAAACGATCTAGTTTCGATAAGCCGTTAATGGGTTTTCTGAGCAGGCTGGTGATTTTAGTCTCCAAACCACCATCTAAGCGAGACCAATAAGTACCTCGCGCGCAAATTCAGATTGACGCTCTCCAATTGAGGGCTTCACTCACTAAACGCTCAATTTCAACCGACTTCCGCGTCGAAGCATCGATAGCCTCTTTCCACGCGGGTCCCCTACTAAGAGCGCTTTCAATTGCTTGGGAGAGTTCTTCTGGCCTGTCTTTACTTAGTACCTCAAAAAGCACCTTGGCCTGAGCAAGGTCTTTCTTCGCTTTTAGAGCAGACGAAGAACGCCTGCGCGCTGCGACAATTAGTTTGTGCACCGCATAACGCTCGGGTTTTGGTATTTGGAGAAATACACCCGATCGATAAAGAGCGACCGCTGGAATTGGGTCGGCAATCAAAAAATTCAGAAAAGGTAGTGCCTGAGCGTAGACGCCAAGCGGCTCTAACTTGAGAACATCACTATCTTCACGCATCCTGGGCACCAAAAACTCAACTTCTGTGGTTCCTTCGCGACCCATTACCCACTTGGTTGGCCGATTCTTTCGGTCGAGCCCCGGTGCGGGCTCCAAGCTAAGATCTTTAAAAGTTGCGGGTAAGGCGGGATCGACCTCATCTTCGATGACGAGCTTCAAATTTTCAAATGCGGCGATGTCTACGTCGCCTGTTACCGCGAGAGTGTTCTCAAACCGCACGCCTAGTTCCGCGCTATATAAGCGGAATGCATGGGTTCCGATCAAAGTCCCTCCCAGTCGGAATACGCCACTTTTGGACATTGCGTTGAGGACTTTACCTGTGTCGCGGTCTAAAGTCGGAACTCCTGCAGCGCGCAATTGTGCGACCATGCTTGCACAACGACGTTCAAACTCGTGGGTTTCCTCGTTCGCAGCCGCAGCGTCACTGATCCGTTCTCGAACTTCCGGAGTATCGGGCCCCACATATTTTTGAATGGTTTTTTCGCCAATCCGTTGGCGTGCGTACCAATACTTTCCTTTTTCCCCCATATCGCGAAGAAAGGGCTTTCCGGGAATATCTGATATCGCACGTATTGAATGGGCCTGTAACAAGTCGTGATACGTCGTATGGATCGAGATTGGAAAGCTTTGAGGCATTAGTTACACCACATAAGATGAGTTCGTGGTGTAATACATCAATTACACCACGAAAGCAACTTTTGTAGTGTAATCAAGCATCATCCGAAAAAGATCGATTGGCATTGATCATGCTTCACCGAGAACGTGATGTTTGTAGAAAAACCCGTGAAAGTTTGGCGCCCTGGCCAGCCATTGCGTGATAAGGCGTTCCTTAGTTTCGGAGAGCTCGCCGACTATGAAGCTCAAAAATGCGGAAAGCGGACCTCCTCGTCATTTATGACGAGCTTTTCGCATCTCATATTTCGCGGAGCATTCGACAGCGAGCCGTTGGATCATCATCCATTTGTGGATCGTATGACGATCGATCAGTCATTGCGCTACTTACAGATCCCGCTGATCGATGCTCAGTTTGATAAAAAATCCAACATGCTGGCCGGCTCTGCGGAGTTTCTCGGATATGGTTGCGCTAATAGTGAAGACGTTATCGTGCGGCTAGCGCTGATGCATCAGTGGTTTGAATATGGGTCGGAAAGAAAAACAGTCGAAGAGTTAACCTCATACAAAAACGATCTGCTCACGCACCCGTTCGAATCCTATCCGGACAAAGTGCAGGGCTTCTTGAATGACACTCTCATCGCGAAGGAAAAGCTGAAAGAGTGGTATCGGTTGAGGGGGACATCGGTTCCATGGCCGCTCGCGTCGAATGATAACGCGCTGACTCTGAGCCCCGCGGGAAAACCTTCAGTCATTTCAGCGAACGAGTCTCGCAGTACTCCGCGTGGTCGCCCACCGAAGTCAGCCTGGACTTTTATCAAACACCGTTCGCGTCAATTGAGGCGCGCCGATAAGAACCTCCTTAACAAGGTAATAGCATCAATGGTTCTCGACGAAGCGAGCAGTGATTTCAACAAAGACGATCTTCCAGCTCATTCGACAGTTGTGAAAGAGCTGGGCAAGATTCTCGAAGGTCTGTAACGAACCACCAGCATTTTGAGCTTGCTCGATGAATGATAAAACAATAGACGCACCTCGATTGCTGACGATTGCCAGCGCAATGCGCAGATTGCAGATCAAAGTTATATTTTGACGAAATGATTCCGCTTTTTCGTAAGCGATTTCAATGCTGTGCTTCTACCGACTCAATAGACTGAGGTGTAGACTGCATGATTAAAGACAATGACGAACTTCCTGATCTGGACGCAATCCTAGAGGATAATCCAGGCTGGCTCGATGAAGCCATAGACACCCCCGCGGTTTCGAAACTAACCGGGGTTCCCGTTTGCACGCTTACGACGTGGCGCTGTCGAGGAGGCGGGCCTCGTTTTCTCAAATATGGAAAGTCTGTGAGATATCGTCGTCGCGCCGTGCTCGGTTGGATGGATGCGTGCGAGGCTCCTTACATAGATCGCGATGGACGAATTCACCGTGAGTAGCGTAACGCGCCCGCTTTCGATCAGGCTGCTTGAAAGTGACATCGAAGATCTATGCGAACGAGCCCGCAGAATTTCGGGTACGCCCACGGGAGTAGCTCGAGAATTGATCAGATCAGGATTGTCCGATGGAGACCCATTTCAGCAAGCAAATCGGCTACTAAAGATCGAGCGAAACTTAGCCATCGCGATCCAAGACATTCAATCATCGAAAGCCTCTCAATCTGAACTCGAAGCGACGGTCGCTCGCATTGAACAAATGTTCGAACAGCTACTACTCGCTCTGAGCGGCCAGTTACAGCCAGAGGCGAAGTAGTATGGCCAAGGTGAAACTCACACTCCTCGCCGTAACGGTACTTTTGGCGACTGCGACTTTCGGATCTTACAAGCTCGGCTTCCACTATTACCGCGCTGGCATCGAAACGGCTCCAGGGCAATTCTCCTACCACGATCGGACTTTCATGGATGAGTGCGGCAAGGCTCGTCTGACATCTCTGATTCAAGATCCGGTCGGCGTTCGAACATGGTCTCGATGCGAAGCCACCATGCAGCACTATGGCACTCAAGATGCGTTCATTTGGCGGCACAACCTCGTTTCAGTTTTGGCTATTCTTAGCCTGACCTCTTTTGGTGTGTTCGCTTGGTTCACGACGAACGGACCAAAGCTGATAAAAATCGTGCGCGGGCGGATTCACTTCAGAGGCCCGTCCGCTATAAAAGAGCTCCGGAAAGTGTCGCGCAAGGAGTGCAAGCGATCAGGCTCAGGTATCGAGTTTCCGCTCAATATTCCCATTAGCCTCGACCGAGAAAGCAGACACTTTCTTGCCTGGGGAAGCACGGGTGCAGGCAAGACAACTGCCATGCTCCTTCTGATGCTCGGCGCCATTCACCGAGGCGACAAAACACTTATCCTCGACACCAAAGGCGACCTAACGTCCAAGATTCCAAACTTGGGCGGATTGATCGCCCCTCACGATGCACGCTCAATGAAGTGGGATATCGCATATGATTGCCGCACACCTCAGGAAGCCCGCGAACTCGCAGCTCGAATAATTCCACCGAGTAGTTCAGATCCAATGTGGTCTAACGCTGCGCGAGACATCTTCATCGCGTGCATCGTCTCGTTGCAAAATGACTATCGAGACACTTGGAGTTGGGGAGCCTTACGCGACCTTGTGCTCGCAGATGCTGAGAAGCTGCTAGAGGTTGCCCAACGGCACTATCCCGCAGCCACACAATATTTAAGCGATCCGACCAACAAGACCGCTCAAAGTGTTCTCACGACATTCAAAGCACACATGAACATCGTCTTGGTATTGGGAGATGCTTGGCCACAAAGCGACGGTGGATTTTCAATTCGCAAATGGTTGGAGCTACCCAATTGCAATCCAATCATCCTGCAGCGCGACGGCCAATTTCCTCAACTCTCCAAGGCGTGGATCTCTGGGGTCATCAGCTTGCTGGCGAGCTACGCCGGATCTCCAGCCATGAGAGAAAACCCAGACACCCGAACCTGGCTCTTCCTCGACGAGTTTCCTCAACTGGAGCGCATGGATCATTTCTCGACCTTGTTGGATGTTGGCCGTTCCAAAGGCATTAGCGTGGTCTTGGGCGCGCAAGATCTTTCTCAAATCCGCAAGACCTATGGCCCTGATCAGGCCAATGCCTGGATTGGCATGATCGGTACGCACATTATCACTCGGATGAACTTGGGAGAGAGCGCCGAAGTCACAAGCCGTCTACTCGGCAAACAAACCGTGGAAGTCGAACGGAAGAGCGAGACTTGGACAAGTGGAAAGCGGTCCGTCACGAAAGCCACCGTCCGAGAAGAAAGAGACGTGCTCACGCCTTCTGAGCTTTCCGATCATCTCGGTGTTACCAAGCACGGCATTCGGGCTTTGATGGTCGGCCCGGGCCAACATGTCTATGACGTCGACATTCCGTTCCTAGACTTGCCAGAAAAACGCCCGGCAAGCGTTCCAGCCGACTGGACCTCCAAGTGTGCGAGAGACCTTGCACCGCTCCCTGAGCGCAATCCGCTCCTCGAAGAGCGACCAATCATCTCTCCCGACATGGCGAACTTTATCAGCCGAAAAGCCGCGGACCGATTTGACGCGTAATGGTTGCCTCAATTTCCGCGCGCAAATCCGTCGGCGCCGCGGTCGCTTACTTCAAGCACATGGCTCAAGACGAGTACTACACGAAGGAAAATGAAGCCGAAGCTGAAAGCGATTGGGACGGACGCGGTTCGGAGCGCCTCGCACTCGATGGTGACGTTACCCGGAAAGACTTCGAAGCGCTTTTGAATGGAAATGATCCCAAGACAAGCGAACCGCTCGTGCAGACGGGTAACAAATCGCATGCTCCCGGATGGGATATGACTTATAGCGCTCCAAAATCAGTTTCAGTTTTGTGGGCGCTTTCAAGGCCCCATGAGCGATCGAAAATTGAAGCGGCACATCGGCAGGCTGTTTCGGTGGCTACGAAACACCTTGAGGACAATCATGCTCTCACGCGGCGCGGAAAAGGCGGTGCTATGCGAGAGCCAGTAGCTGGTCTGACGATCGCTCGATTCCATCACCATACGAGCCGAGATCTAGACCCGCAGCTACACACGCATGCATTCATCTTCAACGCCGCGCCGCGCCACGATCGAACCTGGGGAACACTCATAAGCCGCGAGCTCTACAAAGCGCAGAAAGAAACCGGTGCGGTCTATAGAAACCAGTTGGCGAACGCCCTCGAGCGGGAGGGTCATGTGATCGACCGACAAGGCAGTTCTTTTCGCATGCGCGCGATCCCTCATCATATAGAACGAGCATTTTCAAAACGCCGCCAAGCGATTGAGGAAGCGGCTAAAGCACATGGATACAGAACGCCAAAAGGGATGGAGCTGGCCGCGCTTCGCACACGGCAAGCGAAGCGTCCTCGCGAACGTGCTGCTCTTTTCCAGGCATGGTCTCAAGAAGCTCGGGCTTTAGGCTTCAAGCTTCCAGACCGCCAGCAACAGATAGAACCAAGCCGCAGCACTCCAGAGGCAATACAAACCGAAAGAACGACAGCTTCATCAGCATCTTTAAGCCGGTCAGTTCAACGGCTTGTTTTGTCAGCGGCGCTCGCCTTTCGATCTTCTCGAGGCATGTCGGGATTGAGCGTGTCTCTTCGCAATTCAAATCGAGATCGTGACGCCGAAGCTGAACGCTGAGCGTGTACGGGCGTAATCGCCCGTGATTATTGGCTCCCAGCCGCATGGAGGGCGATTTTGTAATCGCATATCCGGTAGAGTGTACACAGCGCAATTATCAATCACCGTAGGTGTTTCAGACAAGATCGCTCGCGACTTGTCAGCACCAAAGGTGCATGGGGTGTGAAACGAACCATCCTCTTTTGTTCTCCGTGGTTGAGGAGAGATCGGGGCAAGTTTGAATAGGTTGAGCGTTCGATGCGGATTTGTTTTTAGGTTTCCATTCAGGGCCTTAGCCTCCGGAGGCCCTAAGAACTGATCCCCCCTGACAGACTTCCGGGGCGTCACCGAACAGGCATGCGAGCTTTCGGATTTTCTCTTCCCCGTGTGTCCTGGCGCTTCCCCAGGATGTGCAAACTTTTTGTCCTGACGGGGAAGCATCGGGAGAAATCTTATGCCTGCCAAAATCAAACCATCCGCAAGGAATCTGAAACCCAGTTCAGCCGACCGGTTCGAATGGGACAATGAAGTTCCGGGCCTCGCTCTGCGCCGCCGCCCCGGCCGAAGGCCCGCTTGGTATGTTCAAATCTGGACGGACGGGCGAAACGTGCGGCGCGCTATAGGTCCAGACACATCGCTGACCGTGGATCAAGCTCGGGATATGGCTCGCACACTGATCTCAGAACTGACCGGCGATACAACGCCGTTGCCACTTGTCCCCGAAGCCCCCAAAGCCACTGTCTTGACGTTTTCAGATCGCTTCCTCGAACACGGCACCCCAATCTGGAAGCCTGCAACGTTGAAGGCCCATCGTAGTCTTCTTGCCTGCGCGATCCTGCCTCAGTTCGGTTTTCGCGATATCGCGTCAGTCACCCCTCAGGAAGTCGCATCGTGGTTTGCGCGGGTGCAAGGATCGCAAGGGACTAGGAACCGCGCGCTGGCTGTTTTGTCGGGTATGATGCGGCACGCTGAAATTCTGGGGCTCCGCCCACCGGGCTCAAACCCATGCCAAGGGCTGCGGAGACGCAAGAACCGGTTCGAAGTCCACCGGCTGAGTGAGCATGATTATGGACGGCTTGGTGAGGCCCTGAGACGGATTAAGGACACCGAGCCAGTGATCGTCGCGCTTATTCGATTCCTGGTGCTGACGGGCTGCCGCAAGTCGGAGGCACGTCTCCTGAGATGGGATATGCTGGATGCGAACCGGGCGGTCCTGCCCGACAGCAAGACGGGACCGCGTGCGATCTGGTTGGGCAAAGCGGCGCTCGCGCTGATCTCTGAACAAGCTCTGACCTGCGCTTTCGTATTCTCGATCAGGGACAAGCCGATCTCTGTCGCGCGGATCGCCAAGGTCTGGAACATTGTCCGCGAGGAGATTGGATTTCCGACGCTCCGCCTTCATGACCTACGCCACGGGTTTGCGTCGGTTGCCATCTCATCAGGCGAACCGCTGCGAACTGTCTCCGGCCTGCTCGGGCATTCAGAACTTCAAACTACGGCAGGGTATGCTCAGTTCGCGGAAGCCCCTGTAAGGCAGGCCGCTGACCGCGTGGCCGAACATCTGGAGCGGAGGCTGTCACCGAGCGCGCCCAGGACAATGCCAGAACCGCCACCAATGGTGGCGGCATTCCTCGCGCAGGGCCTGTCCGTTCGTGACTTTGCTGACCAGCAGGGTCTCAGCCTTTCTACACTTCGCCAGAAAGTGGGCGCTTACAACCGGGCACGCCGCGAAGTAATGACCGAAGTGGAGGCAGACTAATGCGAAAGGAACCAATCTACCTTAGTGACCTCTCTGCGCGTGCTGCCCGGCCAACCGCCAAGGAATACGCGATCCCGGACAACCGATTGAGTGGGTTCGCACTACGGGTTCAATCGACAGGCACAAAGTCCTGGGTCCTGCGCCTCAAGGTCGATGGCAAGGCGAAACGGGTCACGCTCGGCAATACGCACACGATGAGTGCTGAGGAGGCGCGGGCGCGAGCTCACCAATTGCTCGCAGCGCACGCGCCTCCGGATATCGCTTTACTCGCTTCTTATGACAAGCCGGCCATCAAACTCGAGGTTCTTGCGCAACGGTTCTTGAAAGCAAAACGGCAAGTCTGGAAGCCATCGACCCTCAAGGCGGTCCAGATATATCTCAATAGTTCGATCCTGCCTGCGCTCGGAGAGCATGCCGTGAACCGCCTCACGACCCACGACATTGCCGAGTGGTTTCACACCTACAGCACGACCAGTCCAGGCGGCGCTAATCAGGCCCTCTCGCACCTGCGTACTATGCTGAAGTTCGCCCGCGAGACAGGAGTTCTGCCACCAGACACGCCTGATCCTTCAAAACCGATCCGACGCAACACTCGGCGCGCAAGGGGGCGGCTTCTTAATGCGATGCAACTGGCACAGCTAGGGGCTTGGTTGGAGGCGCCTCCTGTTCGCTGGCTCCACGTCGCAGATGCGATCCGTCTCATCCTGTTAACCGGATGTCGATCGGGAGAGATCGCGCGGTTGACCTGGGCTGAAGTCAGCACCGACCGACTGCGTCTCATTTCCACCAAGACGGGCGAACGCGAGGTCCTTCTGTCCCGCCCGGCGAAGGCAATACTTGATCGACGCAAGCGAGGTGCATCATCTGCTTTTGTGTTCCCGCACCAAGTCGACCCAACGAAACCTATCGCGTCAATCGACGCAGCCTGGCGAGCGATCCGCCCGCTGGTCGTGCTGCCAGAAGACATCCGTCTCCATGACCTTCGGCACACTTACGCGAGCCACGCGATCATGATTGGCGAAACCTTGAACATGGCTGGAAAGCTGCTTGGTCATAAGAGGCCGAAGACGACGGAGATTTACGCTCACATTGACGCTCCGCACTTGGCGCAGGCAGCAGACAGAGTCGGGAACCTCATATCGAGTTGGCTAGGCTGAATAAGCACGCGTCCTATCTCCAGATCATCCCGGAACAGCTCATTAGCTCCTTGGCAGGAAGTTCCTATTAGCATGCGTAATCGGGCTCACTGACGAGAGTTGAGTTCCCAGTAAGATGCAGACTTTGAGCTGCAACACATGGGAGAAGATTATGAGTTACTTTGCAGGATTAGATGTCTCGCTGCGGTCGGTGTCGATCTGCGTGATTGATGGCGATGGCAAGATTGCACTAGAACGAACCGTCCCGTTCGAGATCGAAGACGTGATCGCATGTTTGCGGTCTGTTGAAGGAACCATCGAACAGGTCGGCTTTGAAGCCGGCGTGATGAGCCAACATCTCTATCATGGTCTGGTCGCAGCCGACTTCGAGACGATTTGCATGGAAGCCCGCCAAGTCGCAGCAGCGCTGTCGGCGATGCGGAACAAGACGGACAAGAACGATGCCCGCGGGATTGCCCAGGTGTTGCGATCTGGCTGGTTCAGCGAGGTGCACATCAAGAGCCGAGACAGTCATTATCACCGCGCCTTGCTGACATCGCGCAAGACTGTGCTGCGCAAGTGTATCGACTTGGAGCAGGAAGTCCGAGGTTTGATACGAGTGTTCGGGGTGCGCCTGCCGACCCCGCTTTCGCATCGCAAGTTTGAACAGACCGTGCTTCCGATCATCGAGGCCGACGACCAGATCGCTTACGCGCTGATGCCTATGATTGAGGCCTGGCGATCACTCTACGCCGCCTTCCTTGAGCTTGACCGAAGGGTGAAATCGACCGCGCGAAAGGATCCTGTTTGCCTTCTACTGATGACAGCACCAGGTGTTGGCCCGATGGCTGCGCTCGCCTTCAAGGCAGCTGTCGATGATCCATCGCGGTTCAAATCCTCTCGGATCGTTGGTGCACATTTCGGTTTGACGCCAAGGCGATTCCAGTCGGGAGAGAAAGACCAGACCGGCCACATATCGCGCGCTGGTGACGCTGACGTAAGAGCTGCTCTCTACTCAGCCGCCAACTCCCTTCTGATGCGCACTAAGGCTCCGTCACATCTGAAGACTTGGGGCATGCGACTGGTAAGGACGCGAGGCCGTCGCCGAGCTACGGTCGCGCTCGCACGCAAGCTTGCGGTCATCCTGCATCGTATGTGGGCCGACGGAACAGAATTCCGCCTGACCGGAATGGAGGTCCAGACATGAAGTAAAACCTCCACCCGATCAGGCGGGATCGTCCGGCTTGGAAGAGGTCCGTGGATGACGCCGATTATGTCTGCTGTGCCCAACTAAGAGCACGTCTAAAAGCAAGGCGCTCCACGACCGATCCGACACATGCATGCAGCGGATCAGGGAAACATTATGCCCTCATCCGACTGCGAAGAGAAGCGTGACCCAAGCAAGACGAACTAAACCGCCGGAAAACCAAATTCAGGAGCTTGACTGAAACACCCGATTAGAGAAGCGGACATAGAGCTGCTTAGCGAGGGGCGCCATTACGAGATGGTCCTCATACGCGCTTCTGTTTAAACTCAAAGTAGTATGCCCCTCTTCTTTCTAATATTAGCTCGTGCTAGATTTCGACGGGACAAATTTTAATTGGGGGTGCAGATGCATCAATCACCTGAAATCTATGAAGATGCCAAAAAACGGCTGATCGAAGTTCAGGAGTATGAGGCGAGTTCCTTAGAGCGAAGTGCGGAATTAGGCGCTGAAGCTAACTTTAGATCAGCTGTAGAGCCCGCTCAGAAGGTAATCGAGCTATTCAAACTTCTACCGCTAGATATCTTAGCGGACCTTCCGGATGCTCAGTTGAATCAGATCATTCAGCAAGCCAATGGTACGATGACCGTATTCGGTGAGATTCAAAGTTTCAGCGTTGGTGCGCAACAGAATGCTGTAGCTACTCGCGACTCGATCGTTGAAAAGGTAGTGAGTTTATACAAGACCGTTTTTCCCGCGATTTCTCCACTGATCTCATATGGCACCGCCCGTACTGTGGACTTTCAATCGCTCGATACCGAGGCGAGAAGCGTCAAACGTTCGCTCGATCTCAGGGCTGAAGAAATCGAGGAGCTTCTTTCAAGCAAACTTGAAACGCTGAACAACCTGGAGGATGAGTTGCGAAAGCAGCTCGCTGAGCAAGGTGTCACGCAACAAGCAGTGTACTTTGAAGCAGCGGCAACTGAGCACGCAGACAAGGCAAAAGAATGGGGAGAATACACGATTTACTGGGCCGCTGGAACGTTTGTCATGGCTACGGCCAGCCTCTTCTCTAATGAATGGAGTTTGCTCCGACCAGACACGATCGCCGAGTCGATTCAGCTGGCAGCGAGCAAAATTGTTCTGCTGGGAACATTCGCCTTCATGTTGGTGCGATCAGCTAGGATCTACCGCGCGCACAAACACGGTGCCATAATCAACAAGCACAAACAAAATGCCTTGCTGACTTACAATGCATTAGTTGAAGCGGGTCCACTCCCGGAGCATCGCGTAGTAATTCTGAATCATGCGGCAGCTTCAATATATGCGACGCCAGACTCCGGTTACACTCGATCTGGTAACGATTCCGGTAATCAGTCCCTTCAACCATTAGACATTATGCCGAAAATCACCGCTCCAATCACAGGTGACTGAGCAGTTCAATGAATGGAGCTTTACGAGCTTCGCAGCACAACTACGTCGTTTAATGCCTGATTTGCGGCTCTGAATTTCAATGTAAGCAAATGCTCGCTTCTGGGAAACCGGGAGCGACCGTTGTGGGGCGAGTTTAAGACGCTGAGCTAAGATCCGCTATCGAAGTTAGAACGGAATTTCGTCATCAAAATCCTTCGAAAAATCCTGAGAGTCCAATTGAGCTAACCATTGCTTAGCTGTCGTCGCGCCTCGCTCGTGAGCGCGGGTCAGCAGTTCTCTTCCCAGTTCTATATTTTTTGGGACGCCTCGACCGTGAATCGCCATGATACCCTTGCTGGTTAAGGCAGCGGCGCTGCCTTGGTCGACTGCTTTTGTATAGTATTGCCAAGCACGTGCGTAATCATGCTGAACGGAAAGCCCGAAATGATAAATGTCACCGAGGAGGCAGGACGAACCCCAATCTCCAGCATCTGAACAGTTTTGAAGTATTTTTAGCCCGTCATCTACGTCGCTGTCTGTTCCGGCATGAACCACTGCCATGTAACCAAGCACCGAATAAGCTTCCCCATAACCATCCAGATAGAGACGGGTAAGGACTTCGCGAGCTTTAAATAGACTTTTTCGCTCTTCCTCAGAAGCAATGTCACGCTTAAACACGACGTCTCTTGCTCGCTGAAAAGCCTCAACTTCATTATTAGGAAGTGCTCCGAATCGAACGGAAGATGCGCCGTACTGCTTGGGCTCGGAAACGTGTTCGGCTAGCTCGCCTTTACCGGGCTCAAGCATCTCACCAAGTTTGGATAGCAACATTGCTCCGTGCTTCACAGGCTCCAAGTCTTTTTGGGCCACTTCTTGATCAAGTTCATTGATTAGCTCGTTGAGCCGCGACGGGTTATTCTTATTGATATTTGTGACGCCGTCCTGCCCGAATACGCGAACGCAAATCCATAATGCCTTGTCGGTTAAATCTGTGACGCTTGCTTGCTTTTCTGCAAACTCAGAAAGCGGCGTCTGAATGCTCATCAAATTGTGCTTAGCAGACATGACATTCGACAATTCTTTGCAGATGTCAGGGTATGAAAATTTTGACAATCGATCACAGTACTTACGCACCCCATCGACAGATTGCACCTCAATCGTTGGTTCAAATGGGCTTGTAAAAATCGCATCGTCTGCGGGTGCGCTTTCGTCCTCCAGCGTTCCAAAGTCTGGTTTTTTGTTGGAGTTTCTTTTGTGATATGGAGACAGGAAAATGGTACAAACCACATCACCCGAATCCCGGGCCAATTCGTAAGCATCGACTGGATGCTTGACATGAGATGAGCTCATCGAGCCAATTCTTTTGTAGCGCACTTTGGCGCCATCCGGAAAAGTTAGATTTTCCAAGTACTCGATAGCACCCAATACCGATTTGACCGGGATCGGATTATTGACGTCCAGACCAAACGCTCCGACCGTACCGGGTATCTCATCGGCATCAACGCCGTCGCCATAGAGATTTCCCTTTTCTATGGCTTTCAAGAGGGCGTCGTCTTTGTTCAATTCGCCTTTCGTGGTCTGCGGCTTGTTTTTTATAGGGCGTCTGGGTGAGGCGACGGATTCGGGCGAGCCGCCTTCGTCAACTTCGAGCTTCCCTTTCCCCGGCCAGATAATTAATCCGACAACGATTAAGGCTGTAGCGATGAGCCCCGAGATAACCATCACGCCTCCAACTTCGACGAATTCGCCGCCGTCGAGCAAATAGTTGAGGCCTTGGATGAACCCTCCGGATTGAATGAACGCAAAAAGAAACACTATTACGGCCAAGACTTTGCGCATAACGCGCCAAATCTTCTTAATGGTTTGGATCATTGCGTTCCCCCCCAATTCTTCTTAATCAACTCGTATATCCATCAGGCCGTTCGTGTATATGGGTAATTCAGGCTGGTACCTCTTATCGCCCTACGTCCGCTTCCGTCGAAAACACGACCTTATCCCGTTAGCGGCAACGTCTGAATAGGGCCCGTTCAAACTGGATTTGTGACAAATCCCTGCATCTACTTTTGCCTCTGAACTAATGTCTGCTAATGCTCGCTTTTCGGAATTCCTCAGAGTCCGTTCTGGGGCGAATTTAAGACGCTCTCGCGGACGAGCCTAACCTTCCTTTCGCTAAGCAGGAGCGATGCTTAGAGTGTTCTTTGGAGTGATTTTAGGGCTCGCGCGAGCGCGATAAGAGTGAAACACTCATACCGAACTCGCCGAATGAAACACTGGTCGCACGCTCCGTCAGAATGATCGTTTGAACTATGCGTCCATCATTTAGTTCACGCGTGACAGGCTGTAGGTTTGCGAGCCGTCTGCGGAAATCCACTGCCCCGCCGATGGAGTCGTGACGACAATGCGCTGGCCTGTGCTGGCCACGTACTCACCCGACCTTGATAGATTATAGGTCGTTCGGTCCGTTGAGTTTGCGCGTTGGACGACGATCGCATTCGACTGGGCTTCGACTACTTTCAGGTAAAATTTGTTGCCCTGAACTTCAAACACCCAAAGGCTGTTCGCCAGACCATCGGTCGTCGTCGCGCTCGAACTTGCGCGAACGGCACGAGCGCTTCTAGAGCCAGTGTTCGACGTGCTTTCACTCGGGGATTGGTAGCCATCGCACAAACCTTCATAATAGATGCGCTGTCCGTCTATAACGTCACCATCATCATTAACCGAGGTGGCCCAGACATACTCTCTACCCTCGCATGGGTGCTCAAGATCAGCGTAATCTGGAACGCCCGAACTAGTGAATCCAAACTCTGGGCGCGTGTCCTTGTCCCAATACGTCACCCAACCCTGGCGTTGCGGAATATTGTAGGCCCACGCCGTGACGCCATACTCTGCGAGGTCTCCGTCCGGATCTCGCAATTGCTGATAGACATTAAACAACCAGTTTGAGACCGTTGACTGTGACTCGTCCAATCCTGGGACCGGTAGAACACCTGTGCCAAGCTTTTCGGTCGCTTTCCCGCCGGCCCACATGGTCATGCCTTCTATTGCCAACGCAACCAAAGCGCTTTCGGCAGCCCATTTCACGCGGCTCATTTTTTCTTCCCAGAACAGGACCTGAAAGTGCTGCCTCCAGCAACTATCCGTTGCCGGATCGGCAAACATGACCGCGACAACATTGGAAGGGTCGGCCGTTGAGCCTTTGATTTGTGCATCAACGCTGCACTTGCGCTCGCCGGAGATCTTAAATTCGTGCGTGGCTCCGGCAGGAATTTCAAACTCATCCATAATCCAGAGATCGCTGTTGCGGGTGTACCAATGGACCGTCGCATATACTTTCTTCGATGACTTGTTGGTCACGAAGAACGGGTCGTCAAAACTTCCGACACGGCGATAGCAGCGTTTGTTTTTGATGTTATATTCGAAACCAGAATTACAAGCTTTTTGATCGCTCCGAGTTGCTTCGCATCCAATCTGGTTGTGGCCACCACATGCGGTGCAATATTTCTCACCGGCAGAATTTTTGCGCCAGTTAAACCCAGGGCGACAGTCAAAACCGATGCCTTTCATGATCGGTTGGCCTTCTCCGCCGACTGCGGTGCAGATGCCATCATCATTTTCTTGAGAGTATGCCTCGGAACAGCTTTGGCCGACGCGCATTTTTTCGCAGCTCACTTGGCCATTCTCTCCACAAGGAACGCAAATGCCGTCGGCATTTGGAGCAAGATCAGCTTCATCGCAGCGAAACCCGATCCGTTTAGCTGGCCATGCTTCCTCGTTCTCGCCACCCCAATTGCCGCAAGTGCCATCATATTTATCCAGGCCATCATCGCACTGTTTGCCGGGGCGAGCCGCTTCGCAATAAATCTGATCCTGCCCCCCACACGCGGTGCATTTATTATCGTCGCCGACATTGAAGCCGGGTTTGCAGTTAAACACGCCGCTGGAATATTGCGCCTGTCCCTCACCGCCGCGTCCGCGGCATATGCCGCTCACAGCTTCCATGTAGTTGTAGCACTGGGGGCCGCTTCTGGCTTTCTCGCAAGCAGGTTGGCCATCTCGGTGGCCGCAGGTTTTACAGTTGCCCCGTGCATCTGGCGCGAGCCCTTTATCGCATCGGAAGCCAATTCGCTTGGCGGGCCAGGCCTTCTTGTTCTTTTTTCCCCAGTTGCGGCAAACCCCCTTGTATTTGGTCAAACTGCCACTGCACTGCGGTCCTTTTTTCCACGCCGCGCAGGCCTTTTCATTGGTTCCGCCGCATCCGGCGGAGGCTGTGCCGTTGCCAATCCAGAACACAGCCAAACATAAGAAGGCGATTTTCAGGAGTGTCGAGATCTGCGTTGATACTCTGAACATGGAAAAGCTCCCCATAAGCTAGAAATGCGAGTTCATCATCGCAGATCACGCAAAAAACGGTATGGGGGCTGATACCCATTTTCGGACCATAGTAGCGTACCCGGCTTCGACGAGTTGATTGAGTCGTTCGGAATCGCTTGTTTTTACTCTCAAAATCCTGCCATAGTAGCGTTGAAACTCCGGGGAGGGAGGATCGCCATCAATCAGGTTATTCAAACAGCTGTTCTTGCTGACGATCATGCGATCGTTCGGGAAGGCGTAAAAAATGTACTGGCCGAGATCGGGCAGATCACAGTCGCGGCGGAAGTCGCCGATGGGTTGAGCGCCATCAGTACGATAAAGCAGCATCAACCGGACTTGCTCGTACTGGATTCGGCAATGCCCCATGCGAAGGGAATCGAAGTGCTGGCAGAAGCCCGGCGCTGGAGCAAACAAACGTCGGTCGTTCTGCTGACCGGGTTTACATCTGCTAGCGTCCTCGCGAGCTGGCTCGACGCCGAAGTTGAAGGCATTCTGCTCAAATCGTGTTGCCCGAGTGAGATGAAGACCTGTTTCGAAACGGTGTTGCAGGGGGGGCGTTATTTCGCCCGGGACGCGCTCAAAATTTTGGAAGACGCCACTGGCAAGACGGCGCTGACAAATCGAGAACGCGAAGTCCTGTCTTTGATCGCAATGGGGTATCAGAATTCGGGCATTGGCGAACGCTTGAGCATTAGCCCGCGCACGGTTGAAAAGCATCGAGCAAGTTTGATGGAGAAAGTCGGTGTGAGCTCTTTGGCCGAGTTGATCGCCTATGCGCTGCGAGAAGGCCTGATCGCAGAACAAACACAACTGTGACCTCGGTGTTTGGGTAATGATCCCCATAGTCGCGGATCGTGAAAAGAGGCAAGTGAGCGTATGGCTGTCCCGTCTTCGATAAGCATCTTTGAGCAAAAGCCCGCATTGCGCGGTGTGATCACGCTGGTCGCGATTTTCCTGATGTCGCTTGTTGTTTTATTTGCTCTTTCAACACGCGAAGGGGCGCCACCCGTCAATGACGGTGTTATCGAATTGCCTGTTGAAGACTTCTCAAGCCGGTTTTTGGGTTTGTATGGAGAAGCCCTGTTAGACATAGAGCCCACAGTTCCAATATCGCAAATCAGCCAATCAGATGACTGGCAGAAACTGAACACACGATACATCAGCTTTGACGCGATTTCGAAGCCTGTTTGGCTTCGCGTGAAACTACGTAATTTCAAGGATGAACCGATCACGGTGCGTTTCGATACGCGCCGAGTTGCATTCAAGAGTATGCAGTTCTTCCTAACCCCAGATGGTGGCGAAACGGTTACTCAGTTTCTGGACTATACTTACGAAGCGCCCTTCGCCAATCGGCCCGTCGATCATCGGATTCTCATCGCGGATGCAGAGCTTCAGCCGAATGAGGAAACGACGTTCTACATTCATTATGAGGGCCTGTATAACTCCGTTTTGCCGTTGCGAATTTCGCATCCAGCCGCGTTTGAGCGGGCAGACAAGTACGAGATTTTTTGGGCATCGATCTTTTATGGTGTCACTGGCGCGACCTTTTTCCTGACGATCTTGACATGGTGGCTGACCGGCTGGCGACTAAGTGTCAGCTTCGGTTTATTTTTGATCGCCAGCCTTTTGTCCGTCTGGTCTGTGGAGGGCTATGTCGATCAATTGGTGATCCCGACTAAGAACGCCATCACGGCGCATCTGACCGATACGATTTATTTGTGGACCTATGGCGCTATTCTGTTACTGAGCCGAAATCTGTTCGATTTGAAGAGCAAGGCGCCAGTATTAGATCTGCTGCTTCGTGTTGCGATTATTGCGATCTTCACCTTCTCATTCGTTCATCTGTTGATTGGTGTAGATTCAAGAAACATCTTCGTGCCGATCGCGCTCACCTGTCGTGTCTCCTCACTGGCATTGCATGCATCGGTCGGAATTTGGGCGATCTTCAACCGCGAAAAAGGTGGCTCAATCTTTACGATGAGTGCCGTGCTTCTCACCATGGCGTCCGCCTACATGGTGCTGGATGAGACCTTTGGCTTTCCATATGGCGGTATACCATTCACGCTGCGTTGGTTGGTGACGATTGAGATCCTGGCGTTTGCCACGGCGATTGTTCTGAACGTTGCAAGCGTCAGGCGCGAGCGCGATGCCGCATTGGTGGCAGACTTGAGAGCAACCCGCGAAAGGCTGCGATTGAACGAGGCCTTACGGGACAGCCAATCGGCTTATGAACGCGCCCGGTTAAGGGCTTTTGATTACCGCAATCGGCTACAATCGGTCAGCCACGATATTCTACAACCGTTAAGCTCCCTGAAGACCGCATTGTACGAAAATTTGCCTAAGAACAGCGAAGCACGCAAACCGTTGTCAGAGGCGTTCGAGTATTTGCAGGCTCTTGCCTACGAGAATTTGCCGGCTGCGAAACGCGCCGAACGCGCTCAAGACGATGACAGTGAAACACCGATCACTTTGGTCTTAGACGCGGTGGTCGCGATGTTCGTCAGTGATGCCGCCGCCAAGGGTATCGAATTGAATCGACACTTCGATATTGATGACGCGGTTTCCGCGGACCCGGTCTTGCTGATGCGCGCTGTCAGCAACCTCGTTGCCAATGCCATCAACTACTCATCCGTTGGTGCGGTGACAGTGTCCGCCGAACAGGCCAATGGGGCGGTCAGCATAGAAGTGAACGATTCAGGCCCAGGGCTGACTCGTCAGCAAATTGACAGTGTGATGCAGCGCGGCGTCAGCGGCGACCAATCTAATGGATCTGGCTTGGGGCTATCGATCGTTCAAGATGCTCTAGACGAGTTGAATGGCTCATTTGAACTGATTTCAACGCCGGGCGAGGGCACGACAGCACGCTGTCAGATCCCCGTGCGCGTGGCCGAGGAGATTGGGTAGTCGCCCCCATATCGCTCCCGCTTTGAAATCGTAATCTTCTCTCAGACATTCAACGCTGAGGGAGACTCAAAAATGAGCGCTAAAACTGAACAGACTCCAAGACTATTCGCCGGTATCGCGGCCTTGGGCCTTTTCGCGACCGCTGGTTGCGCTGGGACTGAAGCTCTTGCTGCGGGTCCAATGGGCGATGCGTTCGCGGCGGCCGCCGGCATCCCACAGATGGACGCGTTCCTGGATTATGAGACACAAGTCCCGCCGACTGAAGCTCTCCCGATTGATGGCGATTATACGATCTCTACCCTCGGCAAACGCATCAGGATCGATCGCGGTCGCAGCTATGCTCTCGATCCATGGACGCATGCGATGACGCTGAAGATCCGTCCAAATATGGTCATCGGCAAAGACTTTCGTCAGATCAGCGCGACGGAATATACCAGTCAGGATCTGCCATTGCTTGGCACTGCGACGATGAAGGTTCAGCCCGATGGGCGCATTGCCGTAAGCGTCGCGAGCATCCCGCCCTACAAATACGTTTTGCTTCCGGTCGATGGCGGCAACGCTGCTGTGCCGGGGCGCGATGACGCGCCTGTCGATAATGGCGAGTGCCAGAATCTCGACATTGATCCTAACTCGGGCGACCTGATTTGCCTCGATTAAACCGCGGCGAAACGGAGGTTTGAAAGATGATGCAGTGGACTCGGCTATGCGCGATGCTCTCGGTAGCAGCCATTTTTTTAGTGGCTTGCCTCAAGGTCGACGGGCAGGCCGAGGCTGAACCAGAACCGGCACACCTTGAGATTCCCGTTGAGCCATTCGTTGCGCGAATGGTCGATACGGGAAACTTGATCGTAGAACTACGACCCGACAAGGCTATTCCTGCCGGGTACGCGCGGGTCGGGCCACACCCTAGCGTGGACGTTGACCATGCGGCGGCAACGATCACGGTTTCCGGATTGTACGCGTTCGAGCCATCTGCTAACCCAACACTAGACGTTCCGCCAGCAGACAGATTTCAATCGTTCGAGTTCGATCCACCCGAGCCAAAGACGTACCAAATCATCTATGATCCTGAGCGCGCTCGAGGCATGTTGGCGAAGCAAAAGGTTGATTTTGGGCCACCAGAGCAACTGGCGAAAAGCGAGTTCTTGTCTATCTCTCCAACAGCGACTGTGACACGTGACGCTGAGACGAATACGATGACGGTCGCCCTCAGCCTTTCGGACTGCGTTGGAGGACTCACGCCCCCTGTGGATGATGACTTGATGGTCGGCATCAATTTGATTGAGCGCAAAATTTTGGTATTCGGCGCATACAGGTTCAAGGCGCCGACCGGCGGTGTGCCAAAATTTTGTCGCGTAAATCCGGAGACCCCAAAGCGCGTCTTTCAGTTTGAGAATACAGAGCCGGGACAATACAAAATACTTTATGCGCGGCGCGGGTTTGCAGGCAAACCGAGGACTTGGCCGCGCACGGTCACTGGTCGGCAGTTAGACCAGGTCGATCTCTCCCTGGCGCCTTCAGAGTGAACGAGGCGCCCACGACACCCCGATATGCAATGAGCGAGGTACAAAGTGTTCATCAAAACTAATCTCTCGGTGTTTCATTCGGCATCTGTTTTGGCAGGGGCGCTAGTTTGCGTCAGCTGCACGGCTTCTGGGCTTGACCAGGGCGCTGAGGCGCAACCCCGATCACCGCTCCAGGCTCAAGCTGAGAAACAAGAATCGCCGTCCGAGCCTCCTAACGAGGCGCAAGCTCAGACATCAGAGCGCGCGCCGTTGCGGGCTGCACATCCCGGCAGCATGCGCGTTTCCATGGATCATGCTGCTCGGACGCTGACCGTCCAGGTTACGTTCGATGCCTGTAAGTCCGGCGGATTTGTATATGAGAGAAACTCGCTGGACGTTGAGGTCGACCACACGGAACGCCGCGTGATTTTAACCGGCATCGTTGAGTATCTCGAACAGGGTCCCGCGGACGCAGCGGCATGCGATCACCAGCACGAGCCGATCGTCTTTGTCTCAGAGGACGTCGATCCAGCCCCTTACCTGGTCACGAATATGAGCGCCTGGATGGGCCGCGGAGGCAATGGCATTCAAGCGCGGGTAAGGGACTTTCGAACACCTGAGCAAGTGGAGGCCGACACGCAGAAATGCCTCGCTAGCCAGGAATCCGACATCGGGAATATATCCGGCGTTTGGTTCTTGCAGAGCGACCCTGTCGAGGCCATGGCTCTGTCGGGCGGTGCGTCTTTGTTAAACCCTCAACCGGTCGTTCGAACCTGGTCCGGATCCGTCAGACCCTTTATGATTGAAGCAGAAAAGCCCTACGCATTCGATCTTCCAGCTTTTGGGCGAACAGTTTTCCAGTCCTCAACGTGTGCCCTCATTCAATCGCCAAACAGCGACGAACCGGCGGACCTGCTCATCCGGCAAACTCCCGAAGGCCTGTAGTCAGAATCGGTAGACCATATAGCGGAGACTAAGAATACGTTCGCGATCCACCGTCCGAGATTGATCCAAAGTAGACTCTACGAGCGTCCTGTGTGGATGGCTCCTGCATTGCAAGGTCTTTTTTGAGTTTTCGGTGCACCTTGGTCTGGTACTGACCTGTGTCCGGCCTGTTTGCGCGAATCTACTCCGCTGGCCCT
>Ga0256829_1001221_pt1 | contig 21879 bp, 19 predicted proteins | sample 131447metaG_FD_185979 | JGI IMG/M metagenome (GOLD analysis project Ga0256829, IMG submission 185979) | Hydrothermal vent microbial communities from Lau Basin, Pacific Ocean - 131-447 | ecosystem: Environmental > Aquatic > Marine > Hydrothermal vents | place: Pacific Ocean: Lau Basin | collected...
TTATCCTTGCTAGTCATTTCGGCATACTCTCTTAGTGCCAACGCAAACGGCATTATTTACTCACAGCTTTCTGCAAAGAGTAAAGGTTGCATTGCATGTCACAAGAGAACCACTACCGGCTTGTATCAGCAATGGGGAGCAAGCAAACATTTCAGGGCAAATGTGGGCTGCTATGAGTGTCACGGAGTAGGAACCACCGACAAGGAGGCATTAAAACATTATGGTTACAGGATTCATGTTATCGTAACACCGAAAGATTGTTCAAGATGCCACTCCAAGGAATATTCGGAATTTGAAAATTCTCATCATGCAAAGGCGGCGGAAATTCTCGGATCGCTTGATAACGCCCTTGCCGATTTTGTTGAGGGAAACAAAAAGTTTCATGGCAGATCGGCTCTTCTTGTAAACGGCTGCAAGCAGTGTCACGGTTCGATCGTCAAAATCAAGAACGGTCAGCCGACCGTCGATACATGGCCGAACGACGGAATCGGCAGAATCAATATCGATGGGTCGCGCGGCTCTTGCTCGGCATGTCATTTTAGACATACATTCTCAGTTAGCCAGGCAAGACAGCCTGAGACATGCGGAAGATGTCACCTGGGACCTGATCATCCTCAAAAAGAGATCTACGAGGAGAGCCGCCACGGTATCGCCTATTGGGCAAACAAAAGCAAGATGAATCTTGACAGTTCAAAGTGGGTAGTAGGTGTTGATTACAGCGCCGCTCCGACCTGCGCGACATGCCATATGAGCGCAACCAAAAATCAACCGGTAACCCATAATATAGGTGCGAGGATAAGCTGGAACAACAGACCTCCTGTATCTGTCAGGCCTGAAATTCCGGACAGAAAGCTTGGGCTCAAAAATATAATCCCATGGCAGCAGAGAAGAAAGAATATGAAAGATGTATGTTCGGCTTGCCACTCTGCCGATTATATCAATGCATTCTATGAGCAGTATGACGGGCTTATCAATCTTTATAACAACAAATTCGGGAAACCGGGCAAAAAGATTATGGGAATGATAAAAAAATATAAGCTTCTTAAGGGATTGCCCTTTAGCAACAAGATTCAGTGGACATGGTTTGAGATCTGGCATCATGAGGGACGCCGCGCAAGGATGGGTGCTGCTATGATGGGTCCTGATTATACCCATTGGCACGGACTTTATGAGGTTGCAAAGGCATGGTATAACGAATTTATACCTGAAATTAAACAGGTTATCGCAAATGGCATTGCTGCCGGCGGCGCAAAAGCGGCTGGAGCAAGGAAGGTTGAGGCATATCTTAATACAGTTTTGAACAGTGATAATCACAAATGGTTCATAGGCAAGATGTCGGCTGCCGAAAAGGCCGCAAGGGCTAAAGAGCGTGCGCTCTTTAGAGCTCGATACGCCAAATAGACAAACAGAGACTTAAGGCCGATATGCCGGCAGGGTATATCGGCCGTTTACGGCATCATGAGGATGAAGCTGGTAGCGTTGATGATTTTTGTTGCAGGATTTCTGTTTATAAACGGCAAACCTGTATATGCGGATGGTTGCTCTTGTGTGAGAATGCTAAATCCTGTTACGGCAATTGATAGATCTGAAAATCTTCTGTTTGCTTCTACGAACAAAGGTTATGTTTATAAAATCGATTTAAAAGGCGTAAAGCTCGGCGGTTATAAAACGGTTATATCTTTGCCGTATAAGAAAACGGTGGTAATTAACTACAGACCTGCGATATTTGCTATGGATATAAGCAAGAATGGTAAATATTTGGCGCTCTCTTCTGCTCTTGGCCTGATTGCCATTTACCGACTTTCGGATTTTTCCGTTATAGCCTCGCGCAAGGTGCCAAGCGAGGATGCATTCAGCTTGAAATTTCTTAACGGTAATGAGCTTGTCTTTGGAACAATCGACGGAAGAATTCTTTTGTGGGATTTTTCAGATAATAAATTGATATATAATGTCCAAATCGATCAATTTCCAATAATAAAGATAGCCATTAGCCCGAATAAAAAGCTCTTAGCCGTTGCAGACAAAAGCAGCGTAATAAAAATTTTAGACGCTGCCACAGGAAGGATAAAAACAAGTCTAAAAGGTCACAAGGACAGCCTAAGCGATATAGTCTTTGCCGGCTCGTCAATTCTTTATAGCGCATCTAAAGATTGGCAAATTATAAAATGGAATCTTTCGACAAAACATCATTGGGTTATCTTTAAAAGCCGCTCTGATATCGGTGCGTTATGTTATGATAAAAGCAGCGCCAATCTGGCGTTTGCAAGCAGTTATTCAGTCCTGTTTTTTAATACGGCAGCTATGGATCAATATAAAAAGATAGAGTGCCACAGCGCTCCCATAAACCGGATTTACTGTGGCGATAAGGTCTGCTTCAGCGCAGGCAGCGATTCAAAAATATGCAGGGAGTTTGAATGAATATAAGCAGCTTGGCGGTTTTATACAATCCGCAAAAACCGGGTGTCATAGATGATATCAACGCCATCAAAGGATGCGAGGTGAGTCTTTCCAAAGACGGGAAAGCTGTTGTGGTTGTTGAATCAGAGGATACCGACAGCGAGGTTAATATATGTAAAAGGGTAATGGATGTGGATGGAGTATCAGGCGCATACGTTGCTTACCATTATTTTGAAGATGAAACAATTGAAAGCGAATATAAGGAGGTTTTATGAAACTAAACAGGCGAGACTTCATCAAGTCGGCTGCAATAACGGCTGCAGCTGGCTCTTTGGGTTTGGCATCTCCTGCGGCTCAGGCAGATGATATAAAATGGGATAAAGCCGTCTGCCGATTTTGCGGTACAGGCTGCGGTGTTATGATCGGCACAAAAAACGGCAGGGTTGTTGCCAACAAAGGCGACCCTCAGGCTCCGGTTAACAGAGGGCTGAACTGCATAAAGGGCTATTTTCTGGCTAAGATATTATATGGTAAAGATCGCTTGAAAACTCCGTATTTGAGAAAGAAAAACGGAAAATTCGACAAGCACGGGGAGTTTGTTCCGATAAGCTGGAGCGAGGCGTTTGATATTATGGAAGAAAAATTCAAAGACGCTCTCAAAAAATATGGTCCGAATTCTCTTGCAATGTTCGGCTCCGGACAATGGACGATCTGGGAAGGATACGCCGCAAGCAAACTCTATAAGGCAGGATTCAGAACAAACAATATAGATCCGAATGCCAGGCATTGCATGGCGAGCGCTGTGGCCGGATTTATTCAAAGCTTTGGAATAGATGAACCGATGGGATGCTATGATGATATAGAAAACGCAACGGTGTTTGTCTTGTGGGGCTCTAATATGGCCGAGCAGCATCCTATTCTCTGGAGCAGGGTTTCCGATAGAAAGCTCTCGCATCCGGGCGTAAAGATCGTGAATCTGTCGACATTTTCCAACCGTTGCAGCGATCTTGCCGATATGGAGATAATCTTTAAACCGCAGACGGATCTGGCGATACTGAACTATATTGCAAACTACATAATAAGCCATAATGCGGTTAACTGGGATTTTGTAAAAAAACATGTGGCATTCAAAGAAGGTCCCACCGATATTGGATACGGTCTCAGAGCGTCTGACCCAAGAGAGCAGGGGCAGCTTCACAGAAGCTCAGCCAAGAAAGGCTGGCTTGTAAACTTTAACAGACTAAAGGAACATGTTTCAGGATATACGCTTGATTATGTCTCGAAACTTTCCGGTGTTCCTGCCGGCAAACTTCAGAGGTTGGCAGAAATCTATGCTGATCCGAATGCCAAAATCACATCGTTCTGGACAATGGGGTTTAATCAGCATACCAGAGGAACATGGGTAAATGAGCTGTGTTATATGGTTCATCTTTTGACAGGAAAGATCAGCACGCCGGGAAATTCTCCCTACTCGCTGACCGGTCAGCCTTCTGCATGCGGAACCGCGCGGGAGGTTGGAACATTTGCTCACCGGCTTCCAGCGGATCTGGTTGTAATGAAAAAGGCTCATCGTCAGATGGCAGAGAAGATCTGGCATCTGCCTGAGGGCACGATTCCGGGAAAAGTTGGAACTCATGCGGTCAAAATGATGAGGTGGCTGGAAGATGGTAAGATAAAGGTATTCTGGAGCCAGGTGGCAAATCCGTTTCAGGATTTTGCCAATCTGAATCCTTTTGCAAAAGCTGCCAGAGAGATGGATAATTTTATAATTGTCTCGGATGCATATCCAACCGTAAGCGCCAAGGTTGCAGATCTGATACTTCCTGCGGCTATGATCTATGAAAAGGAGGGCGCATACGGCAATGCGGAAAGAAGAACCCAGTTCTGGCGTCAACAGGTCAAAGCCCCCGGAATTGCCAAAAGCGATCTCTGGCAGGTTGTGGAATTTTCGAAACGCTTTAAGCTTAAAGAGGTATGGCCTTCAAGCTTAGTTGCAAACAGCGAATATACTCCTGATACAACACTCTTTGAGGTGCTCTATGCAAATTCCCGTGCAAAAAAATACAGATGGACCGACCCGATTGAGATGGGGCATGATAATGATGAATCAAAACAATATGGTTTTTATATTCAAAAATATCTGTGGGAGGAGTATCGCCTGTTCGGATTGGGCAGAGGCCACGATCTGGCTCCTTTTGATGCATATCACAGAGTCAGAGGGTTGCGTTGGCCTGTTGTCAGCGGCAAAGAAACCAGATGGCGCTTCAAGGAAGGCTATGATCCTTATGTGGAAACCGGAACCGGATATCAGTTCTACGGCAATAAGCATAAAAAAGGCATTGAAAACAGGGCGGTCATCTGGGTCAGACCGTATCAGCCTCCCGCAGAATCACCCGATGAGAATTATGATATGTGGCTTTGCACCGGAAGGGTGCTTGAGCATTGGCATTCCGGGTCTATGACAAGAAGAGTGCCGGAATTGCACAGAGCGGTTCCGTATGCGGTTATCTATATGAATCCTGATGATGCGAAGGAAAGAGGACTAATCAGAAATTCCGTTGCGGTGGTAGAATCGAGGCGCGGCAAGGTAAGAGCAAGAGTTATGACAAACGGAAGAAACAGACCTCCCAGAGGATTGGTTTTTGTTCCATGGTTCGATGCGAAGGTTCTGATTAATAAATGCACCCTTGATGCGACCTGTCCGATATCCAAGCAAACAGATTACAAAAAATGTGCGGTGAGGGTATATAAGGCATAATTCTATGAAGGGAAAGCAGGATCGACGGGGCTTTTTTATAAAAATTCTTCGCACAATTTCGGCTCTGTTTGCCGGAGGACTGTTCTTCGGTGCATATGCCAAGCAGGTAAAATCAGAGCCTTCTCCGATACGCCCTCCAGGAGCTTTAAATGAGTCTGATTTTATAAAAACCTGTATAAAATGCGGCCAGTGTCTGGAGGCATGTCCATATTCGAGCATAAAACTTGCAAAGCCATTTACCGGCATAGCTATCGGCACGCCGTATCTTGTGGTAAGAGAAATCCCTTGCTATATGTGTGAGGATATTCCGTGTGTCAAACCGTGTCCCTCAGGAGCGCTTGATAAAAAGATGAAGGAGATAGGCAAGGCTAAGATGGGTCTTGCGGTTCTTATAGATCATGAAAACTGTATAGCGTATCAGGGATTAAGATGCGAGGTATGCTACAGGGCGTGTCCATTTATCGGAAAAGCCATTACAATTGAGTTTATTCCTAACAAAAGAACAGGCCGACATGCGCTTTTTATTCCTGTTGTTCATAGCAATAGCTGCACCGGATGCGGTATGTGTGAGCATGCCTGTATTCTTGATGAGGCTGCCATTAAGGTTCTGCCGATAGAAATTGCGAAAGGAAAACTTGGAAAACATTATCGATTCGGATGGAAAGATGAGTCGTAGCTTTATATACAGACATCGTTTCACAATTGCCAGAAGAACTACTCAGATTGCAATTATGGCGCTCTTCTACGCAGGGAGCCACTTCGGATTGAAAATTTTGACCGGTAATCTGTCATCTTCAAAGATTCTCGGACTGCTTCCCATGGCCGATCCGGTCGCGGTTATTCAGATTTTTGCCGCAACTGGCTCAATTGCGCCTGATATCCTGATTGGAGCGGCAATCGCAGTAGGATTCTATCTTGTTGTAGGTGGCCGTTCGTTTTGCGGATGGGTTTGTCCGGTAAACATCATAACCGATTTTGCAAGATGGCTTAGAAACAGATTGGGATTGCCTGACCCGTATTCAATCAGCAGGATGGTCAGAATTTGGTTCTTTTTTGCAATAATTGTGCTGTCGGCTCTATTCGGAATAACCATTTTTGAATATGTGAGTCCTATCTCAATGCTTCACAGAGGCATAATTTACGGCATTGGGGCAGGATGGATTGTTCTTGTTGCGTTGTTCCTGTTTGATCTTTTTGTAATAAAAGACGGATGGTGCGGTCATCTTTGTCCGGTTGGAGCGTTTTGGTCGTTTGTCGGCAGATTCAGTCTGATAAAGATAAAATTAAAAGGAAAATACGATCCGGACAAGTTGAAAAATGCTATCAAAATCTGCCCCGAACCGGAGGTTTTAAGTCCATCATCTTTTAAAAACGGCAGAATGATAAGCGGAAACTGCATAAATTGCGGAAGATGCGTTCAGTTGTCCGATAAACTTGGCTTTTCATTTAAAAAATCAAAAAATTCAGAAGGAGGAAATCTATGAAAAAAATTATAATATTTGCAGCTATACTGCTTTTTGCAGCAGGCTGCGGCAGGGAAAATGCAAATCCTATAAGCGATAGAGATATTTCGTACAGAGCTGCATCCCTTACCTCAACTCCACCGGTTGAACCGAAAGCGGCCTATTCAAGCAAACCACCCGGAGCTGCTCCTATTTTGCCGAGGGCTTATAATGGAGCCCCGCCCCAGATACCTCATTCTATTGCAGGAATGCCGGAGATAACACCCGGCAACAATGTGTGTTTTAATTGTCACAACCGGAAGTCTGCAAAACTTTTTGGCGCAACCCCGATACCTGAATCGCATTACACCGACAACCGAACAGGAGAGAAACTGCCGGTTCTCTATAAAGGCAGGTTCAACTGCGTGATGTGCCATGTTGTTCAATCGGACGCAAAGCCGCTTGTAGGAAACAGCTTTAGCAGATAGGCAACAAGGAAAGTCCAAACCCCCGCAGCGCCTTACCTGCTGGTGAGGCGCTTTCTTTCGTATTTTTATATATGTATAGAGACTAAAACAGTTTATCGAAGAGTTTCTTCAATCCTTTATTTTTGATGATTTTGTTAAAGCGGCTTTTTATTTTGGACCTTATCAAACCCTTTGCATCGATTTTTATTCTCGGTTTTGCGAGTTTTCCTCTAATAAAAACGTCTAACCTTTTGTTTCTTATTTGGATATTCAGTTTGGAATTTATGCTGTTATCGTTGGCATTGATTATAAATCCGTTTGAAGATATTTCGGTTGCAGAGCTTTGCATATCGAGATTTCCGATGATTTTATTTTTTGTGATGTTGCCATTTACTGCCGCTTTGCTGTAGATTTCTCTTGTCATATCAAAGCGAAGTATATTTTTTATCAAATCGGTCAATAAGCCGCGCCGTATTCTTCCGTTTTTGAAGTTTCCCGAGAAAACGCCTTTTCTTGTCTTTGTGTCAAATGAGATTTTCAGTTTGCCAACAGAGCTAAAAACCTGAGGATAGAAAAGCATATAAAGGAGTTTGAGGCTGCTTATCCTGTTTGAGGATGCTGTAAATATTCCGCTTTTGAGACGATAATCTATAACCCCGGCCGGCATCCAAATCTTTCCTGATATGCTGCTGCCTTTTAGCAATCCAGATACGGTTGCGCTTCCTCTGATCTTTCTGCCTGTTATAAACTCAAGCTTTTGAAGATCGGGGATTTTTATTAGATAGTTGCCTTTTGCGGTTTTATTTTCAAGATCTGCTCTGAGATTTTTTGATGAGAATGAAACAAGTTTGCTTTTGAAGGCGAGTTTGGTTGAGGCGATGCTATTTCTTATAATCGTTTTGCCGTAAAGGGAAAACCTGTAATCTCTATCTATCTGAAGTTTTTGATGCCTGTTTATTATTTTATGGTTGAATCTGGCATTATAAATTTTGTAAGATATCAAGCCGCCTATTCTTTTGCCGTTCATATTCAGGAGCGCATCCAGATCGATTAGTCCGTCAAGATATGGCGGAATCGATTTTATGGCAAGTACCTTTTGCAGTTTGCCCGCTTTTATCTTGATAACAAGTTTTTTGAGGTTGTTAAGATGCGAGATTGTTGCCTTATAGTCGGTTGAGCCTCCAAGACTTTTTGAACTGCCTTTTATAAAAGTTGTCTTTGCGTTTCCTGATATACGACCTTTTGTCGCAAAGCCCCCTTTGAGTTTGTATGGGGCAAGCATCGACAAGGTTGACATATCTTTGATATCAAGCGTGTATCTTCCGTTGATAGATCGGGAAAGAATCGATATTCTGCCTTCAAATTTAAGCGACAGATTTTTTTCTATGTCAACGGCTATTTTTAGGTATGTAGGGGAAAGTATGAATTCGGTTAGTTTCAGATTACTTATTTTGGTATCAAGCTTTTTTTCTATAACAGGTTTGAGAATATTGTTGCCGGTAGGGCTGAAAAGCAAAAGCCAGAGCAAAGCTGCAATAACAAGCAGCAAGACAACTACCGAAGATACAATTTTTGCGGTTTTTTTCATCCCGTTTTTCGTTCTTTGGAATTTAAAAAAATAGATTCAAATTGCAGAGGTTATTGTTTTTCCGATTCGTTTTCTATCTTTTTCAACCGTTCTCCGGGAGCCCCGCAGATATGACAGATTGCCGGTCTTTCTTCGGAGATCTCCTCGTTTCTACATACCGGACATCGCCACACGGTCTGCTTTTTTTCTGTCATTTTACCTCCTTTTCAACTTACATACTTTTATATAATAGCATGACGATATAATCTCATCAAGTATATAGAAAAGCGTTATGCTATCTTTGCTGAAGTGATTTGAGTTTATTTAGCATATTTTTTGTACTGCTTCTTAGCTGCTTGATATCGGATTTTGAGGGTAAAAATTCTTTAACCGGTTTGCCGGTTGCAAGTGAAGCATTTTTGACATTTATAAAATGAAGCAGCACCCAAAGATTGCTTGCATTCGGATTCATCGATATGCCCTTTTTTGCATACTTTTTTGCTTCTTTTAGATTGCCGTTAAACAGATACGCTAATCCAAGATAGTATTCGGTTATCCATACCTTGTGCAATTTTTCTGCTTTTTTTGATTCGTAAAGAAGTTCTCTTTTTAAAATTTTCGCTTCCGTTTTTTCAGCTTTAGTCATTTTTGTCTTTTTTATATCCGCTTTTTGCTCCGGAAGCCGTTTTATTCCGCTTGTAATTTTCATGTAATGCACCGATGCGGCAGGAAGAAATGCCCCGCTTGCCATCCAAAACAGATACGGATCTTTTGAGAGCAGCCATAATTTTTCGATTCTTTTATCGGTGTTTTTCGATTCTGATGTATGGTATCTGAAATCCTTTATCAGCGAAGGCAAAACCGTTGCGGCTCCTGCTATATAGAGAATAGAGACCCCCATGGTAAAAACGGTTTTGATTTTGCCTTTGAGCTCAATTAGCGTTCTTTTTCTTGTTGCTGCAAGAATTATAAAGAAAAGCCCTATAAATACGGGATGACGCATCGGCCAGGATAGCGATGATTGAACAAGAAACAACATAAAGATCGAAGCTGCCATCCAGCGGTGTATTCTTTTTTCAGATCTGATCATGCCTATGTAATATTTCAGAATCAAGATTAAAACCGAAATCAGTCCTATTGCTCCGAGTTCAACGGCAATCTGAAGCAGTTCCGAATGCGCCCATATAAAATTTCCGATTTCATTCGAAGGCAGATGAAGAAAGTGAGCAGCCTTTATCTGATAAGGGTTGTTGAGAAACTTGAATGTTTCCAAACCTGTTCCGAAAATCGGATGAGAGAGCCAGAGCATAATTGAAGCTGTCCAGATAATCAGTCGCTCATCTATGGAAGCATCTGCGGCAAACCCCTGATGAGAAAACTTTGCAATAGGTGAATTGTTAAGTGTCAAGGCAAGAAAATAATAGAGAAAAATCATTATAAACAACCGATGTCGCTCGCATGTTTTCAGGTCAATTTTTTTGAAATGGCTCAAAAGCAGAATCATGACAAATCCGGTTGATGCGGCCAGAAGACCGGCTCTGGAGGAGCTGAGTGAGCAGTTTATGGCAAAAAAGCCGAAAAGCAGAAACAGTTGAATAAGTTTTGTTTTCCTGCCTCTGTATTGCATAATTTTGAATGCAACTATGAAAAGCCCGATATTCAGAAGTAGGGAGTTCAGATTAGGCTGATAAAACAACCCGCCGATAGAATTAACCGAGGTGATATAGATCGAATGCGGAATTATCACTATCTTTTTCCAACCGGCGGTTTTTATCGCATATTCAAAACTACTGAAAAGCGCATCGAAATAGGCTATAAGCAAAACCGCATCAAAGATAAGGCGTCGTTTAAGGTGCATATTTTCCAGTCCGATAGGTAGAATAAAGGTGCAAAAAAGAAAAAAGAGAAGAAAAATTCCATCCGGAATATAGTATCCTGAGATTGTTACGAAAAACGCATAAAGAAGAAGCAGAAAAATGGTAACGGCAGCTTTTGAAATCTTGATTGATTTGAGTTGGAAAAGATAGAGCAGTGTAGCAAAGGCACTTAGAATGAAAGGGAGCGTTTTGTAACTCAAGCCAAACAGCTCAAGCGATTTAACATTAAACAGAAGTGAGGCAAACGTGGCTGCTGCAATTAGCAGAAAGAGCAGAAAATCGTTATTTTTTATCAGTTTTTCTCTCAGGTTGCGGCGATTTTCTTTCATTATGAGAACATATTGTAGATAAAATAATCGGAAAAACAAATAATGCTTGACAAAGCGATTTTAGAATCTATGATAATTTTTATGATTTGTGAGCGTAAAATAAATAACTATTTTGGATGGTGGTTTAGCAGGATGAGTTGATGCCGCCATTCATTGCGGGTCAGCTCATATTTAAGGGCTGACCCGGGCATTTGAGCCTGTAAGGGGAAGCCCTTACAGGCTTTTTTTATTGTTGGAGGTTTGATGAAGCGATTTAAATTGGAAGGTGAGCAAACAAGGTATCTGTTTGTCGAAAAACTTACCGCCGATCTTGATACGCCGGTTACTCTGTTTCTCAAATGTCGTTCGCTGGGAGCGCCCTATCTGCTTGAGAGCGCTGAAGCGGACAGTTTATGGGGAAGATACTCTTTTATTGGCATAAAGCCCTCTTGTTATTGGCAATTGGAAAAGAATCGGCTCAAAAAACTGAATATGATGGGCAATCTTGTTGATAGTATAAAAACGGATAATCCGTTTACAGAGTTTTCAAAACGATTTCCTCAATTTGAGATTCCAGATAGTCTGCCTCGATTTATAGGAGGAGCCGTAGGTTTCATAAACTATGATGCAGTCTCGCTGTTTTTGCCTATCAATATAAGCTCAAAGAAATATGACGATTTTCCGATTGCGATGTTTGTGGAAACGCAGATGGTGCTTGTTTTCGACAGCTTTCTAAAAGAGATTCAGATTATCTATATAACCGAAAACGATGATGCGGCAATTGCAAAACTTGATATAGAGCTTGTGAGAAATCGCCTAAAATATCCCATTGTGGAATCAGGATGTGTTGTCTCTGATTTTCATTCGCTTACACCCAAAAACAGATATGAAAGCGCTGTCAATGAGGCAAAAAGAAGAATTACCGATGGTGATATTATTCAGGTTGTGCTTGCAAAGATTTTCTCAGGCAAGCTGATAGGTGATCCGTTTTATCTATACAGGCAGCTAAGAAGAATAAACCCGTCTCCATATCTGTTTTTTCTTCAGATGTTTGATTATTTTATGTTCGGTTCCTCGCCTGAAACATTGGTCAGGGTTGAGGATAAAAAGGTCTTTACCAGACCAATTGCCGGAACAAGAAGGCGCGGAAAAACAAAATCCGAGGATGACAGACTTGCAGCTGAGCTGATTGCAGATGAAAAGGAGCGAGCAGAGCATACTATGCTTGTAGATCTGGCAAGAAACGATCTGGGGAGGGTGGCAAAAAGCGGCTCGGTCAGGGCGGATAACCTGTTTAGGATAAAAAAATATAGCCATGTTATGCATATGGTTTCCGATGTTTCGGCTGATTTGAGAGAAGGTGAGGATGCATTTTCGGTTTTAGCATCCTGTTTTCCGGCAGGAACCGTCTCAGGCGCTCCGAAGCTGAAGGCTATGCAGATTATAGATGAGCTCGAAGATTACGACAGAGGTCCTTATGCGGGCGCATGCGGCTATTTTTCCTATAACGGCAATATGGATCTGGCAATTACAATAAGGTCGCTTTTCGGATACAAGGATAAGTTGTACAGCGGAGCCGGCGCGGGTATAGTTTATGATTCCTCTGCAGAAAGGGAATGGACCGAAACCGAAGAGAAAGCGGCGTTCATAAAGAAGATATTGAAGGAGGCATAATAAAGATGATTCTTATGATTGATAATTATGACTCGTTTACTTACAATATTGTTCAATATATAGAGCAGTGCGGTAGCTCTGTGCGAACGGTTTACTTTGACAAGATAAAGCCCTCTGAAATAAACGAAGGTGATTATGAGGCTATTTTTCTTTCCCCGGGTCCGGGCAGACCGGATAAACGATTGTTTGAGATAATAGAGTCCTTTTACAAACGGCTTCCTATTTTTGGAATCTGCTTGGGCCATCAGGCGATAGGAGCTGCATTTGGCGCAAAGATTGTTCACGGAAAGCGAATCGTGCATGGAAAGGCTGACTCCATTTTTCATAACAGAGCGGGAATTTTTAAGGATGTCGGATTTCCTTTCAAAGCCGCTCGATATCATTCTTTGGTTATCGATACAGAGAGCTTGCCTGATGAGTTTGAGATAACTGCCGAGAGCAGCGATGAGGAGGTAATGGGCATAAAGCACAAAAATTTTCCGCTTGTAGGGGTTCAATTTCACCCGGAATCGATTATAACCGAATATGGAATAAAGATAATTGATAATTTTTTAAAAGAATACGCTGGAGGCTAAGTTATGGAAAAAATCCTGGAAAAGCTTGCCGGTTTGCAAAATCTTGACGAAAAAGAGATGAGCGAAGCTATTGGCAGGCTGGCTGACGGAAATCTTGACCCTGCAACCGCAGGTGCTCTACTTTTCGGTTTGAGGACAAAAGGAGAGACGGTTGAGGAGATTGCAACAACGGTTGAGGCTATGAGAAGGCGAATGCTGAAACTTGGGGCAAGCCCGGATGGCGCAATAGATACCTGCGGCACAGGCGGAGACGGCTCTGGAAGCTTTAATATCTCCACTGCCGCTGCCATTGTTTCTGCCGCTGCAGGGGCAAAAATCGCCAAGCATGGAAACCGTTCTGCCTCAAGCAAAACCGGAAGTGCCGATCTATTGGAAGCAGCCGGAGTAAATATAGCTATGTCGAGCAAAACCGCAGCAAATGCATTGGATGAGATTGGTTTGACTTTTCTTTTTGCCCCGCTTTATCATCCTGCTATGAAAAATGTTGTTCCGGTCAGGAAGGCGCTTAAGATAAGAACCGTATTCAATCAGATAGGACCTCTTTTGAACCCGGTTATGCTCAAACGTCAGATAATAGGAACTGCAACCGATAAGATGGCTGATACCACCATAAAGGTATGCCAAAAGTTGGGATGGGAGAAGGTTTTTGTTGTTCATTCATCCGACGGGTTTGATGAGATAAGTATAAGTGCGCCCACAAAACTTTATAAGTTGGAAAACGGAAGCATTACCAGTCAGCTCATAGATCCTTCGGAGTTTGGATTTGAACCGGGCGAGGTAGGAGGCGCAGATGCCAAATACAATCTTAAGATTCTCAACGACATACTGGATGGTAAAAAATCTTCATATCGGGACATAACCGTTTTGAATGCTGCCTTTGCGCTTATTTTGGCAGGGGTTGCCTCAAATGTTAAAGAAGGCATCGCAATCGCTGAGGACTCGATAGATTCGGGCGCTGCAAAACGAAAACTTGCAGAGCTTGTAGAGTATAGTAGGTCATGATGCTTCCTGATAGCAACGGATATTATGGAAACTTCGGCGGAAGATTTGTTCCTGAGATATTGATGGGACTGCTTGAGGAACTTGAGCAAAACTACAACAGGATAAAAAAGGAAAAATGGTTTAAAGAGCGATTTAAGCAGATGTTAGCCGATTTTGTCGGACGTCCTACACCGCTATTTGAGGCAAAACGGTTATCTGACAAATACGGGTTTAGGATTTTTCTGAAAAGGGAAGATTTGGCTCATACCGGGGCTCACAAAATAAACAATACCATCGGTCAGGCTATCTTAGCCGAGGCTATGGGCAAAACCGATATCATAGCTGAGACCGGAGCGGGTCAGCACGGGGTTGCAACCGCTACCGCATGCGCAATGCTTGGGCTGAACTGCAGAGTGTTTATGGGGACTGAGGATATCAAAAGGCAGCATCCCAATGTTGAGCGAATGAAGATATTGGGAGCGGAAATAATTCCGGTAGATTCGGGCACCAAAACCTTAAAGGATGCAATAAATGAGGCTATTCGATATTGGGTAACGCATGCGGATAAAACCTTTTATCTCATAGGCTCTGCTGTCGGTCCTCATCCGTATCCGAGTATAGTCAGAGATTTTCAATCGGTTATAGGGCGTGAGGCAAGAGGTCAAATAAGAAGCAAAATCGGGAGATTGCCCGATATGATAATTGCATGCGTCGGAGGCGGAAGCAATTCGATCGGAATATTCTGGCCGTTTATGAAAGAAAATGTCAAATTTATCGGTGTGGAGGCAGGTGGTAAAGGTGAGAGGATAGATCAGAATGCCGCCACATTGACATACGGAAAGCCGGGAATTCTTCACGGCGCATTGTCATATCTGCTTTATGATGAGAACGGAAATATCTATCCGACCCATTCGGTTGCAGCCGGACTCGATTATCCCGGTGTGGGACCTGCGCATTCGTTTTTCAAGGAAGCCGGCAGGGCAGAATATCATAGCATCTCGGACAAGGAGGCAATAGAGGCGTTTTATGAGCTATCCGAGCTTGAGGGAATCATACCGGCAATGGAAAGCGCTCATGCGGTAGCTTATCTCAAAAAATTAAAGGGTAAGCTTTCCAGAGATGCAGCTGTGATAGTTAATCTCTCAGGAAGAGGCGACAAAGATCTCGGCGAGTTTGAGGAGAGCAGATGAAAGATATCGTAATCTATTTTACATACGGATTGACAAGTGAGGATGAATTGTTGGAGCTTTTCAGGCGGATGAAAAAAATCGGCGTCAGTGCGGTTGAGCTTGGGGTGCCGTTTTCAGATCCGGTTGCAGATGGTCCCATAATACAGGAAGCCTCTATCAGGGCGCTTAAAAACGGAGGTTCGCTGAAAAAGGCTATCGAGTTTGCAAAAAAATATAAGGACAAACTTGAGTTACCGATCTATCTTATGGGCTATATCAACAGTTTTTACAGCTACGGTCTATCCGGGTTTATCGAAGATGCAAAAGCTGCAGGCATAGCCGGCGCTATCATACCGGATCTGCCGATGGAGGAGTTTGCCGGATTTAGAAAGGAGGCGGAAAAGAGGAATTTTGCATTGCCGGTTATTATCAGTCCGCTTAGCTCTGAGAAAAGAATAAAGATGCTTGCAAAAGCTGCAACAGGGTTTATATATTTGGTGCCGAGAATGGGCACAACCGGTACTCATACGGACGATTTTTCCGCTGCAAAAGAGATGATAAAAAAGATAAACTCGCCGCTTCCGGTGTATGTCGGTTTTGGGATTCATAATGCGGCATCCTTGAGGTCGGTTATGAGAATTGCCGACGGAGCGATAATAGGAAGCGCTTTTATCAAACGCTATCTTGATTCCGGCAGAATTGATGAGCCGATAAATTGGTTGAAAGAGGTTATAGGCTATTAGCATAAAAGAGCAGATTGAAGCTTTGCCTCCAGCTCCGGGGGTATATATTATGAAGGATAAAACCGGACAGATTCTTTATGTCGGCAAGGCAAAGAATCTGAAAAAAAGGGTAAGCAGCTATTTTTCCGGTGGCAAAGCAAGCCTAAGGCTTGATCCGATAAAGCAATATATGGCAGAAAACGTTGTTAGGATAGAGAGCTATTCTACAAAAACCGAGCTGGAGGCGCTGATATGGGAAGACAGGCTCATAAAGCAGATTCAGCCGAAATATAATGTCAAACAGAAAGATGACAGCAGCTATCCTTATCTTGTGCTTACCACTCACGAGGAATTTCCGAGATTGCTTGCCAGACGTCTGCCTCATGAGCGATCTGATGAAAAATCGGTCGGATTCAGAGAGTTCAACGGGGATCTCTATTACGGTCCCCTTACTCCTGCCAAAAAGCTCTACAGCATATTGAAGGTGTTGAGAAAACTATACAAACTTATTCCGCGAGAGGGAAACTGCTTTAAAGAAAAAAGAGCGTGCCTCTATTATGATATAGAAATCTGCCCGGCTCCATGTGTTGGGTTGATAGACAGCGGAAGCTATGTCAGGCAGGTCGATTCGCTGAAGCGATTTCTAAGCGGTGGAAGCAAGCTGGTCAAAAAGGTTGTAAATGAGAAGATGCGGTTTGCAAGCAGCAATCTGAAATATGAGGATGCGCTCTTTTGGAAAGAGGTTGGCGAGGATATCGATCGCTTTTTTATAAATGAGGATGATAGGCGTTCCTATGCTGCAATCGATATCTCATCTATTTCGGGAAAATTTTCTGTTGCAGGAATCGTTTTTTATAAAAACGGAAAGTTTGTAAAATCGGAATATCGAAAGATAAGGCTTAGCGGCTCAAGCGATATAGAAGCAATGAATGAAGCACTTGAGAGATATTTCGGATTGATAAAGAACAAAAGATCGGCATTGCCTGATTTTCTCATTATAGACGGCTCACAGGTGCATCTGGCAAGTGCAAAAAAGATTAAAGAAAAACTTGGTATAGATACGACGCTTATTGCAATTTCAAAGGAACATCAGATAAGCAAAGGTTTTAGCGGGGAATTGGTTAGTAGGGTTATCAGAAGAAAGTCTGATGCTGCCGATTCGGTGATTTTTGAGGATGGAGAGAAATTGGAGAAATTAAGCCGGCTCGAATTCTATCAGCTTATTCAGAAATTAAGGGATCAGGCGCATCGGTTTGCCATCAGCTATCATAGAACAAAAAGAAAGCGCGAATCGTTTTTATCGGTGTTGGATGAGATAGAGGGCATTGGCAGAAAGCGAAAGGCGTTGCTTCTTGTCAGATTCGGTTCGATTGAGAGGATAAAAACAGCTTCGCTTGAGGAGCTCTGTTCTGTAAAGGGAATCAGTATCAAAATGGCAAATAATATAACGAAAGCCTTGAAAGAGAGAGCTGCAGACAGATAATTAATATCGAAAAGATAAAAAATGCTTTTGACCTTTCTATCAAGCAATGCTATTATCAGAGGACTTGGCATTTAACTGTTTGGAGGCAGGATGAAAGAGGTGAAAAGAATTGCATCACTTGCTAAATTAAGCATAAAAGAGAATGAATTGGAAAGTTTTGCGGCTGAATTTAATAAGATATTAAGCTATATCGATCAGCTGAGCAAAGCCGATATTGAGGATGTGTCTCCCTATTATGAACTAAACAGGCAGGATCGTTTTCGAGAGGATGTTGTTGAGAGCTATCCGGATGAGGTAATAAAAAAGATTGCGCCTGAGGAATCGGATTCTCAGATAGTTGTTCCGAGGATAATATAGAATGAATGAGACGATAGCCGGACTCAAAGCTCAGATAAAATCAAAAGCGATAAGCGCTGAGGAGATAAAAGAGATTTTGCTTGCAAGAATCAAACGATTTGATGAGAAGATAAACTGCTATCTTTCTGTCGAATTCAAAAATAGCCGGCACGGCGACCCTTTGTGCGGAATTCCTATAGCAATCAAAGATAATATGAATATTGAGGGGATGAAAACAAGTTGTGCGTCGAAGATTCTTGACGGATATGTTTCCCCTTACAATGCCACGGTTATTGAAAGATTGGCGAATTCCGGGGCAAGCTTTCTCGGAAAGACAAATCTGGATGAGTTTGCGATGGGTTCTTCAACCGAGAATTCGGCGTTTTTTACTACAAAAAATCCGTATGATTTGACAAGGGTTCCTGGCGGCTCAAGCGGAGGCTCTGCTGCTGCGGTTGCTGCTGATCTTGCGGTTGCCGCATTGGGTTCTGATACCGGAGGTTCGATAAGGCAGCCAGCATCGTTTTGCGGAGTTGTGGGACTGAAGCCGACATACGGCAGAGTTTCAAGATATGGACTTGTTGCGTTCGCATCATCTCTTGACCAGATAGGACCTATTACAAAAACGGTGGAAGATGCGGCTATACTGCTTGAGGCAATAGCCGGGTTTGATCCAAAAGATTCCACCACCTCCGAAAAAAAGACCGAAGCCTGGTCTTCTCTTGTAAAAAACAGACCCGAAAGGCTTAAGATAGGTTTACCTGTTGAGTATCTGAATGGCGAGATTGAAGCCGATGTCGCAGAGGCGGTAGAGAATGCCGCAAAGTTGTTTGAAAAAGAGGGGATGGAAGTAAAACAGATAGAGCTTTCCGGCACAAGCAGCAAATATGCTGTTGCGGATTACTATATTATTGCACCCGCTGAGGCATCAGCCAATCTTGCGAGATTTGATGGAGTTAAATACGGCTACCGGTCAAAAGAGGCAAAAAATCTGGACCAGATGTATAAACTTACCAGAACGGAAGGATTCGGTGATGAGGTAAAACGAAGAATAATGCTTGGAACTTATGTGCTTTCCTCAGGCTATTATGATGCTTATTATCTGAAAGCTCAAAAAGTCAGACGACTTATCTATAACGATTTTGTTTCGGCGTTTAACGAGGTGGATATCATAATAGGACCGGTTGCTCCGACAACGGCGTTTAAAATCGGTGAGAAAAGTACCGATCCGCTTTCGATGTATCTTTCCGATCTTTATACGATTCCGGTTTCTTTAGCCGGACTTCCTGCAATCTCCATACCGTGCGGAACCGATAAAAAAGGACTTCCTATCGGATTACAGATTGTCGGAAAATGGTTTGACGAAACCAGGTTGTTGCAGATTGCAAACTTATTTGAAAACAGTTCGGGGATTTGTCACAGAACACCCGAGTTGTTTACGGAGGAATAATGTCTAAGGTTTGGGTGAACGTAGTATTGTCCACAGGGGAAATATTGATAGGAAAGATTGCATTGCCGGTTCATGCAAGCGATGATCCGGCAAGTGATATTCTGGATCTGTTTGAAAACGATATATTGTGGTCGATGGAGCTGGAAAACTGCCATAAGGTGATAAAAAACGGTGATGAGGTTGTCTATCAAAGCGTAACCGATCTGGGTTTTGAGGCAAATGTTATAATCTCATTGGAGCATATTATCTCTATTTCCGTATTAAGGAGCGATTCGGAGATACTCTCGCATCTAAAGATTATACCGAAGAAGGTTGCCAAAATACGTAAAAGCTCTAAATTATTAAAACTGCCTAACGTGCCGTTCAACAAATAGGAGGAAAGATGGCTATAGATGAGAAAAAGGTTTGGGAACTTTTAAAGCAGGTTGTGGATCCTGAAATCGGTCTGGATCTTGTAAATCTCGGGATGATCTATTCGGTTAAAGTTGAAAATAACAATGTTGATGTAAAGATGACTCTGACTACCAGAGGTTGCCCGCTTCATGCAAGCCTTACCGGACAGATAAACGATATAATAAAGAATGCCGGAGCCGACAAGGTTAATGTTGAGCTTGTATGGGACCCTCCGTGGAATCCGAATATGATAACCGAAGAAGGAAGAAAATTTTTGGGTTATCAAACACAACAGTAATTTTCTGATAAACCTGTTAACAGATCGGCATGGGAAAAAGAGAATTTTCTGTGCCGATAGGTTTTTACTCGGAATGATTTTACAATAAAAGTTAGTTTTCTGAGCATCTTGAAAATCGTTTCATTTAGTTTATACTATTTTTGAACTTATTATAATACATAGAGCAAAGGAAGGTGCTTATGAAAGGTGTTGTAAAGACGGTCGGTTTTTTGGTTATACCGCTTACTATAGCGGTTTTGTGGATATCAGATAGCTTTAACAAAAGAATCGAACCGGGGGAAGTTCAAGCGGCAACCACCGTAAAACCGATTATGGTGCGTATTGCAATTGCCAGTCCTAAAAATAAGGTGAGATTAGTTAGAAGCGGAACAATTGCCGCATACAGAAGCGCCGCAATATCAACCCGAATGATGGGTGAGATCAAAAAGATCTATGTAAAACCTCTTGATAGGGTAAAAAAAGGCGATCCTTTGATTAAGATCGATTCTGTTGATTTGAGAAATAACATAAAAGCGCTTGAGGCTAAGAAGAAGGCGGCTTATGCTGCGTTTGTAAATGCAGGAAATCGATACAGGAGATTTAAAAATCTTTATGCGAAGCATGCCATAAGCAAACAGCAATTCGAAGATATAGAGCTCGGATATAAGGTAGCAAAAAGCAATCTTGATGCCATAGGCTCGAAGATAAAGGCGGTAAAGGCAAATCTTTCTTATACGACAATCAGGGCACCGTTTTCCGGAATAATAACGAAAAAACTGATCGATGTGGGAAATATGGCCGCTCCGGGCAGAGCTCTTTTAATGATGGATGAGTTGCCATATCAGGTAGTGTTTAATCTTGATGAGCGACTGTTTTCAAATTCACTGCTTGGCAAAACCGTTCTTGTGTATGCCGGAATTGCAGGATATAAAGCAAAGATTGTTGAAATTTCTCCTACGATAGACCCTGCAACCAGAACATTTGAGCTGAAAGCGACGCTTCCTAAAAATGCCTTCATGAAGAGCGGACAGTTTGCCAAGGTTATTTTGGAAAAACCTAACCTGTATAAAACTATCGAAATTCCAAAAAGAGCCTTGGTTCATTGGGAGGATCTTGATTATGTCTATAAGATTAAAAACGGAAAGGCATATTTAACACTTGTAAGAACCGGAAATACTGATGGCGCTAAAATCAATATAGTGTCCGGTTTGTCCTTGGGCGATGAGATAGCAATAACCAATCTGGCTATGCTTCATGACGGTTCGGCAGTTGAGGTAATAAAATAATGGGAATAGCCGGAAAGTTTGCAAAAAATTTCTATAAATCCAAACTCACCTTGCTTATTCTTCTTGCCTCTCTTGCGGTAGGTATCTTTGCGACGGTTATTACACCGAAAGAAGAGGATCCTCAAATCGTTGTTCCGATGATAGATATCATTACTCCGTATCCGGGAGCTACTCCTAAGGAGGTTGAAAAGAGGATTACAACACCTATGGAGAATATCTTGTGGGATATTCCGGGGGTTGAATATGTTTATTCTCAATCCGAAAGTGGTGTTAGTGTTGTAACGGTTCGTTTTAAGGTAGGCTTTGATACGACCAAAGCGCTTGTGTCACTGACTACAAAATTGATGGCTAATATGGATATTGCTCCTCCTGATCTTCCTTTAATGCCACCGTTGATAAAAGAGAAATCTATAAATGATGTCCCGATTGTTACTCTTACTTTGTGGGGCAAAGGTTATGATGATATTGCCTTGAGGAAATTTGCGGCAATTATCAAGCATGAGACTGAAAAAATCAACGATGTTTCAAATGTGTTTATAACCGGAGGAAGAAAGCATAAACTGATGGTCTATCTTGATCAGAAAAAGCTCTCTGCAGATAAGATTTCTCCATTCTATATCAAAAAACTCATAGAGGCTGCGAATTTCTCAACAAAATCAAACTTTGTTGAGAGCAACAAAAGCTATATGGTCAGGATAGGAAAGTTTATAAAAAATA
>Ga0256829_1001222_pt1 | contig 21873 bp, 39 predicted proteins | sample 131447metaG_FD_185979 | JGI IMG/M metagenome (GOLD analysis project Ga0256829, IMG submission 185979) | Hydrothermal vent microbial communities from Lau Basin, Pacific Ocean - 131-447 | ecosystem: Environmental > Aquatic > Marine > Hydrothermal vents | place: Pacific Ocean: Lau Basin | collected...
GTGTAAACACGTGGAGCTTCACTATCAACAACAACACCAGCTTCACTTGTAAGTGCCAGAATACCTTTACCTACTGCCATTGTAAATGATGGACTATCAACGATGATAACTGGAAGACCAAGAGATGCGAATTTACCTGTGTTGATTGTCATACCACCAACATTGTCCATTTTTTCACTGATGTTCAAGTCAACGAATTTACTCGCTGTTGATGAGTGCATATATAGGGCTTTAACGTTATTAAATTTATCTCCAAACGCAAAACGTAGTGAATTAATATCGTTAAAAGTAACGTCTGCTGTACCATCTCCAAGCACCATGGAAGGTTCAGAGCTGATTGCAGCGATTAATGAACCAATAATTGTGTTAACCGCATCTTCAACTTGTGCCTGTGCTGTTGCAACACCAACGATTTGAGAAAATGTAACTTCTGGATCTACTGCTAACTTAGCGAAAGCGTCTGCAGTTTTTTGGATAAATGAGTAACGATTTAGCTTAACACCTATTTGCTCAATTTGGTCTAGTGTTTCGGCTGTGATTGTTGCAACACTAGACGGATCCCTGTGCTTAATGATTGTACTTGAAGCCAACTCTTTAAAGATTGCTTTTTTCTCAAAGTTACCTTTTAAGCTCTCTGAAGTTAAAATTATAGTTCCGTTGCCTGATGCGTTCCATACGTCAACTTCCATCTGCAAAGCTTCAATATATGAGCTATTGAACTCTTCATCATAGATTTTGAAAGTATCCAATGTGTAATTAATTGCCATTTTTTAGTCCTTATAAAAATTTGTCTTTTATCATAGCCACTTTTGCTCTCTGCTCTGTGACTTCTTTTGTTGTAGGAGTTACGCCTACTTCTCCTGCACCACCACCCTGTGCTTGCTTAAATAAAAAACTAAACTCGCCATTTTGCAACTCAAGAACTTTGTCTTCGACTGTCATAGGCTGATTTCGTTCATTAAAAAGAGTTTTATCACCATCTTTAAACTTAAATGTTGCACCGTCTCTCTCTGCACCATCTAAAACAAGCTTTGTAAGCTCTTGAAAAGCTCTATCGTTTTGAACTTTGTCAGATATTCCAAGTCCTCTAAGAGTATCTTTTAAAATCATCTCGCTTACTTCGGCTTCATGTTTTGTGCCTACTGCATCAAACTCATCTTTAAGCTTCTGATAATTAGCTTGTAAAGTTTCATTGTCTGCTTTTAAGCCCTCGTCTGCGTTTTCTGCGAATTTTTTTAAGTTATCTTTTGATAGCTCACTTATGCCTGTAACTTCACGCACCATGTCTTGAAGATTTTTCTTTTTCTCTATCGCTCCCGAAAGTTCAGTTTCTAAAACTCCAATTCTCTTTACGTTTTCGTTATTGCTTTCATAAAGACTTTCAATCTCTTTTAAAAGTTCTGGCTCGTCTTTTAGTTTTGCTTTAAACAGTTCTAAACCCATTCTAATACCACCGTATTATAAATTTAATCGCACCCGATTATTAGTTGTATTATAGCACATTGCCAAGCTATATAATACTTTTTATGTACTTATCTACGTCTATAAGTTTTTTATTGTTTAACTCTGGATATAAGGCTGCAGCATCTTTAAATGAAAAGTCCTTATCATTTACTATCTTGACCATTCCATCTTTTAAAATTATAGGTCTCTCACCTTGCTTATAGCCCTTTGGAATTGCGACAAGGTCACTCCTACAGTTTGGATGCAATGGTGGAGTGTAATGCGGCTTCTGTGCATCAAATTTATGCCCATCAAGAGAGCGGCATAAAGAGCTTGTCCTACTGTCTAAAACAGCCACAAAGAGATATTTGTCTATGTACTCCTCGTTTTCTCTATATAGCTCGCTTGTTGCTCTTGAATTAGCCTCAACTATCAAAGATTGAACTACTGTTCTAATATCTCTCTTCGCTGTATCTCCTGATATATAAGGCTTTACTGCCTTGATTATGTTCTCTACAGAGCTTCCAATGCTATATTCTCCAAGTATGGTAGATTTTACTTTTTTTGCTTGACTGTCTGCAATACTTTTGATAAGCATATCTTGCGTTGTTGAATATGTATGAGTTACACCTTTTGCATCGACATAGTAATACGCTATTCTGTTTATATTTATAAGCTTGTTAATTCCCTCTTTGTTTATAGTTGCAAGTGCTACTGCTGTTTCAAAATGCTCTTTAGCTAATGGATATTTAATACTCCATTCAAGCTCTTTTTGAGTGTACTGTTGGCTAGCATATATTATTTCCCCAATATCGTTGTAGATATTTTTTGAGAACTCTTGATTGATACTCTTAAGTTCATTATTTATTTCTATAATGATTCGTTGCAGTCTCGCCTTTGTATATAGACCTCCTCTCTCGTTAAGAGCAGTTACAGCTCTGCTGTAAGCTAGTTCAAGAGATGCTATATACTTTTTTTCTGCTTCTGGCGATACACGGCTTAGTTGATGTAAATTATATTCCAACATTTTGGCGTTCTGTTTCCTGAACCTCTGCATCTATGTCTGTAATGTCAAAAACCTCTGTTTTGTTTAGTGCTTCAAGAGCTGTTTTTTGAGTTACCATACCAGATATAAACGCCTGATTAATATCAGATACTACTGTTTGATTTACGCTTATATTGAAATCTTTATTTACAACGATTTCTCCTACGAATTGTCTTGAATATCTCATTTCATAAAGAGCTTTTACGGAATTGTTTATAGTATTTTGGTAATCGTCTGCAATATCTATAAGCCGTGATTGCTTCTCGCTGTTCTCCTGTAGCGATTGAGTGGCTGTCTTCGTTTTAATGCTTTCGCTTTGAAGTCTTAAAGCTCTCACGCTCATATCGTCTTCCATTTTTTGAAGATGCTTGCTCGATATGTCATAAGTCTGTCCACTCATCTCAACCCATTCAAGAGACGCCTCAGGGTCGTCTGCAAAGTTTGCACTTCTGACACCGATTACCATTTTAGGAGCTTGTGGTTTTATATCTGCGCCTAAAACATCATTTTCTGCTTCGATGCCCAACGCTTTTCCGAATAGCATTGGAGTTAGTGCCTCCAAAAGATAATCGTCTTGAGAGCTTTGAAAATTTAAGTGTTTTATATTTACTTTTGCAATGTCATAAAGAGGGGGAACATCATCAATATCAATTTCAAATAGAGGGCAGTAATTGTAAGAAGTTGTAATACTCTCTACCAATTCCAATTTATTTCCGATTGTAGTCCTGTATATATCAATATTCCCATCTTCTTTAATATGTCTATATTGGAGCTTATTAGCAAGTGAGAAGCCGCTATCCTCTTGATAATATTCTTTTATTACAGCCATTTTAAACTTATTTTCGCTGTCTTTTCTCCAATTAATTAACTGCGGTCTGATTATCTTTGTAAAGTAAGGGATACCTCCAATTTTTGGAATATCCACAAGTATATAAGCCTTTCCGTACAGTATTGCACTTGACACAATATCCTTTGAGAATTGATTTAAGTCAAGCCCATTGCAAGCATTGTCAATAAATTCAATATCTCTTTCTGATATATTATTATATGAAATTGACTTTCTGAAAATTTCTCCTACCATTGTACTAACAATTCTTTCTACAAAATTATTTAGAGTAGCTCTTTTTTTTCTGTTATCAAAGTCCTCTTGATATTCATTTGAGTTTTTAACAAGATGCTTTATACTTGTGGATATTCCCTCATATATATCCTCGCATATTTGCATCTGTGGAAGATGCTTAACGTATTCATCTCTAACAAAAGTAATATCATTTTTCATATCAGTTCCTTAAACATTTTAAGTATTATACTATCTTCTCCTACCACTTACTAATGTTGGTCGTTTTATTGCGAATTTTCTATGAATAAAATACCCAAGGGCATCGCAATAGTCATCAATAGCTGGATGGGAGTTATACTTCTCTGGTCTATTCTTTTCATCATATCCTTGTGCTTCTAAAGAAAATGCCAACTGCTCGCAAGTGTTAGAGTTTATAAATAGTCTATTATGAGAAAACAGTCCGTTTACTGCGTTTATTCTATCACGAACGAATGGGTTTTTTGAAGGAGCATCAACCCTGTGACCACCTTGTTTCAATAGTGCTATACTCGAAACAGGAGCATTTGCACTCTCATTTCCTCCTGAACTATCAGGGAACGCTACAATAGTCTTATTTGGATACTTAGCATTTATTTTTTGTACTGTGTCTTGTGTAGTTACTGACAATATCTCATCTACAGCTATAGGAATGTTATTATCTATTACAAATACTATCGTTACGTTTCCACCAACGTTGAAATCTTGTCCGTAGTATATTATTTTATCTTTATCAGTAACAACTCTGTCGATGTGATGCTTAATTCTATCGTACGCCCAATATACTTTATTTTGATTAAGTGATACGAACTCGCCTCTTAGATATAAATCTGCTAGTATACCGTCGTAGTTATTGAGTATCTGCTGTGTGTAGTCTTCAGGCAGAAAAGGATTGTTATATGTTGATGCTTTTATTATCTTGTAGCCAGCAGCTTTGTTTTTAACCCATCTGTCATAAACGAATCCGCTTACACCGTTATCGGGAGTAGTTACACAAGCGATTGAGTTTGGTACTTTGGAAGTCTGTCTTATTCTCTCTACTACTTTTCTCCATACTTCTTCTGCTTTGTCTTTATTTAAAGTGTCTATCTCATCAACTATTGCATGAGCGACTTCAAAAGCTATGATTTTCTCTGGTCTGTCGTATGACCTGAATAGAATATTTCCATGTCCATGCACTTGTATTGTAGAAGTTGATTTATTGAGCGTATATTTTAGTCCTACTGCTTCCAAGTCTTCAATTACTCCTGTAATAGCTCTAAGCCTTATTAAGTCATACGTTGGCATAAGGTATAGAGTATCTATATCTTTGTCTTCCATCATAAGCTTAATAAGCCTTATTGTGCCTGCTCTTGTCTTACCGCTGCCAAGCCCTCCAATGATTGCAGGATATTTGTCCGTACTAAAAACAAAGTCGTCTTGATGCGGTAACAAGTTAATCGTTGGCATTTCCTAGCCTTTTAAATGTAACTTCTTTATCATCGTTAGTGTTTACTTGTATTGCTGTATCTATCTTTGGAGCGAAGCGATCTGCTACACCTAAAGTAACTGCACTTTTATCTGTTGCTTCACTTATCATCTTATGCTCTGCAATAGTAGTGTTTTCATCTATCTTTTTTGCCATCACTTGAAGATTTTTAAGAGTTATTCTGTTTATAAATTCGAGGTGTTTTACTTTATCATCTACAACTTTTGAAACACTTTGCTGGTGTTCCGTTTTTAGTGTTCCAAAGTGTTCCATTTGCTCGTGTGCCTGTATAGAAGTTTGCACCATATGTTCCACAAGTGTTCCATTTTGTGCTATTAAACCCTTTGTTAAACGGCTGATTGTTGCTACACCTACACCGTGCTTTTTAGATAGCTCTCTTTGACTAAATGCTCCAGTATGAAAGTCTGCTAAAATCTTCTCTTTTTTAGTGTCACTTATTGCCATTCTTATAATCTTCCCAGTCTATCTCAACACCATTTATTCTAATCATAGTGTTTGATGTATAATCTATATATCTTTGTACTATCACTTGTGCATATTTTTCATCTAGTAATATTGGATTAGTAAAACCAAACTCTTTTATACTACTTGCTATCTGTTGTATCTGATCTTCATTGTGTGTTCTTGCATTATTTGCATAAGGAATTAAATCAGATACTTTCTTGTTTATAATATCCACTTACTACTCCTTGAGTGCCAACTGACTATTCTTTCCTACATATTCTTTAACCCACTTTCTTACAAGCTTTGACATATCCTCATCATTGTGCATAGCAACTTTTTTAAATCTCCTTGCTAAATCTATGTCCATCTTTATATTAAAATTATATTTTGGCATTTTATATTCCTTTTTTATAATATTTTACTTTGAAAACTTTTCTAGCAACTAAATAACCGGATTTGTTTATCTTATATACAAAATAACTCATTTAAAATGGAATCTCATCTTCTGTAATGTCAATCTCTGGTATCTGTGCATCCATGGATGGTTTTTGCTTCTCTTTGTTGTACTGCTCTCTCATCTGATTTGTAGTTCTAGCGTTTTCGTTATCGTATTTCGGATGAGGTTGAGGTATATTTTCGTGTGTTACGGGAGCGTTAGAGCCTATATTATCATTTTTAGAGCCTAGCATCTGCATAGTTTCTACGATAACAGAATGTTTACTTCTCTTTTGTCCATTTTGGTCTTGCCATTGCTCAAAATTCAATCTTCCCTCAACGAGTATTTTGCTTCCTTTTCTAAGGTATTGATTTGCAACTTCTGCACTTCTTCCAAAGAATGTAATATCTACAAAACATACCTCTTCTTTTCTCTCTCCATTTGAATAGAATTTTAGTGTAGTTGCAATAGCTGTCTTTGCTATTGCCATACCTGAACGCGTGTATCTTTTCTCTATGTCACGAGTAAGATTTCCAACTAATATTATCTTGTTAAAGCTCATTTCTAATCCTTTTTTTTAATAGTAAAACTCTTGTATTTTTCAAACTAAAATCTATTTCGTTTACCTTAACAAGCTTTTTAAAATATATAACATAAGCTATAAACTTATGCATCTTTTTTCTCCTCAAATTTATCAGCATAAAAACGTCTACATTCTATACATGATAATGGGTAATTACCATCATTATCTACATGATTATTTATGCAGTAGTCACATGAATTTTCTTTTTCAAAATCATCGAATATTCTGTCAATAAATCTAATTACACAATATCTATTTATAAAAACTGAATCGGTTTTACCTATTACATTCATTTCGGTATATGTATATGTGTTTAAATTTGAGAATAATTCATCTTTTGCTTCTTCCCTTGTCATAAAAGAATAACCTCCATATTGTTTTTGATTCTGAATTTTGGTAGTATCATTTTTTATTCCTTAAAATATTTTGCCACTTCCATACATCTCTTCCACGCTTTGATATAAATCGGTCTAGCAACCAGCAATGGGCTTGTTTCATACTCTTTTATCCTATTCATATAGTATTCAATAACTTCATCTGGCTTAAAATGAATAATGGAGGCGGTTGCCTCCATTTGCTTCTTAGAATATTTATTAATATACTTGTATTTTCCCATTTTATAATAACCAAGCCCATTTTTTCTAAGCTGAATAAACAACGATAAAGCTTTATCTCTTCCTATATGATTAACTAAATCTTGTCTTGTAAAGTCCATCATAAAAGCTCATTTTGAATTTTTTTAGATGCTTTTTTATCTTCTACAACCTCAACTTCTGTTATCTCTTCAACCTCCTCAAGTGTTGTAAATCCTAGCAGAGCATCTGGCGCATATAATCTACCAAACCAGCTCGCAGTTCTATATCTTGCCATCTGTGACTTCATTGTTTTCCATTTAGGATTACTTAGCCATCCGTTTGCTTCAATAAAGGCATCATCGAGCCATTCTCCATATACAAGCTCTCCATTTATAGAGTTATAAGCTCTTATTCTCCATTTTGGTTTGGTCTCCTCCTCCCATTTCATAACACTGTCGAATTTGCCTGAACGATTTAATATTGCAATTACTAATGAACCACTCATGGATGGTTTTCCCTTTACGACGTATAGCTGTTGCGCCAACATTACCATCGGGATATTTAAAACTTTGCTCATTTCATTCAGTACAATAACATCCCCAACGTTTTTATAGTTGGATGGGAGGATAGAACCGCTTATCATTGCCTGTGCTTTTCTCTGTTCTAATGCAAACATTCTTTCACTCACTTCTAATTCTGAAATCTCATGTGGCTCTTCTCTTACAATAATATCATTTAATTGTGTTTTCTCTGTCATAATAAATCCTTTTTATACTAAATTATTTTTTTCTAAATACCAATTTGGTAGGCTCAAGCTCTTTACTGCATCAACTATCTCTTCGCTATTTGTATATGCCTGTACTAATCCGAATACTCTTGCAAACTCTTCTCTTCCGTACTCCATAAAATTGTAATCACATTCATACAATAAGGCTCTTTTATCTTTTTTACTTCCGAATAAAAAGCCAAAATTAGTATAGTTTAAACCATTTCCATTTACTACGGTTTCGTAAAATGCTGATTGAAGAGGATACCCATATTCAAAACTGTTTGAAGTTACTTTTCTTAAATCATCTGCTGTACTTTTTAAGTCAATTATAAAACCGCTCTTTTCATCGTAAATGTCAATTTTGGCTTTTAGCTTAATATTGTCAATACTATGCTCAAAAACAAGCTCTCTCTTGCTTCTTTCAATGATTTTTCCGTATCTTTTTAGTACAACGTCGCTCATTTCGATTGCAAGCTGCATATCTTTAGCATCTACAATAATTTTATCCTTATTAGCCTCTGCGTACTCTGCATGAGCTTCTTTATCTGCATTGCTTCTGCGTGGTCTGTCAAGAGGCTGCGCATATCTGTTTATAACCTCTTCTCTCTCTAATACCAGCGTATGAAACAAAGAGCCGAACTCAAAAGCTTTGCTCTCTGTGCGTGGTACAGGATTAAGTGTGTCGAATAATCCGTACTTTGCAATGTCTTTAAACTGTGTAGCTCTCCATCCGTCTAATTCGTTATACTCTAAATCTGTCATTTTTTTCATCTTATATACCTCTAATAATTTTAATTATTTTAGAAACTTGTGCAACTGTCAATTTACTATTGAAATTTAGTAATATTTTTACTAAATAATACTCTTTACTTTGCATAATCATTATGCTTTCTCTCTATTGCGTTTAAATGAGAAATATAAAAGCGTAAGAAGTACAACTAAAATGCCTCTTGTTAAGTTATTTGGATTGTCTATAAGTGTCAAGCCCAATATAATAATTATTAGGCTTAAAGTAGCTGTGAATATCAAGTTCATGTTTGCTTCCTTGTTTTGATTTAATGAATTATCTCACACAAAACATTAAAATAACATTAAAGCAACATTATTCTTTTATTACTATTTCAACAACTCCATCCACAAAATTGTAATAATTATCTGGCTTTTTGCCCTCTTGCACCCATATACAATGTAGTGCACTTTCTATATCAAGAAATCCTTGCGCTATAATCTTCTCTTTATGCTCTACTTCGTATCTATCACCTTTTGGCTTTATTTTGTAATCTATCATTTAATATCCAATCTCATAACATATTTATAAACATAATCGCTATATTTAAAAGCCCTGTTTATCTCGTCTCTATCAATATTCTTTTCTGAATAGTCCTGTAGTTCTACAAGCTCATTTATCATTCCGACATGGATTACTTTGTTTTTGTGCTCGTGATGTATTCCAAGCAATCCAAGCCCGAGAGAGAATACGTTTACTTTTAAACCTCCGTATTCGTCTATAAGTTCAGGCGGTACGTTTTCGTTTGCGATATAGTCTTCACTTGCTTTAAACATACAAGCATTACTAAGCTCTAAGGCTTTTTGTTGCGTTTTAATATCAAATCTCTTAAATATGTGAGCCATTTTTGTAGCTACTGAATTAGCTAGTTTTACATCATCTTCTTTTTTATGCTCTTCATCAACTTTCTCTAATCTATCCCAAATATAAGAAAATGCTGGCAGCAAAAGGCTTAACTCTCTTATATGCTTTGTATTATCTCTTTTTTTAGTTCTTTTCTTTGCCATGATAACAATCCTTATCGTCTATTAATTCAGAAACTAGATTATGTCTAATATCTTCTACTGCTTCCTCGATTTTATATACTTCGCCTATGCATGTAATCCATAGAACTTCCATTCGTGAACTTATCTCTTTTATGCTTTTTATGCAATCTTCTAGTTTGTCCAAGCAAGACAAATACTCATCTTCTGCTACAGCCATTGTATGAAGTCATCTTTTTTTCTCTTAGATGCTCTTGAACGCTTTTTATATCTAAAACCATACCAAAGCATATATGATACTAAGAAAGTTGCTCCTATAGCCGTTAAAACTAATTCTATTGACATTTTCAATCCTTTTGTTGTTGGTTTGTTGTGCTTGATTGTATTAATCCTGAAAGAAATAAATTTTTAGGAACTGTCATATTTATAAATCCTGTAGCACCTCTGTATTCTACAGATATTTTATCTTCTATCTCATAAGCACTATTACAATCATAAATTTTATCTCCAATATTAAGTTTAAAATCTTTTAGTGAGTTAATATCTATCTCGTTAGGCTTTGCATATTTAGATAAGAATTTATTGTAGTTATATAAAGTTATTTTGTCTTTATCTCTAAGTTTTTTTATAACTCCATTTTTAAAAGCGTTTGGTCTTCTTATTCCTTTTCCACCCTCTGTAATATAATCAATAAACTCATCTAAAAAAAGAAAATCCTCTTCTTCTTCTTCTTTGTTTGGTTTATTATCTGGTTTATTATCTGGTATAGGTTGGATATTATCTTCTTTTCCATTGGCTAAAACCGCCAAATGGATTATTGAAAACCACTTAGTCCTATCGTATGGACTCTTATTGTAATTTCCTGTTGCTATAAGCCCAGCTTCTTCAAGCTTTTTTAGTGCTGTTTTTATTTGGCTTTCGCCTAAGTACGGGAATAATTTTTTCCAAGCTTCGACACTATTGTAAGTCCAAAAATTATTATCGTAAAAATTTTTATTATTTGCTTTATTTTTTAAGCACCAAAATTCTAAATTTTTATATATAATTGCACAATTTACCCCGTACTTTTCTGCTATTTCTATATTAAAACTATGCTCCATAATATACACCATAATCTAAATAATAATGAAAAGCTCTATGACAATTTGAGCAAATACTGACGGTTTCTATTCCACCGTCTTTTTTTGATTTTGGATAGTGTGTCATACTTCTTCCTTGTATAGCCATGAGTTATTTCTTCTAAACTTTGCCATTGCTTTTTCTTGTCTTTTTCTTTTTTCTTTAGATGAAATTTCTTTATGTTTTTTTGGATTTACTATTGCATCTGTATTTATAAGATTTTTTTCTTTAATGAAGTTTGTATATAGTTGGGATAATTTTGAAATATCGTGATTTTTTCTTGCATATTGTATTCTGTTGAATAGCTGTATAGATATATCTTCAAACTTTTTATTTTTTGTATTGAAACTCTTTATTGTGTAGCTTTCATGTGAGTGTGTTTTTATCAGATAAGATACAGATTTTTTAATAGATGGAAATTCTTTAAACCATTCTCCGAATGTATGATGCTCTGATAAATGCTTTTTTACTATTTTTTCGACATAAAATGCCGTAGACTTAGATAAAAGACCTATTTCATCGTATTCAAAAATAGGCAAAGGGCAACTTGTTTGGATTTCTTTTATTCGCTCACTTAGTTTTCTTGATGTAACACCAATTTTACAGAAAACACCTGTATACATAATATAGATTTTGTATTTTTTTTGCATTGACTAGCTCCGTAACTACGAGATAGTGCAATAGAGGAATTGGTTGCAAGACCTTTAAAGCACTTTAATAACACTAAGCGGTCTTGCGGGCTACTTAGTGTTATTGAAATGTTTTAATTCGTACTAAAATAATAAAGTCAAACCCTCTTTCGAGGGCGAAGCTTAAAAGCATGACTTGATATTTCAATAGTAATTATATACTTTTCATCGTTAAAATTATATAAATTTTCTAATCTTTCATAAATTCTTTAATCGACTTAATTGCTTCGTCTGAACCATACGCAACACATACGTTAAAATTCCTACTTTCTAGCTCCTGTATCCAAACTTTTTGATTATCTGATAACTTTGTATGGCTTATGCTATTTTTTCCACTCTTTAGAGTTCTAGCACGTTGTTTCATCTCTAAAAAGAGAATATCTCCTCTTTTAAATATAATCATATCGGGGAAACCTGAACTTACGCCCTCTTTTTTTAAATCGAAAGCTGTTTTTTTGTGTCTTTTCCCTCCATTTGGAACTGCAGTAAAAAGGATATTATTTCTCTTGCAGTAGTTTACTACTTCAATTTGCTCCTGATGTTCAGATTGTTTCTCTTTTAATAAACTTATATACTCTTTTGATGTCATGTTTTATTATCCTTACATTATGTTATAATGTAATTATAATTAAATTTATCTTTCTAATGACTTCTAGTTAATTTATCGTCTCTAATATTATAATCTATTTGTACATCTGCATCATGACATTTTATTTTATAACTTCTTACATTCTTATGTGTTGCACAACCTGTAAGGAGTATAAATAATACTATAAATAATTTCATTACTTTATAGCTACTCTTGCTTGCTCTCTTTTCTCTAATATTTCTTTAGGTATAGCTTTTCTAGTTTCTTGTTGCCTAACAATATACCAATCTGTAGAAGCAAGATAATATTTAGCATCACTATTGATTTTATCTTGTTCTATTTTAGATAGCTCTTCATCTGTATATTGTGGTTCTACTACTCCACCCTCAGCTATCCATTCTTGTACTTCTTGATAATGTCTGTTACCTTTGTCATCTGGAACTGACATATTTCCGTTTACTAACCAACCATTTTCTTGTTGTTTTACTGTATTAATCATTTTTTATCTCCTTTAAAGTTCTGCGTCTATATAAAAATAAGTACCTTGTGACTTATCATCTGGTATATAGGACAATACAGTATCAGATATTAAAGCAATTGGTTGTGCTGTAACACTACTGTCTCTAAGGACAACAACTGAAGGTATTGCTCTTTTTGTTACCTTAAAGTACACAGTAGACCTAGCAGCATCAACATTTTCATAGTTAGGATAAATTTTCATATATTCATAATACCTCTGGCACAAACTTAGCTCCAATCCATAAGGTCTCTGCTCAAATGGTGTAGCTACTAAACCTTCCTCTAGTTGTAGCTCTGCAATTTCAATAAAATTGTTAGCTGTTGCAGCCCAGTTTACACAATCTGAAGTAGTTAAATAATCTCCATCTTGCCAAGTATCTGTTACATCTGTTGAATAAGATTCTTGATTCAGAAACCCAATTGTAAATTCTATACCTGAGTCAGCGTTATTTAGTAGTGCTGGACTAAAACTATGATTTAATGGTATTTGAACTTCTACTTTTTGTGCTGTATTAGCTGTTGTATAGTTAAATGTAGTAGTATAGCTTTCAACATTAGCTGTACTATCAGTAAGATTTCTAAAACAGACAGGATATTCACCAACTACATTTGAATTAAACAAGAATGATAAAGTTAAAGTTTTACCTTGTTTAGCTAATGTGTATAAATCTTGTCCCTCAAATGCATATCTAAACCCATACCAATAATTCTTTCCTGTTAAATCTGAGACTGCAGTATTCACTTCAAATTTAATTGAGTTACTTCCCTCTATCTCAGATTTTGATATAGTAAATTCTCCATCTGTCTGATTACCACTGTACATTCTATCAGCAGTTTTATATCCATTAGTACCACTATTATAAGTATAGCTTGTCCCTCTCTGCCATACATCAAAGCTACCATTAATAATTAAATTCTTAAATCCTCTAATATAAGGAGCTACCGACTTATCTAACTCATTAGGAAGTCCACTACCTGAAGTATGAATTATATTATCAGCATCTACACCATCTGCGCTGTTTTGAGCATCTGTTGCGCTTTGTTGCGCTGCATCTGCGCTGTTTTGAGCATCTGTTGCGCTTTGTTGCGCTACTAATTTATCGGATGCGACTTGACTTGCATCTGCAGCAACTTGACTAGCTTTTGTATTTATATCACTTTGTACTGAATTTGCTTGAGTAGCCCAATTATTAACCTCACCAACATAAACATTTGCTTGATGTGATACAAAATTATTTGCCTTTATGTTAAAAGCCTGTGGCGTATCTGTTGCACTATTTGGAGCATCTGGAAAATTGGATATTGTTTGCTCTATTGCCATTATGTTTCCTTTGTAATTTGAATTTGAGATGGATATCTTATTCCATCAACATATATATTATCTGTATCTGATTTTAACGAAAACGTTATTATGCTTCCTATATCAACTTTTCCAACTAAAATATCTTTTAAAACTATTTGAGTAGAATTATTTTTTACAGCGTTCATGGATAAACTTTTTACAGTCATTGCGCCAATCTTCAAATTAATTGTTATATTTGCATCTGTGTCGTTATCGTTTACTATGTTTGCAATACATATTATATTACCAGTATTCACGTCTTCTGCTGTTGTTAATGAGCATATAGCTTCACTTTCTGTGTCTTTTACAAGAGAAATGTTATTACTGCATTTACTGTTCCATATTGTAGTATTATCATAATCATTTTCTCTTGAAAATAGTATTGAAGTATCATTTTCGAACGTGTATGTAAACTCTATTTTTGTAATTACTGTATCTTTTGCGTTTATATAAGCAAAGGGGCATCTATTTATAGAAACTTTTACTTTTTCTGTAGTTATAAAAGCATTTCCGTATGGAACGAAACCGCTGTATTCAACTCCTTTTTTGACATCAAATGAGCCAACTAATATCGTATCCATTAAATTACCTCCTTAATTGAGTAACTAGCTTGAATTTCAACGCTATTGGATAATACGGTAGAATAGTCTTCAATATATCCCAAAATAGGTAAACTCTCATATTTGCTGTCTTCTCTCTCGTCTGCCACTATTAATATAATTTCTCCATATAAAGAGTAAGTTTTCCTTTTCATCTCCTGCAGTCTAATGGAAGGTATTGTTACATCCAAATCCATATATTGCGAAGCATCTCTTTTCTTAATGGTTGTTATTCCAAAATCATCTTTTTGTACGTCTGAATTGTCATTAAGCCCCAACGATAATCCGTATAGAGTATCTCCAAGATATATACCATTGCCAGCCACCATGAAGTTAACTGATGCGGTTAATAAGCTATTTTTTTCAATAGTGGTTCTAATATATGAGTTTGCAAATGGTGGAATATTGAAAATGAAGTTCTGCTCATCCTCGTGATTAAACTCTTCAAAATAATAGTTATACCAATTATTTGAATTTGGTCTATTATATGATATTTGTACATCTTCATATAATATAGAACCATCATTGTTGCTAATAACTTCAACTTTAATACTTGCTCCATGAACACCACCAAACGCTAAAACTGTATATAAACCATTTTCGAATTCTGAAATTAATCCAACGTCGTTGAAATCTATTGCCGTGTCTTCGTTCCAAATAGTATATGTTTTAGCTCTCAAATCTGTTTGAGCGTATCTATTGCTTATTCTCCACTTTAACCATTTCGTATTGTTATTGTCGTCCGGAATATTGCCTTTATTATTGTCTATTACGTTTTTGTAGTAATAGTGATTATATAAAACCTCATCACCGAACATATAATTATATGTTTCGGAGTATAAAACACCTGTTTCTTTGACATTTATGCTCTTATAATCTCCAATCTCCTGTCTTATTGCAATCATATTAACCTCTCCTCTAGCAGAGTATAAGAGTTTCTAAGTGTAGATAACTCTTTTTTTGTAGTTTTGTTTATCTCATATAAATTAGAGAGCATATTTAGCTTTTTGCTAATGTCTTGAAATATTCCATCAGAACCATTCAATCCAAGTGCCTTAGTAGATTGTGCATTAACTACATACTCTTGTCCATGAACTACACCAGCCTCTTCGTTTACTCCGTAGTTCCCTGTGTATCCACCTTGCTTATATCCTACATTTTTACCGCTTGTAGGTATTTTTCCATAAGTGTGAGTGACACCCGCAAAATCATAATAATCCCTAGTAACCCATTCTTTTTGATTTTCATCAAAATATGAAGCTGTGCGTGTATTATATTTAGGATTTTCTTTGATTACGCCCCACGCCTCACGAGAAACGTTTGCATTTTTTGCCGTCTTGTAATCTATACCTGATAATTTTGTCTTGCTCTCATCTGAAATAGCCTTTAGCTCTTCTGTTGTGATATTTCCATCTGCAATGGAATTTTTTATAAGATTGCTAAGGGTATTATTTTCTGATAATTTACTGTCACTTGACTGTGTAGCCTGTTGTATTTTCTTTAATGCATCTAGTTGTAAATCTACACCCTCTTTTGCATCGAGCTGCGCATCTTGAAAACCTTTGATTTGTCTAAGTGCATTTTGCTTTGCAAACTCCTGCTCTGCAGAAGAGTTATATTTACTGCTGTCGTTAAATTCATCTAATGAGCCAATTACAATGTCCATCTTTTTGTTGTAATCGTTCAAAAAGTCTTGATTTGTTGTATCTGTCTTAAATAAATCAAATGCCTCTTGCGCAGAAGCTTTTGCCTGTTCAAAACTTATGTCGCTGCCTGAACTTCCAAACAAAGCACTTTTCGCTTGTGAGTAGTAATCATTACTTAGCCCAATAGATATATTAGAGAGTGATGTTTTGAACGTATCTAATACGCCATTTAAGCCATCAAAGTTGTCTGCCGTATCTTTTGCCGTATCTCCTAAATAAATAACGTCCTGAACGGCAGAGCTTATTCCAGAGCTATTATTACTATTATTTAATATTGGATTTGTTACACTTGGAGTAAATACAGAGTATGTGTTACCAGCTGCTAAGTCGTGATTTCCACTTTGTTGGTCTGGTTTTAAATTGCCTTGTGCATCATAGAGAAAACTTGTAGCTGCTGCAAGCTCTGTAACCGCATCTGTTTTCGATTTGATTATGTCGATAGACTTCTGTTGTATGTCTGCATTCTGCTGTACTAAATCACTACTCTTTTTTACTTCATCATTTACAGCTTCCATCTCTTCCTTGAGCTGTGCTTCTGTGTCTAGTCTATCTTGCTTTTTCCAAGCAATACTGTCAAGCCACTTTTGCTCATCTTTCTCATCTGCGACTTTCTGCTCTAAAATAGTTGTAAGTGCAGAAGTCTTCCATTTCTCCTCATCGAGATGAAGCATTTTTTTCTTTTGTGCTTGCATCCATTCGTTGTCAAGTTCAATTCGCTTTTTATATGCTTCTAGTTTCTTATCTCCAAACCAAAATTCATCTGCTTCGTTTATAGCTTCGCCCATCCATTTGATGGAATAAGCAAGATTTGACATTGCACCTGTGCCTGTTTTAGCCCTATCAATAACTTTTCCAAGATTATTATTAAAGGACTGCAATGCCTGACCTATAGTGAGGTTCATTTTGTCAAACTCTGCATTTACATCGTTAGCACCATCTTTTAGAGCCTTGAGCATAACCTCTGTTGTTATCATGCCCTCTTGTGCCATTTTTCTAAGCTGTCCATTAGTAACGCCTAAAGATTTAGCAAATATTTCATTGATACGTGAGCCATTTTCTGCAATAGAGTTAAATTCATCTCCACGCAAAACACCCGAAGCCATTGCTTGACTTAATTGTATCATTGCTGATTTGCTCTCTTCTGCAGAAGCACCTGATACAACAAGAGCCTTGCTGACTGTTTCTGTGACATTCACAAGGTCTTTTTGAGAAATGTTGAGGTCTTTTGTAGCTCTTGCCATTCTTGAGTAAAGTGTAGCAGTCGCTTCGTATGATTGCCTTGACTTTTCTGCAACATCAAAAAGCCTTGATTGTGACTGCATTAAATCCAATGTACTGCTTGATACAACTTTTAATTTTGAATTAATTGATGTCCATGTATCTGAATATTTTACTAAGCTTCTAAGAACTTCTGAACCAACGACCGCACCTACTGCCATTGAAACAAGTTTTAAAGAGGAGGTTGTTTTTTTTGAAGTGGATTCAACGCTTTTGAGCTGTTTGTCAAGCTCGTTTATCTTATATGCGCCTTTTGTGTCTATATCTATGACTAATTGAGCCATTTTTGATTACCTTTTTGCTACTCGCATTAAGTAATTATATCATTTTTCTATTTTTTTGAATTTAATCCCTTGATATATGAAGTCATAATTTGCAAAAGTATTGGTATATGAGTTTTTTTTCTTAATCCTGACCACTTAACACTATCTTTTAGAGCTTCGTACTTAAATCCTACTAATCCATGCGTATTATATTCGTAAGGAGTATTAAAAAATATCTTTACAATAATCAGGCTCTCTAAATCTTCTGGAAGTTGCACTATCTTTGAGTATGGGTCGTTTACAACGTTATCCCTGTCTCTTTTGCTTAGAGTATCAATTCCGATACCTGAGCCTCTCTGTTCAAAGTAAGTATTAAGCTGTGCTACTTTTTTTCTCTTTTCTCTGCAATATCTTTAATAATAGTCTCAAAAATTATTTTATAGTTATACTCTTCCCCTATTGCCATAATCTTATCTTTGTCGTCTCCGAATAAACTCATTTCTAAACGCTCTTTGAAGATTGCATCATCATCGTCTTTATTGTCTTTGAATTTCTTTTCTAGTGCCTTTGTTTGCTTTCTGGTAACATTTTTAAGCGTTCCTTTTAAGACCTCATCGTTATATTCAAGAGTGAAATCGTCTTCTAGTATCAACTTCATATATATCCTTTTTATAGGGCGCAATGCCCTATTGTTGTGGGGGTGTATGCTACAAATAAATACCCAGCTCTTTACGAATTATATCACATTAATTAAAAACGGGTATATTTGCATAAAGGATTTTTATGACACAAGAATATTTAAAAAAAATTGTTAGGTATGAAAATGGTAAATTATATTGGATTGTAGATATGCAACCTAGAGGAAAAATCTAAAAATTATGAAAACTAATAATAGTGGTACAACTGGTGTTTGTTGGAATAAACAAGCAAATAACTGGAAGGCATACATTCACGATAAAAATAAGAGAATTAACTTAGGTCATTATAAAAACAAAGAAGATGCTATCTCGGCACGAAAAAAAGCCGAGATAAAATATAACTATACTATCAAATAAAAAAGCCGTTTTTTATTTGTACTGCTGGACTTGAGCCATCAAACAGTCTTAAAGTCAAAGTTCTGCTTAACATATCATTGTTTGAGCTGTCGCTGTACTTATCTGCTTTTGCAATATCACATTTAATCTCTACAGATTTTCCATTGACAAAATTGCCGTCTTTATCTAAACCAAGCTTTATAACTACAGCTTTTGCCTGTCCGCTTTCAATTAAAGATGCTTCTCTGCCGTAACTGTCCTTATCTACAAAGAACCCGAGTTCAAGTGTAAGAGCATAATCTGTAATCAAATTCTTTTTAAGTCCACAAGTACCGCCCATTGTGTACAAGTCTGCCACTACTTCATTCATGGCAATAGTTGCGCTCTCTATTGGAAGACAAGTTCCATCAAGCAAAATAACGTCTGCGCAGCTTACAATCAAAATCGGCTCTTCTGTTAGAGTTACAGTAGGATTAACTTCTTTTGCTCCCTTTGCATCATCTAAATACCCCTGAAACGTATTTGTAACTGTCGCAGGCTCTCCGATTTTCATGTCTATTTTTGCACCACAAACTAGAGAGTTTGTCATAGACATTTTGTTATCATCAAGATACACAAGTGCCGATACTGTTGGCATTACCTCATTATTATTTGAGTATGTTACAGTCTCTTGTCCTACTGTAGTTGTGTCTATTGTTTCATCAAATCCTGCGCACATTAGTAGCCGTCCATACTCCGGTGGATTTGATAAAGCAGAGCCTCCCACGTCATTACTTCTCATGTTCATCTTTGCATCAAATGAAGTCTTAACACGGCACAAATCAACAACGCTGTCCTTTGTGTTCATTTTTCCCGTTAGTCTGTTTATATCAACGCTTGTGAACTCTGGCGTAGGTATAACTGCATCTGTTGTCTCAATAAAGCCTGTAGGAGGCGTTGGCAGCGTTTCATTTGGACTTACAAATAATGAAGTCTTTTTTGTACTAATTATTGACATTTTATTTCCTTATGTATATTCTTTGGCATTAAACAATACGATACTCTCTACTATTCCATTGGTTAGATTTATGCTTCCCTCTCCTGAAAAACTAGCTATATCGTAGTATAAATTGCCACTATTAAAACATTCTAAAAGCTCTATCATTTCGCCCTGTAAATCAAGAACTCTCAAAGTATTTTTTGCGTAAAAGCTTATTTTCATCATAGTATGATTGATAACTCTATGACCACCATTGTTACAAGTAGATACTGATTCTCTAGCAATAGGAATAAATGATAAATGGATTGCCTCATCTCCTATTATGTCCTGTGTATCATAAAATATGGGAGTTGTTGTCCAATTATCTTGTATATACTTCTCTGTAACTTTCTTTGTCTCTGATAAGCTCATATTTAAGCCCTTATTCTTTTAAGCTTTGCATTAATTGCTATATTGGTTCTCTCCAACATTGGCGAACCACCGAAAAGCCATTGCTCCGAACCATAAGCCCTTCCATTTACTACACGTCTTCCATCATACAAAATACTAGCATATTCTAGAGGATTACTAATTCTCCACTTCATGCCGTCTATGCTTTTCTTTTGTAATACCCAAGACTTTTTAAACATACCTGTTTTAACAGGTGAAGCCATTTTAAGATTTGCGAATAGTGACATACTCTCTTCAGATATTACTCTGCCTGATTGCTTCATTATGTCGCTAAGTGCATCTGTAGGTGATTTTGTATTTGGCATATTAAGCTCTTATTTGTAGTTTTTGAATTATAACTCTGTTTTGAGCTATTGTTTTTTCAATATCTACTATCTTATACTCTTTTCCAGCGTATTTTACAGCCCAATCCTGTTGATTTATATCAAAATCAGTTCTAATGGTTAGCTTCAAGTCTCCCACTATCACGTTAGGGCTTAACTGCTCTGATTTCGTATAAGATGAGACTTTTCCATTTATCTTGAAATCCTCTTCTAACTCCAAGTTCTCACCCTTTTCTGGATTATAACCCAAGTTAGTCTTCTGAAATAAAGTAGCGTCTTCCCCATATTTTGAAATGAGATTATTGGCTACTCTTTGCATATTAGAAGCGAACGACATTATGACCTTCCTACGTAAGATTGAGAAAAACCGCCACTTTTGTTAATGCAACCATACTGTTTCAATAATGAAGTAGTAATTGGATTAAAGCTGCTATTGTTATTTGCTTTGTATGCACTATCGTAAGTAACTTCAAGACCATCAACTTTCTCTTTAGTAATTGCCTTTTGATTTGCATCATAAGCTGTCATATCCGTATTGCTAGCCTGTAATATCAAATATAATTGTGCTACTTGCAAATCGTTTGTATTGTCTTCTGGAAGATTTATTCCATCGCAAAGTTTTATTTGCAATGCTGTCTGCGTGAGTAGTGCATCTTGCTTCACTGCATCCATTGACTCCCATGCAGCATTATTCAACTGTCCATCCATAAACAAAGATGCTGTTGTGGATGAAACAAAACTGTTCCATCCATCATTTGGATATATAATTATCATTAACTATCCTTTTTAGCTCTTTTTCTTTTATGCTTCTTTGGTTCTGCTTCTATATCTTCGTTTTCTGTAATAGAACCATTATAGAAAAACGGTTCTTTAAAGAATTTCTCCTTAAAGAAGTTATTATCTACAAAGAACTTATTTTCAAAGTATTTGTTTGCAAAATAACTCATTAGCTCAATCCGTTGAAGATTGCCCCAGCTGTGTTTTTAATATCTGTTGCAACTTTACCCCATGAGCCTTTGTCAAACAATACTGCATTTGTTGGTGATACTGTTCCTTTAATGTACGAGTAACCTTTTACAAGTATGTTCATGGCAGTTTCTCTTTTGATACGTAGCATTGTGTTCTCTGCTGTACTATCAAAGTCTGTGTAAACACGTGGAGCTTCACTATCAACAACAACACCAGCTTCACTTGTAAGTGCCAGAACACCTTTACCTACTGCCATTGTAAATGATGGACTATCAACGATGATAACTGGAAGACCAAGAGATGCGAATTTACCTGTGTTGATTGTCATACCACCAACATTGTCCATTTTTTCACTGATGTTCAA
>Ga0256829_1001223_pt1 | contig 21854 bp, 24 predicted proteins | sample 131447metaG_FD_185979 | JGI IMG/M metagenome (GOLD analysis project Ga0256829, IMG submission 185979) | Hydrothermal vent microbial communities from Lau Basin, Pacific Ocean - 131-447 | ecosystem: Environmental > Aquatic > Marine > Hydrothermal vents | place: Pacific Ocean: Lau Basin | collected...
AGCATCCGATGCAGTGATGGTTGCGCGTGGTGACTTGGGCGTTGAAGTTGGTGATGCTGCTGTACCGCCTATTCAAAAGAAAATGTTGCGCATGGCACCGAAATACAATTGCCCTGTGATTGTTGCGACGCAAATGATGGAATCCATGTGTGAAAATCCAATTCCAACACGTGCTGAAGTCAATGATTGTGCCAATGCTGTACTCGATGGTACTGATGCAGTGATGTTATCTGGCGAGTCTGCTGCTGGTAATTATCCAGTAGAAGCTGTGCAAGCAATGCATCGCACGTGTATTGAAACAGAGAAACAACGTGTGATGCCATCCCAGCAAACACGTGACCCACGTTTCCCTCCACTTTCTGTCGATGAATGCATTGCTCACCAAGCCATGGAAGTGGCTCGCTCTATGCCAATCAAAGCAATTGCTGCGTTCACGCATAGTGGTAATACAGTCTTGTATATGTCGCGTCATTTGGGCGATGTGCCTATTTATGCACTTACCACTGAAGCCCATACATTGGGTCGCGTTACTTTATTCCGTAACGTTATTCCTTTGTGTATGCCTATTAGTTACACAGCGACAGAAGCACCTAAAGCAACATTGGATATGAAACAAAAAATGCTTAATGATGGTCTGGCGAATAAAGATGATTTAATTATCATGACTTTTGGCACACCGATGGGCGAATCAGGCGGCACCAATGCGATGAAAATCGTAAGTATTGATTAAATATAAGTAACTATTCAACATAGTTATCAATTGGTTCGTATCTGTTCAGATTGCCGCTGATTTGTTCGAGACTAAGGCGGAAAAGCACAACTTACTGCTGTAAGTAAGCATTTTCTAACGCAGGTATCGGGCGAATCGGTGGTGAGCTGAATAGTTACAATATAATTTTGAAGAAGCTTTAATAATAAAAGGAGAGACACAATGGCATTAATTTCATTACGTCAATTACTGGATCATGCAGCTGAAGAAAGCTATGGCATGCCAGCATTCAATGTAAACAATATGGAGCAGGTTCATGCAATCATGGAAGCTGCTGATGAAGTAAATTCACCAGTAATCATGCAGGGTTCTGCAGGTGCACGTGGTTATGCAGGTGAGCCTTTCTTGCGTCACATGATTGCAGCGGCAGTTGAGCAGTATCCACATATCCCAGTTGTGATGCATCAGGATCATGGCTCTGAGCCAGCCGTATGCTTGCGCTCAATCCAATCAGGTTTCTCATCAGTGATGATGGATGGTTCTTTGGAAGCTGATTGTAAAACTCCAGGTTCTTTTGAATACAATGTAGGCGTTACCAAAACTGTTGTTGATATGGCGCATGCTGGCGGCGTATCTGTTGAAGGTGAGTTGGGTTGCTTGGGTTCTTTGGAAACAGGCATGATGGGCGAAGAAGATGGGCATGGTGCTGAAGGCAAGCTAGATATGGACATGCTTTTGACAGGTGTTGATGAAGCTGTTGATTTTGTAAAAGCTACCAATGTTGATGCTTTAGCAATCGCTATTGGTACTTCTCATGGTGCATACAAATTCACCAAGCCACCAACTGGCGAAGTATTGCGTATCGACCGCATTGAAGAAATTCATGCAGCACTACCAAACACCCACTTGGTGATGCACGGTTCTTCATCGGTTCCTCAAGAATGGTTGGCAACAATCAATGAATACGGTGGTGATATGGGCGAAACTTACGGTGTGCCTGTTGAAGAAATCGTTAAAGGCATCAAATCAGGCGTTCGTAAAGTAAACATCGATACTGATTTGCGTATGGCTTCTACAGGTGCTGTTCGTAAGCACTTGAAAGAAAACCCATCCAACTTTGACCCACGTAAATTCTACAAAGCAGCCAAAGATGCCATGAAAGACATCTGTAAAGCTCGTTTTGAAGCATTTGGTTCAGCTGGACAAGCTTCTAAGATCACAGTTCGTTCTTTGGAAAGCATGATTAGCTACTACAAGTAAAAAAGTTTTATACTTTTGTGAAAAGGCGACCATTTGGTCGCCTTTTTTCGTTCTAGCCTTTCATAAAGCCTCTACAAAAAAAGCATTTTTGCATTTGTCGAATTGCCTAAAATTCGTTATCATGCAGCTCCTATCTAGGAGGGTTACTCATTTTGTTCAAACGTATTCTGATTGCCAACCGTGGCGAGTGCGCCATTCGTGTGATTCGCGCCTGTAATGAACTAGGCATTGAGTCTGTTGCTATCTATTCCGAACCCGATAGCCATGCGTTGCATGTAAAAAAAGCAGATCAAGCTATTCTTATTGGCCCTGACCCTGTTAAAAGTTATCTAAACATCCATCGTATTGTTGATATTGCCATTAAAACTGGCTGTGATGCGATTCATCCTGGTTATGGTTTTTTATCAGAGAACTCCGAATTCGCACAAGCTATTTTGGATGCGGGTATCACTTATATTGGCCCCTCCCCTGATGCCATTGAAAATATGGGCAGCAAAACCAATGCTCGTACTGCCATGCTAGCTGCTAATATCCCTTGCATTCCAGGTACAGAAGCATCTCTTGTCAGTGTCGAAGAAGCTGTTGAAACTGCCCAGAAGATGGGTTATCCCGTTATGCTAAAGGCTTCCGCTGGAGGTGGAGGGCGTGGTATCCGGCGTTGCGATTCTGATGAAGAAGTTGTTGAAAACTATGAAATGACTACCCGTGAAGCTACTGCTGCTTTTGGTGATGGTGCGTTGTTCATGGAAAAATGCATTGTTGAGCCTCGCCATATTGAATTCCAAATTTTAGCCGATTCACATGGTCATTGTGTGCATTTGTATGAACGCGATTGCTCTATTCAACGCCGCAATCAAAAACTAATTGAAATTGCACCTTCCAACTACATTGATGATGATTTGCGACAACGCATGGGTGAAACAGCTGTAAAAGCAGCTTTGGCAGTCGGTTATGTCAATGCAGGCACGGTAGAATTCCTCGTCGATAAAAATCATGATTTCTACTTCATGGAAATGAACACTCGCCTGCAAGTAGAGCACACAATCACCGAAGCAATTACAGGCGTGGATATTGTTGCTGCACAAATCTCCATCGCAGCAGGCAACCCGCTGCCCTTCAAGCAAGAAGATATTGCCATTCGTGGTCATGCAGTTGAATTCCGTATTAATGCCGAAGATCCACAAAATGGTTTCTTTCCAACCCCTGGTCGCATCACCCGTTACCACTCACCTGGAGGTCCTGGTGTTCGTGTTGATGGCTGTGTTTACCCAGGCTATGTAATCCCACCGCATTATGACTCCATGTGTGCCAAATTAACCCTTTGGGGTCCAACATGGAAGCATACTGTCATGCGCTGCCAGCGAGCACTAAAAGAGTATGATATTCGTGGTGTGAAAACCACCCTGCCTTTTTACCGTCATATTGCCGCCTCCGAAGTGTTTCTCGGTGGCCAGTTTGATACGGGTTTCTTGGAAAATTACTCTGAATTACTCGACTATAAACCCTTTGAAGCTCGCGAAGATATTGCTGTGGCAGTCGCCATTGCAATTGCTGCACATGCTGGTTTATAAGAATACGAATCGTAAGAATAGGACTTTAAAATGACTCAAAAGAAAAAACTCGCCATTACTGAACTTGCCCTACGGGACGGTCACCAATCTCTACTGGCAACACGTATGCGCTTGGACGATATGTTGCCCATTTGTGAGAAGCTCGATGCCATTGGTTATTGGTCTATTGAAGCTTGGGGCGGTGCCACCTTTGACACATGCCTACGTTATCTAAAAGAAGGTCCTTGGGTGCGTTTACGCGAGCTTAAAAAAGCCTTACCCAATACCCCTATTCAAATGCTTTTGCGTGGTCAAAACCTATTGGGTTACCGTCATTATGCCGATGATGTTGTACGTAAATTTGTTGATATGGCAGCTGCCAATGGCGTAGATGTTTTCCGCACCTTTGATGCCATGAATGATATTCGCAATGTGCGTACAGCCATCACTCAGGTCAAAGCCAATGGTAAAGCGGCAGAGGGCACTATTTGTTACACAACCAGTCCTGTACATACCTTAGAATACTTTATTGATCTTGCCAAAGGCTTTGAAGATATGGGCTGTGATACCTTGGCAATCAAGGATATGGCTGGTTTATTAACCCCATCGGCTACACGTGAACTTATCACAGAATTAAAGAAATCAATCAATATCCCATTGCATTTGCACTGCCACTCAACATCAGGCGTTGCTGAAATGGTACAGTGGGAAGCTGTGCATGCTGGCTGTGACATTATTGATACCGCAATCTCACCTCTTGCAGGTGGCACATCTCATCCTGCTACAGAATCCATGGTTGCAGCTTTTGCTGGAACCGAATTTGATACAGGTTTGAACCTTGAAGCTCTACAAGATGTTGCTGCTTACTTCCGCGACATTCGTAAAAAATATGCACGTTTTGAATCAGATGTTACAGGTGTTGATACCCGTGTGTTTATCAATCAAATTCCTGGCGGTATGATTTCAAACTTAGCCCATCAGCTAAAAGAGCAAGATGCTTTGGATAAAATGGATCAAGTATTGGAAGAAATTCCGCGCGTTCGTAAAGATTTTGGTTATCCATCTTTGGTAACCCCAACCAGCCAAATTGTTGGTACACAAGCAGTATTAAATGTTGTGTCGGGTAAAAAATATAAAGTTATTACCAATGAAACCAAGGGCTACTTAAAGGGAATGTATGGTAAAGCCTTGGGTGAAGTTAATCCCGATGTACGCAAACTTGCACTGGGTGATGAAGAACCCATTACTGTGCGTCCTGCTGATTTAATCCCAGATGAATTGGATGCCTTAACCCGTGAGGTTGGTGATAAAGCCAAATCTGTTGAAGATGTACTTTCATACGCCATGTTCCCAGCGATTGCTTTGGAATTCTTTGCCGAGCGTGAATCAGGCGAATTCAAACCTGAACCACTGGAAGCAGTAGCTGAAGCTACAGAACATCATGCCTCCGCTCCTTCCTTAGCCCCCACAGAATTCAATATCACTATTCATGGTGAAGAATATCATATCAAGATTGATGGTTCTGGACATAAGAGCGAAGAAATTCGTCCATTCTTTGTCAAGGTTGATAATGTCTTGGAAGAAGTCTTTGTTGAAACACTTACTGAAGTTGTACCGACAGCTGATGGTCAGATTGATGCCAAACGCGCTTCAAAAGGCTCAAAACGTCCGAAAGCAACCAAAGACAGTGATGTTACATCGCCTATGCCAGGGCGTATTGTTGCCATCAATGTTGCAGTTGGTGATGACGTAACTGCTGGTGATACCGTATTAACAGTTGAAGCCATGAAAATGGAAAATCCAGTACATGCACCTGAATCGGGTACGGTTAAAGGCATTTATGTCGCAGAAGGTGACACTGTCAATCCAGATGAATGTCTGATTGAGCTTGAATAAGCCACAAGCAACCCCTGTTATCATTGCCTCTTGATACCCTGTTATTCAAAGGAAAAGCGCAGTAACATGCGTCCTTTGAATAACAGGGAAGAAAGGAAGAAAGCAAATATATAGGGTCGCTTTCTTTGCTTCATATAAGCTTACAAGAAGGTTTCACCTGCCAACCACATTCCATTCAGGCGATAGTGTTGAAACAATACTATCCTCTAAACCAGCTGCTAAATTCAGGTGAAAGCACCCAAAATGTAAAAGCCCGTGGTCTGGCAAAACATAAAGTTCAACATTAAGCCCTTTGCATAAAGCTCTTTTAAGGTTTTCATTATTACGAATATTCGTGCTTTGGCTTAAACTCGGTTTACGATAGCCATACATGCGTTTTTTTAATGGCTGCGTGGTTTTTCCAATATATTTAGGAACCCCATCTACCACGAAAGAATAAAGAATATTCGCTGAGCTTGCCTCTGAAAAAATAGTGAGTTCAGGTTGCCCATTCTCTAAACTCCATTTACCAACCTTCTTAAAGCCAATTTCAATTAATTTATTCAACATGTTTCTATCCTATCAAGACCCTTGAGTTTTTATTTAGACTCTACTCATAAACTAAGAAATGCATATATTTCAACAAAAATAATCGCTATGCATTCCATTGAATGCAAACTTATAGAGGTGCAAGAAGCTAAAACCTTACAGCAAACTCTTCATTCTTTCTTGCATGCCCAAGAAAGAATCATAAATCCGCAGGACAGCGGATTTAGACGCACTTTAGTGCGGGCTTGCCCCGAGAGCCACGGATGGCTCGAGTCAAAGAAGACCACCCTAGCAATATGCTTGTTTCCTTCACTTACATGTTTCAAAAGGGCGCGTGTTACTGCGCTCTTTCCTTTTGAAACCTGACGTTTCGGCGCATCTTGAATAAGGGAGTAAGCATGCTAGCTCATATACTTTCCTCCGCGTCCTCTGTGGTAAAAAATGTAAAAATGACTTTCTGAGGAAACTCTATTTAGGTAACTATTTAATAATACAGCTCAAAAGAAAGCCTATAGCCGTATCCACTGCTTGCGCTTGTACACTCGAACGATCCCCATGAAAAAGAAACTTCTTTGTTCGTATGTTTTTTGAACAAAATACCGCCATCCAAACTGTCCCTACAGGTTTCTCAACCGTTCCACCACTTGGCCCTGCAATACCACTGATTGCAATACAGCATGTGTGCTCTTGTTGATTTGCACCACCTTCTGCCATGGCTCGAACCACCGCTTCGCTCACTGCCCCATACTTTTCCAATAAAGAAAGAGGTACATCAAGCTCATCCATCTTGGCTTGGTTGCTATAGGTTATCCAACCACGATCTAGCACATCCGATGCACCCGACACACTTGCCAATTTTGCTGCAACAGCACCTGCTGTGCATGATTCTGCTGTGCGCAATTTAATGCCTAATTCTCGGCAGCGTTGCAGCAATAATTCCACCTGATTCAATGATGATTTAGATGCCATATAATCCCCAAGCAAGAAGCAATAATAAACCAGCTCCCATCACACCCGCGACCACATCATCAAACATAATCGACCACCAGCTAGGGCCCCAATGTTCGAGCTGTCGAATTGGGAAAGGCTTCCAAATATCAAAGAGTCTAAATGCTAAAAAAGATAAAAATACGCTAAAAACTGTGAAATCCACATATATTGAAAGAATAGCCATGCAAAGCCACTGCCCAACCCACTCATCAACAACAATCCAACCAGGATCTTGCTCGGTCATATTTTTAAGCACAGGCACACATGCCGCGCAGCCTAAAAGAAGTAATATCATACTAGCCAAAAACAAACCTTGTGCCTGCCATTCTAACCAAATCCAAGCACCCACAGGCAAGGCTGCTAAACTACCCCATGTACCAGGTGCCTTGGGTAGCCAGCCACTACCAAAACCTGCTACAAACCAGCGTAAAAAAAGCAGCCCTTTCCTATCAGTTTTCCTATCCAAAATGATCATAACCCGATTGTTTAAATTTCATTTCTTCGCCTTGATAATGTACTTGCACACCCAAATTTTCCACACATTCCCCAATACACGTTGCCAGTTCATCCAAGCCTTTCATATTCACAGGAGCGGTGAATAAAAGTGCATAATCTTCACCACCTGAAAGCATGAGTTGCATCGCTTTTTCGTCACCCAACTTCCCGCACAATAACTGCCAATCAGGAAATTTTTCTACGTCTAATTGCATGCCAATATTAGAAGCTTTGCTTATGTGCCCTGCATCTTGCAACACACCATCACTGACATCGATACAACAACGCACACCCAACTTACGCAATAAGTACCCTTGTTTTAACTTGGGTTCAACATGAGCGAAATTTTCTACAAAACCACCATCTTTATCACCTTGAAACCATTGTTCCAATCCCAAAGATGCCAGCCCTGAATGCCCCAAAATCCAAATATTATCAGTAACCTGTGCCTTATTACGTTGCATAGCAGTATTTTTCTCTACAATACCTGCCACCGTAATATTCAGACTATTCAGTGATGCATGCACCGTATCACCGCCTGCAAGCTCTACATCATAACGATTTAAAGCATTAGTCACGCCCTGCCCTATCACAGCCAAAGCATCTCGACCCTTCGCAACCACCGACACCCACGCCCAACATGCGTTTGCCCCCATGGCTGCCAAATCTGATAACGCCGCACAAACTGCACGATCTGCTGCCTGATCAAGTGGAAAATCATCGGGCCAATGCACACCTTGCACCGCTGTATCTGTACTCACGACCAGCTGCTCATTTTCAGCTAAATTATGCACCGAAGCATCATCACCATTAGTAACGACTGTACTCGTCTGTGTTGCCATTGCTTTGGATACAAAGCATTGCTCAATCAACGAAAATTCGCTGTGCGACATCAAATAGACTCAGCAATAGCAAATGCCATAGCCACCCCATCATCATCCGTTAAAGAAAGATGCATCTGCGCCACAGCCAAAGCCTTGGCTTGTGCTAGCGCACCACCATGCAAGATGATTTCAGGCTTTCCTGATGGCTGATAAATCACCTCTATATCTTTCATGCCAAAACCCACAAAACCTGTACCCAATGCTTTAGAAACTGCCTCTTTGGCAGCAAAGAACATTGCCAAACGTCGCTCAACACCCTTGGCTTTTGCTAGCTCATATTCTGCATCCGTATAAACGCGTTCTACAAAACGATTAGAAAATCGTAAAAGTGAATTTTCGATACGTGAAATAGCCACTTTATCGACCCCAATGCCAATAATCATGGTGAAATTTCACTTAAATTTGATATAAATCGAAAAAAACTCATATTTTTCAAGTTTTCTAAAAAAGCTGAATCAAGGATTTAAAATCGGCTGTTGCCTGTTTCAAACCTTTAAACACCGCATCTGCTACAATTGCATGACCAATATTCAAGCCTTCAATTTCAGGAATATCCACCATCGCAGATGTATTTTCCAAAGTCAGCCCATGCCCAGCATGCACCATTAAACCCAAGCTTTTCGCATAAGAAGCTGCATCACAAATGGCTTGCAATTCCTGCGCTTGTGCATCACCTGTTAAATTCGCAAAGTGACCTGTATGCAATTCAATGACTGGCGCACCCACTGCCTTGGATGCATCTATTTGCTGCTGAGTCGGATCAATAAACATCGAAACACGGCAGTCTGCATCAGCAAGCTTTGCCACCGCTGATGCCATACGAGGCTGATGCCCTGCAATATCCAAGCCACCTTCTGTGGTTAATTCCTCACGCTTCTCAGGCACCAAACACACAGCCTGTGGCTTTAAACGGCAAGCAATCGCCACCATTTCATTGGTCACAGCCATTTCCATATTTAAGTGAAGCTTTCCATCATGAGCCAGTGCCGCAAGCGCTTCCATGTCGGCATCTTGAATATGACGGCGATCTTCACGCAAATGCGCTGTAATACCATCCGCTCCGCCTTCCAAACATAACAGTGCTGCGGTAATCGGATCAGGATATGTAGTTAAACGTGCCTGACGTAATGTTGCAATATGATCAATATTTACACCTAAATGCATAGTTTCACCTCTTTATTTCAAAAGAAAACTGTAACGATTTAGATTGCCACTAATTTGTTCGAGGGCAAGGCAAAAAAGCGGAATTTACGACTGTAAATGAGCATTTTTCAACGCAGCCATCGGGCAAATTAGTGGTAATCTAAACAGTTACCGAAAACTTTCTGGAATTTTGACACCATGCTCCCGCAACACAAGCCCAATCATCTTCCGCCACTGCATACCATCACCCACAGATAAGCGCACATGCTCATGCTGCAACACCCCGTGCATTCCGCGTCTCAACCCTGCCGATATGCTGCAACCACCACCACATGACTCACATAATAATTGCGATGATTTCCAATGCATCGGCAGTGTATCATCCACGCCTTCACCACAATGCCAGCAGTGCGATAAATCTCCAATCCAGCCTGCTTCATGCAATAAGACCCAAGCCGATGCACAGACCCCTTCTATTTCATGACGCTTGTCCAACAAGGAGATTGCTTGCAAAAGCTCATGGTAACCATGCGGATCACCTTCTTGAAATAGACCCGATGCAATGCTCAATAACTCCAAACCCACAAGGCTTTTACGCTCTTCAAGCAACGCACTTCCACGATGAATATCCGTCAACGTTCCCATACCCGTTCGCCCTTCCCGCCAAGTAATGGATAAAGGGTAAAGTGGTGCCAATGCTGCACGCACTGGACTTTTTGCTCGCCTTGCTCCCTTTGCCATCAAGGAAATACGACCATATTCAGGTGTTAGGAAATGGCATATCAACGATGTTTCACTAAAAGGAATGCGCCGCAATAGCAGCGCATGATCACGGTTCTCAGCCATGGTTATAATTTATTTAACATAATTAATTGCCAAACTACAGTCGTTCAAGCATGAAAATACCGTCATCCCCGAAGCTTGTATCGGGGATCCATTCGTTTGTGCATGTATTCCATGGGCACCCACTTTCGCGAGTATGACGAAAAAAGTCCATTCAATGCTTAAATCACTATATTTAGCCATCTAAGCCAAGTTCATACAATTTTGCAGGCTTATCAAACCAACCAGCATCCACTTTTACCCATAATTTCAGATTCACTTTACAGTCTAAAAGTTCTTCAAGCCCTTCACGGGCGCGAATACCAATATTTTTCATGCCCTCGCCACCCTTACCAATCAACATCGGTTTATGACGTTCATTACCCACCAAAATTACCGCTTCAATCTCTAGCTTGCCATGTCCTAAATCAGTAAACTGCTCAATATCTACCGCAGTTTGAAATGGAATCTCATCATGCATCGACATAAATACCTGCTCACGCACATATTCTGCTGCCAACTGACGTTGTGATTGATCGGTAAACCAATCAGGGTCATACAATGGTTCACGCTCTGGTAAATGTTTCGCCAATTCCTTCAATAAACCATCAATCTGCTGACCTTTACGCGCTGAAATAGGAATATATGCCTTGGCTTCGGGGTCAAGCTTCTGCATTTCTAACAATCGAGGTAACAACTTATCTTTATTGGCTTTATCCACTTTATTAAGCACATGGATACGCGGTTGGTTCAAATTACTTTTGGCAAACTGCTCAATCAACGTCTTGGTTTCAGTACCCAAAGGCGTGGTCACATCCTGCATAATCGCCAATACATCAGCTTCTTCCGCTGCGGCATAAGCCACACGTACCATGTTACGGTTTAACTGTTTGGAGCCTTTATGAATGCCTGGTGTATCCACAAACACCATCTGCATATCATCATCGCTATGAATACCCAAAATACGATGCCGCGTAGTCTGTGGTTTGGGCGTTACAATCGCCACCTTCACACCAATAATTTTATTCATCAATGTGGATTTCCCCACATTTGGTCTGCCAAGCAAGGCTACTGTGCCACTACGAAATACTTTTTTAGTCATAATACCCTATTTCATTCATATCTTTTTTTGCCAAGCCTACCTAGCCAAGCCTGTCGAAGGAAATATTTCAACACTATGGCTATCCCCTTGCATGAATCATATAGCCCTCTTCATGCCTTCAATTCAGCCAGCCAAGCTGCACCCTTCACAACCATAACGGAGTTTCGATACTCTTCTTGACGAAGTTCTCGTACCAATTGAATAGCATCTGCATTGGGGAAAAGAGCCGAAAAACGAATGAGTGCTGATGCGGGGCGATAATCGGCATGTTTACATTCAATCAACTGAGTAGGCTCATCATTCTCACAAAGCATAAAATCAACTTCAACACCTTCTTTTGTTCTCAAATAATGAAGTGAAGTAGCTTGACCAAGCACATCCTGTTCATAATGGGCGTGTTTAAGAAGCATTGTTGCACAAGCATTTTCCCATTGAACAGCATCATCACCCAGCACATATGCCGTATCAAAAAAATAAATTTTCGGCTCTTTTAAAATTGCCCTGGCCACATTCCGATGATAAGGGCGAACCAAGAAAATAATATAAAGTGCTTCAAGAATATCGATATATTTTGTAACCGTATTGGGGGATACCTGCAGATCCCTCGCCAGTGAAGCAATCGAAAGCGGTGAGCCAACGCGCTGCCTCAACATTTCAAGCAATAGGCGCATAGCTCTGACTTCATGAATACGTGAAAACTCAAGAATATCTTCACGCACCAAATCAGTGAAGTATTGTTTTCTCCAGCGTTCAGCTTGAACCAGATCACTGGCTAAAAATGGTTCAGGCATACCTCCCCGCTCAATCAAACGATCCAATGCATCATCAGGGCTACAATCACTCAACTCAATCCACTCGCGCACTGAAAAAGGATGTAACCTCAGATGAAAATAACGACCAGCCAGAGATTCTCCAGACTGCCGAAATGTTTCCATGCGCGCACTACCAGTCACTAAAATAGCTTGCCCATCAAGGCGAGCATCATACACACCTTTCAAATACTGCTTCCACTTCGGCATTTTATGAATTTCATCCATAACCAACAAATCAGCACGCGGGCTCCAACTTTGCTCCGATAAAATACGACAATCAGCAGGTACATCCCAATTTAAATACTGAGGCCGTTGATAATGCTGCATAAGTTCTTTTGATAATGTGGTCTTTCCCACCTGACGTGGGCCAGTCAGCACAATCATTTTTTCACTCAAATCAGATAACATCTGGCTGGAAAGATAACGCTTCATAGTGACTATTATTTATAACATTGAAAAATAGTCAAGTCTATTATGCAAACTATTCCGTATTATCCATGAATAACCAGCTTCAACATCATCAATGCGAAACACCATCTCGCCGAATCACCTTGATAAAGGTCAGCCATAAAATATACATATCAAAGAAAAATGATTTCCGTTCTAAATATTCAACATCCAAATCAACCTTTTGTGGAATAGGTAATTCATCACGTCCGTTCACCTGCGCCCAACCTGTTACGCCCACTGGCAATACATGCACACCCTTTTCAGTACGCAAGGCAATCAAATCATCCTGATTATACAAAGCAGGACGAGGGCCAACAAAGCTCATGTCACCTTTTAGCACACACCATAATTGTGGTAACTCATCCAAGCTTGATTTGCGAAGAAAATCACCAATCGGTGTTAAAACACTTTTCGGGTCTTCCAACAAATGCGTTGCCACAGCAGGGGTATCCACCTTCATACTGCGAAACTTGGGCATAGAAAAAATATGATTATCCTTGCCAACCCTATCCGACCAATACAACACTGGGCCTTTGGATGTAAACTTCACCAATATCGCAACGCATAACATGGGAATAGCGGTAACAAGCAAAACAAACAAACATAACATCATGTCAAACAAACGTTTCATATATATTTATTTATCTCAACAGGCTTGCGAATGGATTTTGCATAACAATGCCAGAGTAAAACTGACTGGCATTCATATCTTCAGATAAAATAACATTGCATTTTGCATATTCTGCAGCAGCAATAATGCATGCATCCCAAAAGCTGATCTGATACGTAGCCTTTATCTCAACAGCCCTTCTTATTAGAGCGGGACTTTGTTGAATAACAGTCATCTCCTCCAATAATACCAGTTGTCTAAGAATCACATCTTGCCTTTGATGCAGCTTATTCAATGCCACATGGGCATATTCTTGCAAAACCTGAGTAGAAATAACACCGCTTCCAGACTTCATATGCTCTGTGATAACATTCAATGCTATTGCCTGTTTTTCCTTATCACGCGCATCATTGGCATAGACAATGATATTGGTGTCAATAAAAGATTGTTTCATCCGTCACTGCGGCAATCATAAATCGCATCTCTGGAAAACTTAAATCCACTATCAGAGTGCCCAGCCATACTGTTGGCCAAACTCAAGAACTCATCCGCTGCTTTTTCTGCATCATTACCACCAGTAATTCTGCGCAGGTAATCTCTGACCAGTTGATTCAATGAGGTATGATGTGCACTGGCATACTCTCGACCTTTTTTTATCAATTCTTTATCCGCTGAAAGTGTAATATTCATATAAACCTCCAAAGTCATGGTATATGTGCTGTATGTGCTGTATGTGCTGTATGTGCTGTATGTGCTGTATGTGCTGTATGTGCTGTATGTGCGCAAGTATAATATTTCAAACATTCTAATGTCAAACTTACACCCACTTTAAAAAATCAGACTTCATGTTCCTACAAGCAAGTGGGGCAGCAGTGAGGGGAGTATCTTTTTTCCATGATTTTCTCATATCAGAAGAAAATTAAAGAGTTATTGTAACTATTCAGTATGCTTCCAAGCCCTTCTCCCATTGAGGGGAGAAGGTTGGGATGAGGGGTGATTTTCTTAAACATCAATGTAAAACCATTCACCTCACCACCGATTTTCCCGATACCAGCATTAGAAAATGCTCACTTACAGCAGTAAGTTGCGCTTTTCCGCCTCGCCTAAAAGCGCCTACTGTTGGTGGTATCAAATAAATCAGCGGCAACCTGAACAGATACGAGTTGTTTCATTTCAAAGCTGCCACTGTTTTTTTAAGTTGTTCATCCATCGTTATCACAGGCTTCCAGCCTAATAGTTCACGTGCTTTGGAGCTATCTACCTGCAACGAGCCAAATAAACGATTGGCAACATCTTCTTTGCCCACAAGCTTGGCAACAAACGTCATCAAACCCACAGGCACAGGTATCAAACGTATATTCTTGCCCAAAGCCTTACCTACCTTCCTCAAAAGCTCTGTCGTTGAAACATCTTCACCATCAGAAATCAGAAAAACTTCATTGGCTGCCTTGGGATGCGTTGCACATAACACGATAAAATCCACAAGGCTATCCAATGCCACCAAACTACGCTGGTTCTGCACCGAACCAAAAGGCAATGGCACACCCTTTTTCACCCACTCAATCAATGTTTTAAAATTTCCAGGCGCATAACGCGCATAAACCAATGGCGGCCGAATAACAACAACTTCTAAACCCGTTTCTTTGCCAAGCTTAAGCAAGGCGTACTCAGCCTCATACTTTGCTATCGAATAAGCATCATGTGGATGTGGAATATCCTCTTCTGTAAAAGGCTTGGATGTATGATTACCATTCACCCCAATCGAACTCAAAAAAACAAAACGCTGCACACCAGCCTGCGCTGCCTGCCTAGCAAGGTTCAAAGTGCCTTCCACATTCACCCTGCGAAATTCACTCAACGGGTCATAAACATCATCATTCATAATATGCACCCGCGCTGCCGCATGAATAATCACATCCACATTTGCAAGTACTTGTGAGTAATCTGTCGCTGCTTGCAAGTCAGCAATAATGACCTGATTAATATTCTGTTGCTGCAGAAGAGGAGATGAACGACGCACTGCTGCAATAACTTTATACCCTGTACATCTCACCAATGCATGTGTCACAGCACTACCAACAAAACCCGTTGCACCTGTAATCAAACATCTCATTATTTTTACATCCACCGAACGTATTCACTGACCCATTCAGAATGAACAATCTTCGCATCATATAAATTGACTACTCTAGTTCGAGCTGCTTCACCCATTTTTTTACATAGATTCTCATCATTCATTAATCGGCACATACCCTTATATAACGCTTCACTATCCTTCACTGGTACAAGCATACCAGTCATACCATCATCAATAGCATCAATTAAGCCAGGAATCTTTGTTCCAATACATGGTACACCCATAGCTGCTGCCTCAATAACCACCGTTCCAAAACCCTCCCTATAACTAGGTAAGCAAAGAACATCTGTTATAGATAGAAAACACTCTGGGGTTTCTTGATAGCCCAAACAATGTACATTTTCCTGCCGTTCTGCCCGCTCCAAAACATCTTTCCCATCATCCACAGGACCTATCAATAACAAATGTGCTTGAGGACAAGCTATTTTCAAGCCTTCAAATGCATCCAAAAGTTCACTGATTCCCTTATCAACAGTTATACGACCAATATATGTAAAGATAAAGGATACCTTATCTACCCCTACATTTCTTTTACATTCACATTTCATTTTTTCAGACCAATGTTCAGATGAAAAACGTTGCGTATCAACACCACCCAAAGAACCATGCCCCATCACACTAAGCTCGTTTGCATTGCCAATACCTTCTGCAATCAAGAAGTCACATTGACTACGACTATCGGCATAACAATGCCGCATCAATTGAACAATAAGCCTATCCGAAAAACGCATCACACTCCGCATAAGTCCTTTACGTGTCACCCATGGCTGACCAGTAAATGTATGAAATCGCAAAGGTATTCTAGCAGCCCACCCCGCTATGGCACATAACAGCCCTGCTTTCGGCGTAAAAGAATGAAGTATGTCAAAAGATTCCGTATTAAAAATGTGCATCAGTTTTAACAGAGCTACAAAATCAGACAAAGGATTTAGTTTTCGTGGAATATCTATGATCATAACCCTAATATGATCATCCTTTGGCAATTCTGACAACTCCTCACCTGATGAGGTAATAACCGTTACATGCATGCCCAACGATGCAAAACACTGAATTTGAGAAGATAATTGGGAAACCATAAAGTAAGGGACAGTCGAAATAAGAGCTATTCTTTTGCCTTTCAACTTATTTATCAAAATAATCTCACTTTCTACATAATCTGTCTAATACAGATAATTCCTGCTCAGATAAAGGAAGCAATCTATTGCGCATGCAACGCATACCAAGTACAGCATACAATATATCAGCAGTAGATTTCATTAAAAACAAAGCGACCACACGAGCGACCATTAAGTAACTACGTTCAGCAATATAATACCGCATAAATGCACGTGCAAATATTCGACGAGCTCGTAACATCTTTTTTAAAGGCCTATCACCTTCTCGATATGCTAAAAGAGGTTCTTCTAAGCACGCAAACTGACTATTATTATATGCGCATAAGAGTAAATTTTGATCTTCCGCCCCATCAGCAGCAGAATCATAACGATGTTGGCGAAACCACTCTATCCGCCCCATCCAAGTAGGGTGAGGAAAGTGAAAACCATTCCAAGGTCGGGAACATATATCTTCGTGTTTACTTAGCACTGGTAATTTACCCAGTAGTTCAAAGTCACCTCGAAATGAAATTATAGCTGCCGCTAATAAGTCAATGTTTGGATGTTGTTGTAAATATTCAAATTGCTTTTCGAGACGCTGAGAAAAGCTCACATCATCCTGATCCATGCGAGCAAAATAGATGCCATTAGCCATATCCACTGCCATATTTAAGCGTGCTGAAAGACCAATATTCTTTTCGCCCTCAACAAGCTTAATACGTGGGTCATTAAACGAATTCATCACCTTTAAACTGTAGTCTGTAGAGCCATCATCAAGAATAATTAATTCCCAATTTCTAAAACTTTGATCTATTATTGAAGATACAGCATGCCCTAATGTATTAGCACCATTATACACAGGAAGTGCAATCGTAATAAGTGGTGTCATAGTGAATATCCTAAACTACTCTTTTCTTTAATAGGCATCTTACAAAGATTTCAACCACTGTAACTGGTCAGCAATACCATCAGCCAAGGCTGTCTTAGGCTTCCAGTCAAATTCAGCATTAGCAGCACTAATATCTAATACAACTTCTTTTACATCAAAAGAGCGTTCTTTCTGATAAGATACCTCTACATCTTTACCAGTTACCTGAAAAATCAAACTAATCATCTCATTAATCGAATAACCTTTACCGCTCCCCGCATTAAATACACCACAAGCTTCACTTTCCAGAGCCAGCACGCACAACCGAGCTAGATCACTAACATGTATATAATCACGCACAATAGAGCCATCACCCCATACATCAAATATTTCAGAGGACTCTACCCTAGCAAGCAGTGTTCCAATTAACCCTTGCACACCAGTATTTCCCTGCCTAGGTCCATAGGGGTTGGATGGTCGCAAGATAACAGGTTGGAGACCATAAACTTTTTGGTACATATTCAAGTATTTCTCAATAGACACCTTTACTACACCATATGAACAGATTGGGTTTAAAGGATGATTTTCGCTTACAGGGGATAATTCGGGGTTACCATATACCGTTCCACCGGATGAGAGAAACAGTAACCTATGAATATTCTTTTTACGCATCTGTTCAAGTAAGCTCAATATGTTAATCAAGTTGCTTTCAACGTCTGCAATAGGATTAAGGTTTGAAGATGCGGGAACCGTCGTGCTAATTAAGTGACAAACCGCATCCATACCATCCAATGCCTCAGCCACTTGAAATTCATTATCAAAGCTACAAAGGTGATATTCAACCTGCTTCAAGGGTTTACGGTAACATTCAGGTGATCGACCAAGTACTCGTACTTGGTGACCAGCAACTAATAACTGATCCACTATGTGTGAACCAATAAAACCATTGCCACCCAATACCAGAACTTTCATATTAACTCCTAGATTCAATTAGCAAAATAAGCCACTAATCATTTAACTTTGTTTGTAAAAAATACGCCCAGCCCAATTTGTCGCAGAGTAAGTTTTCTTACCAAGGTAGCGCCAGCTAAATTCAAACAAAAGTCGCCTTGCAGCTCTTCCTCCTCGCTCTTTTCCCCAAATAAGCATACAAGGCAATAGCAATAGAAACTTTAACAAAAACAACAGGGTATGCGGACGATGAGACTTTGCAAGCACTTCAAATGATTCTAAATCAATATCCTTTGAAGCAACATAGGTTACTCCCTTGCGCTCCATAACCTTCTCAATTAATCGCGAAAAGCGTATTTCATAACTGTGTTCAGCTTTAGCCCGAGCATATCCAGCTTGAGCGATAGCATCGCGCTTATCGGGGTGTGATAGCAAATAGTTAATCTCCTTAGCCAAGTCATCCTCACCTTCAAATACGACAATCTCTTTCCCTAGAAGGTAAAACTTATCAATATCTTCAGCCATTTCTGTAACTAATAAGCCGCCGGCTCCAGTCACTTCAAACACGCGAGCTTTAATCTGACGGCTTCGTACCGCCTTACCCCCCTGAATAACCATATCCGAATCACCAAAGTTTAAACTAATTTTAGATCCTCGCATAATTCTCGCAATATCCTCTACAGGCACTGGGCCATTAGGCCAGCCATAACCGAATGCTTCAACTTGAATGCCACGCTGTTTCAGCCCTTCCACCCACTTCTCACGGTTACCATAAGTGGAGCCGACAAAGCTCACCTCGTATAAACACTCTTTCGCTTTAAGAGGGGGCACCATACGCTCACTATCCGCTGCCCACTGAGTCAACATAAAATTATCCATATCGTCAGCTACTGCTTTATCGACTGCTGATGAGTATGTAGTCGCATATAAATCAAATGAAGGAGCCATAAAACGGGAAAACTGTTCATATTTCCATGAATCATCTGTTGCCCAATGAATCAAAGCAGCAGCGCTTCCTTTCCGAATCAGATCCAAGGTCTCCAGCCAAATTTCATAGGTCATCAGCACAAAGAAAATGAGGTCTGGTTTTTCTGTCTGCACTGTTTGCAACAGCTGCCTGTTCATGTCTGCATAGTCGTTATAACAGGACTTATTAAGACTTTCAAAAAACAATACTTCATGCCCGAGATTCTTCAGTGCAGGAATAAAATTGCTGTATTCGTATCCCAGCCCACGTTCTGGGTCACCATAATTATGTTGGCCAAAGACACAAAGAACCTTCACAACTATTCCAGCTTCTGAAACACAAACATACCACATCCATAATCAAAATTCTCAGCAATGCTCGTAGGAGCATCAGCAACGAAATTTCCATAATCATCGACACAGCAAAAAGATATCAACTTCAAGCCAGAAAACATGTTCATCACTTGCTCAGGAGAATGAACACGATGGGCGTTAAAACAAACTTTCGCCTTTCCCACAGGCAAAGAGATGTATAATTTTCCTCCTGGAGATAACAGTGATTTAAGTTCACTCGCAGCCTTTCTGGACCCTTCAGGATCAACTGGATCTCCATAACGCCCAAGTCCAATGTGTTCAATCACATGCAGGCACGATAAAGAGCGGATAGAAGCAACCTTAAAGGGCAGGTGTAATATATCCGAAGCAACTGAACTTAGACCGTTTATATTAGCTTTCAATGGCCTGTAATCAACAAAAACAGTCTCTACAAAACCACTCAAAACAGCTATCGACATTACACTCGAACCAATATCTATATGCAATGAAGGTTTTACATTAGCTACCTCTCTTCCTAACCATGCTCCTTGATAAAAATAATGAGCATCAAACGGTGTTTCTGAAACCCAGTCAGTCAAGCAAGGGTGCGAATCCCTCAGCCTTACAGGCATTGACTCCTCAACACTGCTATAATTCCTCCAACTTTTCATATACCTTGGAATGTAGAAAATACCAATCAGAGGCCTAGGCAATAAAAAAGCTAAAAGCCAGCGGCGAAAAAAGCTCCTCAACTCACTCATGGTTAATTATGCTCCATGTTTGTTTCTTGTAAAAAATATTCTTCATAGTCGATTTTCCCAAACCTTAACATCAACAAATATTGAATTAATGTAGTTATCTGCATAAACAAAATATCCCTGTTGTTGCATAAATTCAATAATTTCAGTGATCTTTCGTTCCGTTTTATCTTCAACATAGATTAATGTTTCAATACAAAAAACTGTCGGACGATATATAGAGAAGTCAAATGACTTTAGAATATCAAAATCCATACCTTCCACATCCAATGATATAAAATCTGGAGCTTCATCAAATTGTTCACTCATGATATGATTCACTGTTCTAAGTGGTATTCTAACAGTCTTTTCAATGCGATTCCTACCATATGACTGATAACGCTCCGCTTCTTCTTTCGAAAAGGTATTTAATGTCGGGGAAGACATGATATAAAAATCTCCTTCTCCCTCCTCCATACCCACACCAACATTAAGACAAATATCATCGGGTCTCTGCTGCTGAAAAGGCGCTATCAATGAGGGATCTGCCTCCACACACACACCACGGCTACCCTTAAGGTAAAAAAAATGTGTATTGCTTAAATACGTAGGGCTGTGTGCTCCAAGATCCAAATATGTAATTTTATTCTTTCTCAATACCGTAAAGATATAGTCAACAATAATATCCTCTCCACATTGAGAGAATGACACCTTACAGTCACTGGAAGCTTTCCGTTTTACTTTGCTCAGAATTGTTCTCAACCAAAAAACAATGGAACTCATTATATCTATCCTAACCCTTATCATTCATTTTTCTGCATACACTATAGCAAACTAAACACATCAGTCTCGAAAAAAAGTAATTATGCGCCGCGCAACACTTCGTATAAAATAAGTTAGCCTAAGTTTCTTTTCTTTAAACCCACGTTGAATAAAGCTATTCTTCACCAATGCCTTAATAATTTCATCTACTGATGTCGCCTGATGCTTCGTACTAACCCCACCATCTCTAACATCTGTCACCAAAACTTTACTATGAAAAACCCATTCGTTCAAAAAACCTCTCAAAAATAGTTCATAATCCATCGCAACAGAAAAGCTAGTGTCAAACAAACCATACTTTTCAAAATATGAACGATGTAGCAGTAAACTTGGATGTGGAATCATTTTCCCTTTTAAAAATAATTCTGGTTCAAATTCAATAGATGCCAAATATCTAACTTCACCTGTTCCTCGATTCAGAACATTACAATCACCGTATATAGCTTTGGGAATGTCATTGGCAACCGCATCCATAACAATGGACTCTATAGCATTCTTATCATGCAACTTATCATCAGAATTCAAATATAAAATATAGTCGCCCGATGAAAGCTCATAGCCTTTATTAAAGGCATCAGAAATCCCTTCATCCACTTCACTAACCCAGGTTGTTATGTGCTCACTGTTTCGTTCAATAATATTGAGCGTATTATCTGTGGAGGCTCCATCCACAATAATAAATTCGATTGCGCTATAAGACTGACCAGCAACAC
>Ga0256829_1001224_pt1 | contig 21838 bp, 20 predicted proteins | sample 131447metaG_FD_185979 | JGI IMG/M metagenome (GOLD analysis project Ga0256829, IMG submission 185979) | Hydrothermal vent microbial communities from Lau Basin, Pacific Ocean - 131-447 | ecosystem: Environmental > Aquatic > Marine > Hydrothermal vents | place: Pacific Ocean: Lau Basin | collected...
TAGCGGCGGTTATCAGGGAAATTCTTTCGCTAAATCAGCAACTCACCGATCTTGGTAAAGCACACCGGCAGCATCTGGGCAATGAGCTCCGCACCAACCAGGTCGGCCGTACCGCACAACAGGCTTATCGGGGTTGTGCGCGTTAACGGCATGAAGTTTCTTCAAAGTCAGTGAGATAGGGCCGGTTTGTGAAGCCCGTCAACTTTACGACAAAATTTTGACATTTGTGGCGCAGAGTGCTTAACTTTAGGCATTCATTGTTTTCCGACAATAAAACATGCCAGCCGGTTGTAAAACAGCCCGGCCCAGAGGGGAAACTCAGGTGTCAGTCAACGAACCCAAAGTCCTGATTATTGAAGCAGACGCCGAACGCGGTCGCGAACTGGAGTCGGTACTGCGGTTTATTAACTATGAGCCGGACCTGGCAGCAGATTGTGGCGCATGGAAGAGCAATATCGAGGATGCCCAGGACATACTGGCGGTACTCGTCGGCAGTTGCAAGAACGAAAAGGCGCTGCAAAAGTTGTTGAAAGAAGTCCACGATTTCGACGAGCACCTGCCGATTTTCCTGCTCACCGAAAAAAATCGAGAACCGACTGTCGCCATCGAACCCAGCTCCTGCATCCTGGGTCGTGTTGAAGTCCCCGTACACTACACCCAGCTGACCAGCGCATTGCACCAGGCCGAGGTCTATCGCGAAACCCAGGCCGATGCCTCACAGCAGCGTCCGGTGGACCTGTTCCGCAGCCTGGTCGGCACCAGCCGCTCGGTACAGATGGTTCGACGGATGATTCAGCAGGTGGCGAAATCGGATGCCAATGTGCTGATACTGGGCGAGTCCGGCACCGGCAAGGAAGTGGTCGCGCGTAATCTCCATTACTATTCCACCCGGCGCGAGAACGCGTTTGTGCCGGTCAACTGCGGCGCCATACCGGCTGATTTACTCGAGTCAGAGCTGTTCGGCCATGAGAAGGGCGCTTTTACCGGCGCAATCAGCACGCGCCAGGGACGTTTTGAACTGGCGGAAGGCGGTACCCTGTTCCTCGATGAAATCGGCGATATGAGCCTTAACATGCAGGTCAAGCTGTTGCGTGTTCTGCAGGAGCGAACCTTCGAGCGTGTCGGTAGTAACAAGAGTATCCAGGCCAATGTCCGTATCATCGCCGCCACACACCGGGACCTGGAGCAGGCCATCAAGGATGGCACATTCCGTGAAGACCTGTTTTACCGCCTGAATGTCTTCCCCATCGAAATGCCGCCATTACGCGACCGTGCGGAAGATGTCCCGTTGCTGGTGAACGAACTGATTCGTCGTATCGAACACGAGAAACGCGGCTCTGTGCGCCTGACGCAGGGCGCCATACTGGCGCTGTGCCAGTACAACTGGCCGGGCAATGTGCGTGAACTGGCCAACCTGATTGAACGTCTGGCGATTCTTTACCCGTTTGGTGTGGTTGATGTCGGGGACTTGCCGGAGAAATTCCGCGTCGATGGGTTGGGTGGCGACAGGATGCAGTTCGATGAAGAGTTGCTTGCCGCACAAGCGCAACCGGTAAGCTATATCGACGATGTCGAGCCTCGCTTGCCACGTAACGGCCTCGACCTCAAGGAACACCTCAGTCACCTGGAGGTGGGATTCATCAAGCAGGCGCTGGATGACGCCAATGGTGTGGTGGCGCAGGCGGCCAAACGCCTTGGTATGCGTCGTACCACCCTGGTGGAGAAACTTCGCAAGTACGGCCTGCAACGTTCTGATAGTGCGCCGGGAGTTTGACGGCGTACACCATCGTAGTTTGTAACTATCTGATCTAGAACATATTCACAATTTGGGCATACTCCTTGCTTTATAGCGGGTGGGCGTCAGAGTCGCGCCTAACGCAGCACAGGAGCAGGTCCAGTCATGAGCCAGTCGGCCGCCAGCAATCAGCAACTTCAGGATGCTTTTGCCCTGTTTAACCAGGTGTCGGAGCAGCTCACCGGCTCCTACCGGGCGCTACAACAGCAAGTGAGCTCGTTGACCCGGGAGTTGGCTGTCGCGCACCAGGAGCGCAGTCGTCTGCTCGACGAGATCAAGTCGCTGCAGGACGAAGTTGCGCATTCCCGGCGTCTGTCCACCATGGGGCAAATGACCGCGCGGCTGGCCCACCAGATCCGTACCCCCTTGTCGACGGCGCTCCTCTATGCGTCACAACTCAACCAGAGCAAACTTCCGGCACAACAGCACGACTGTTTTGTGGAACGTCTGCTCACCGGTCTGCGGCATCTTGATCACATGGTCAACGACATGCTGGTGTTTGCCCGTGACAACCATCCCTGCGAAGCAGAAAACATTTTCCTTCCCGACGTGCTGGAACAGGTCCGGCAGACGCTGTTGCCCGAGCTTGAATCACTGCAGGCGCACTGGTCTGTTGATACCGTGGGTGAAATCCCGATGATCGGCGGGCAACACGAAGTACTGGCCAGTGTACTGTCGAATCTTGCCGCTAACGCACTGAATGCCGGCGGGGAAGGCGTGCAACTCCACTGGACCGTCAAGGCGGAGCCATCACAGTTGCTGCTGGAACTGCAGGATAACGGCCCGGGCGTTCCCGAATCCCTGTACGAACAGATTTTCGACCCGTTTTTTACCACCCGCGCCAACGGTACCGGGCTGGGGCTTGCCGTGGTGCGCGCGGTGATTACTGCACACCACGGTAGTGTGGAGCTCGATCCGTCCTGTACGGAGGGCGCCCGTTTCGTGGTTCGACTGCCCGTGCAATGCCACGAGCAACAACTTCCCGGCACGATGATGAAGAAACAACAAAATGCAGGTTCAGCCTGTTCGAGGTGTGTGTAATGAATCAAGCGGTTGTTCTGATAGTTGAAGATGATCCCAACCTGCGGGACGCACTGTGTGCGACCGTTGAACTGGCAGGGTTCCCGGCGCTCACTGCCGAGAGTGGCGAGCAGGCGCTGGCACTGGTTGGAGAACAGGATTTCCAGCTGGTGATCAGCGATGTGCAGATGGATGGCATCGATGGGCATACCTTGCTGAACAAAATAAAAACGCTCGTGCCGGAACTGCCGGTCGTACTGATGACAGCCTATGGCACGATCGAGAAAGCGGTGGAATCCATGCGCGCCGGCGCGGCGGATTACCTGGTTAAACCGTTTGACGCCGAAGTGCTGGTGGAGATGATCCGTCGCTATCTGCCCGATCTCGACGGCGATCCCGGCATCGTTGCCGAGGATCCGGCGACACGCAAGCTGGCGGCGCTGGCGAAACGTGTTGCCGCCACCGATGCCACGGTGATGATCAGTGGTGAGTCAGGTGCGGGCAAGGAAGTGTTCGCGCGCCTGATCCATGATCATTCACCGCGTGCAAAAGGTCCTTTCATTGCCATTAACTGCGCTGCGATACCGGAGAACATGCTGGAAGCATCCCTGTTCGGTTATGAAAAGGGCGCGTTTACCGGTGCCTACCAGGCGCGGGCCGGCAAGTTCGAGCAGGCCCAGGGTGGCACTTTGCTGCTCGATGAAATTTCCGAAATGGACCTTGGCTTGCAGGCCAAGTTGTTACGGGTGTTGCAGGAACGTGAGGTAGAGCGACTGGGTGGGCGAGAGGTGATCCCGCTCGACGTTCGCGTACTGGCGACCACCAATCGCAATATGCGCGAGGAAGTCGCCGCCGGCCGCTTCCGTGAAGACCTGTTTTACCGACTCAATGTGTTCCCTTTGCACCTGACGCCATTGCGTGAGCGCCAGGCGGACATCCTGCCACTGGCCAACCGCCTGATCAAAAAATACTGTCCGCAGGGACGTTGTGTACCGCACCTGTCGAAAGCAGCGCAGCAGGCGCTGTTATCCCATCCCTGGTCCGGCAATGTGCGTGAACTCGATAATGTGATTCAACGCGCGCTGATTTTGTTAAATGGCGACCAGATTGAGGTGGAGGGTCTGTGTTTCGAGTTTGAAATGGCCAATGTACCTGAGGTGACCGCTGCGGATGGTGCACCCGCGACAACAGCCGTCAACGAGGGACTCGGCGATGATCTGAAATCGAGGGAATTTGAACTGATTCTTGATGCCCTGCGTCGGGATCGTGGCAGTCGCAAGGCTGTCGCTGAACGGCTGGGCATCAGTCCGCGCACACTGCGCTACAAGATTGCACGCATGCGTGAACAGGGTATTGCCGTTCCGGCATAGGAGGACTTCATATGAGCACAATCAGTAATGTCGATCAGGTTCTGGCGGAAATGCGGCGTCTGACCGCCGCGGCGCAAAGTGCGCCGGCGGAGCCGGACAGGCCTCAATCCGGTAGTGGGGACTTTGCTGCACTGTTGAAGCAGTCTGTGGATGAGGTCAACAGTATTCAGCACACGGCCGGCAAGTTGTCGAACGCCTTCAGCGCCGGGGACCCGAATGTGGATGTCACCGAAGTGATGGTGGCCCTGCAGAAGGCCGGCCTCGCATTCCAGGCCATGACCGAAGTGCGTAACCGCCTGGTGTCAGCCTACCAGGACATCATGAGCATGCAGGTTTAATGGGGTCGGGGAACAGTTATGGCATTGGTTAAACAACAAACGGTTCAGGGATTCCAGGGCTTGCCTGCACTGCGCCAGATCGGGTTGATGATCGGGCTGGCGGCCAGTGTGGCGCTGGGTGTGGCCGTGGTACTCTGGTCCCAGAAACCGAATTACACAGTGCTCTATGCCGGGCTGGGCAACAAGGATGCCGGTGAGGTGGTCGATGCGCTGAAGAAAAACGGTATTGCCTTCGAGATTGACCAGAAAACCGGTGCGGTGATGGTCGACAGCAGCCGGGTACGCGATGCGCGTATGGAGCTGGCAAAGGACGGTTTGCCGGAAGGCAACGCCATGGGTTTCGAGATGTTACAGAAGGACCAGGGCTTCGGCACCAGCCAGTTTATCGAAACCGCACGTTACCAACACGCGCTGGAAGGCGAACTTGCCCGCACCATCAGTACCCTGCGTAATGTCGAATCAGCGCGACTACACCTGGCGATTCCGAAACGTTCGGTATTTCTGCGTGACCGCGCCGACCCGACGGCGTCGGTCATGGTTAACCTGAATTCCGGACGCACGCTGGATGAAGATCAGGTCGCGGCGATTGTGCACCTGGTGTCATCCAGTGTGCCCTACCTGAAACCGGAGAAGGTTACGATTGTTGACCAGCGAGGTAACTTGCTGAGCAACGGTGCCGACAGCGGAAAAATGGCAGCCAGTTCCAGCCAGTTTGCCTACACCCGCAAGCTGGAAAAAACCTACACAGACCGTATTCGTAATCTGCTCGAACCTATTGTCGGGGCGGGCCGGATTCGCGCCACGGTGAATGCAGACCTTGACTTTACGACGACCGAACTCACCAGGGAAAATTATAATCCGGATTTACCCGCCTTGCGCAGCGAGGAGGTCAGTGAAGATGCTTCCCGTGATGGTAGTGGCGCTTCCGGCATTCCCGGTGCGCTGTCCAACCAGCCACCGGCTGCGGCTACATTACAGGATCCCAATGCGCCGCCTGGAGATGCCGGAGCAGCCGGTGGTAGCGGCAGTACCAGTAAGCACAGTGTACGTAACTACGAACTGGATAAAACGATCAGTCATACCCGTTTGCCGACGGGCAATATTCGCCGCCTGTCGATCGCCGTGGTGGTCGATAACAAGCAGGAACTTGACGACAATGACGAGCTGGTCAGCAAACCCTGGAGCAAGGATGAACTGGACCGCTTTACCAGGCTGATCAAGGAGTCTGTCGGTTTTGACGGGCAACGCGGGGATACCGTGAATGTGATCAATGTTTCGTTTATTCCCCCGGCTGAACCCGAACCGGTGCCTGAATTGTCGCTGATGCAGCAGCCGTGGATCTGGGACGTTGCCAAACAGGCCGTCGGCGCACTGGGTGTCCTTTTCCTGGTGTTTGGCGTGCTGAAACCGGTCATGCGCAGTCTCGCCGAAAAGGGCGAACAGCTTGGACAGCAACAGGCTGCAGTCACGGCTGCCGAGGGTGGCGGCGGAGATGGCGTCGGTCAGGATCAGCTCAGCCTGTCCGGTGGCGGTACGCCGCAACTGGCCGCACCGCAAGGTGGCTATGAACAGAGTCTGGAGACCGCAAAAAGTGTGGTCAACGACGACCCGAAACGTGTTGCCCAGGTCGTCAAAAACTGGGTAGGCGAAGATGGCTGAGGCTACACAAAAAATGAATGGTACGGAACGTGCCGCCGTACTGTTGCTGACACTGGGTGAGGAAAGCGCCGCCCAGGTGCTCAAGCACATGGGGCCGAAGGAGGTGCAGAAGGTTGGCGCCGCCATGGCCGCCATGACCAATGTCCCGCGCGACCAGGTGACCAGCGTGCTCGAGAACTTTACCGAGACCGTTCAGCAACAGACGGCGCTTGGTGTCGGCGCCGAGGAATATATCCGCACGGTCATGGTCGATGCGCTGGGTGAAGACAAGGCCAAGGGCCTGATGGACCGCATCCTGCTGGGTAGCAGCACCAAGGGGCTGGAAGCCCTGAAATGGATGGACGCCCGTGCTGTCGCCGAACTGATTCGCCTGGAACACCCACAGATACAGGCCATCGTACTCTCCTATCTGGATAACGATCATGCCGCCGAGGTCATCAAGTTCTTCCCGGAACGTAACCGGCACGATGTGTTGCTGCGTATCGCTACGCTGGATGGTGTTCAGCCGAGTGCCTTGCAGGAACTCGATGAAATTCTTGAGCGCCAGTTCTCCGGTAACCAGAACGTCCAGTCATCCAGTGTCGGTGGCATCAAGGCGGCCGCGGATATCCTGAATTTTGTCGACAGCTCGCTTGAAGGCGAAATCATGGAATCCATCAAGGATGCCGATGCCGAACTGGGCCAGCAGATCCAGGATCTGATGTTCGTCTTCGACAACCTGATCGATGTCGATGACCGCGGTATCCAGGCCCTGTTGCGTGAAGTGTCTTCCGAGACCCTGATCCTGGCGCTCAAGGGGGCCGATGAAGGCATGAAAGAAAAAGTCTTTGCGAATATGTCCAAGCGTGCGGCGGAAATGATGCGTGACGACCTTGAAAACAAGGGACCGGTGCGCCTGAGTGAAGTGGAAGGCGCACAGAAGGAAATTCTCGCAATAGCCCGCCGCATGTCCGAGTCCGGTGAAATTGCGCTGGGTGGCAAGGGAGCGGAGCAGTTTGTCTAGGGTAATCCGCGCCGATGAACTGGAAGACTGCGAAGCCTGGCATGTACCCGAGGTGGGTGCCGGCGGTGAAGCGCAGCGACCGGTCACCGCCCGCCAACTCGAAGAGATCCAGGCGCAGGCGCGTCAGGAAGGTTTCGAGCTGGGACGCAAGGAAGGTCGTGAAGCCGGCACGCAGGAATTCGTTGAACGCATACAACGACTGGAACAGTTGATAACTGCCCTTGACCAGCCATTTGAAATGCTGGATGCATCGGTCGAACAGCAACTGGCGCAACTGGCCATGATTGTTGCCCGGCAGCTGGTGCGTCGGGAACTCAGGACTGAACCGGAACAGGTTATCGGGGTGGTACGCGATGCGCTCGCGGCCTTGCCGGTGAGCGCGCGTCATGTGCGCCTGTCGCTGCACCCGGAAGATGCGGCGCTGGTGCGGGAAGCCCTGTCGTTGCAACAGGGTGAGGCCAGTATCCAGGTCGTCGAGGACCCGGTACAGGCGCGCGGGGGTTGCCGGGTGTTAACCGAGAGTTCGCAGATCGATGCGACCGTTGAATCACGGCTCAATGCCATTATTGCCAACACGCTGGGCGGCCTGCGCCGCAGCGATGAAGACGAGGGGGATGCCTGATGCCGCAAACTGCGCGTAGTCAAATCTGGCAACAGCGTCTGCAACCCTACCTGCAACGCGCCGGTGAGCCACAGCCGATGGTCGTTGCGGGCAAGTTGACGCGTATGGTCGGTCTGACGCTGGAGGCAGTGGGTTGCCAGGCGGCGATCGGTGCGCGTTGCATGATTGAGTCTGTCCAGGGGGAGCCCATTGAAGCCGAAGTGGTGGGTTTCCACGACGATAAAATTTACCTGATGCCGATTGGCGAATTACAGGGGCTGGGGCCGGACGCCAGGGTGATTCCCATGCCCGGTATCTGTGAAGTGCCGGTGGGTGAGTCATTGCTCGGCCGTGTGATTGACGGCGCCGGTCATCCCCTCGATGGCAAGGGACCCTTACATAACGAGGCGCGTGCGCCACTGGGCGGTCGGCCGATCAACCCGCTGACGCGTGCCCCGATTCGTGAGCCGCTGGATGTCGGTGTTGCTGCGATCAATGCCTTGTTGAGCGTCGGGCGAGGCCAGCGTATGGGCCTGTTCGCCGGTTCCGGCGTGGGCAAGAGTGTACTGCTCGGAATGATGACGCGTTACACCAATGCCGATGTGATTGTGGTGGGCCTGATCGGTGAACGAGGCCGTGAGGTCAAGGAATTCGTACAGAACATTCTGGGTGAGGCAGGCTTGTCGCGCGCCGTGGTGGTCGCGACGCCCGCCGATACCACGCCGCTGATGCGACTGCATGGCGCCATGATGGCGACCAGTATCGCCGAGCATTTTCGCGACCAGGGCAAGCAGGTCCTGTTATTGATGGATTCATTGACACGTTTCGCCCAGGCGCAACGTGAAGTGGCGCTTGCCATCGGCGAACCGCCGGCCACCAAGGGTTACCCACCCTCGGTATTTGCCAAGTTGCCTCAGCTGGTAGAACGCGCCGGCACCGGTGACCGGGGTGGCTCCATAACGGCTTTCTACACCGTGCTGGCCGAGGGTGACGACCAGAACGACCCGATTGCCGACGCCGCACGCGCGATCCTGGATGGCCATATCGTACTGTCGCGCGAGTTGGCGGAAGCCGGCCATTACCCGGCTATCGACATCGAGGCGTCTATCAGCCGCGTAATGGTCGATATTGTCGCACCGGAACATGATCTTGCCGCGCGCCGCTTCAAGCAGATTTTCTCCATGTACCGACAGAATCGTGACCTGATCAATGTGGGTGCCTACCAGTCCGGCAGTGATCCGAGAGTGGATGAGGCCATCGCCATGTACCCGCAGCTTGCACACTTCCTGCAACAGCACATGCACGAACAGGTGCCCTGGAATGACAGCCTGGCGGGCCTGGCCACAGCGCTTGGCGTTCCACCGGGTAGTGGTGATACGACTAACGCTGAGCCGGCTTCGGCCGACAACCCGGTACACTGAGAACAAAGATGTTGCATGCCATGAGCCGATCAAAACGTATGAAGCCGGTACAACGCGTCGCGGAAACCCGTGAGCAGGCCGCTGTGCAAAAACTGGGCGAGAGCCAGCAGTACCTGGATGCCCAGCGGGCCAAACTGGAAGAATTACGTGGCTACCGGGACCAGTACAGCGAGTCTTTCAGAACCTCCGGCGGACTGGGCCTGGACGCCAATCGCCTGCAGGACTACCGGGTGTTCCTGGCGCGCCTGAATGAAGCGATTCGTCAGCAGGAAGATATCCTGGCGCAATGTACCCGGGATCATGAACAGACCCGCCAGCAATGGATACAAATGCGTAGTCACCACCAGGCTATCGACAAGGTGGTCGAGCAGTACCGTAGCGAGGAACAGAAGGCCCGGGACCGTCATGAACAGAAAGAACAGGACGAGCGCGCCCAGCGACTATCGGGTGAATCCTCGCCCTGAACAGGAAACTGGCACGGCCATTGCTCTGTTAACAGGCAGACACCTTTAGTCGAACCAGGAGCCATGGGATGAATGCATCCTTACCGACACTGCCGATTGCGACGGCAAGCCTTGATGCCGTAACACCCGTACAGGGCGATACCCTGTTAAATCAACAATCTGCTGGTGCCTCAACGGGATTCGGGCCGTTGCTGCAACAGGCCGTGGGCGCCCTCGACACGTTCGGCGGGGTGCCTGTCGTCTCCGGGGAGGATGGAGCCGCCCTGTCCCGGCAACTGCAAGGTTTGCCGCAGGGAGGCAAGCTGTTGCCGCTGTTGCAGCAGGTGCTGGAGGCGGCCACGGCCGAAGGTACTGAGGCGCGCGCTGTCTTCAAGGGTATTGCTGCGAAGCTCAAGTCCTTAACCGAGGATACGGATCTTGATCCGGCACAGGCGATTGCTACCGCAATACAGCAGTTTGTCGATGACAACCCGAAACTTGCCGCCTCGCTCGGCTCACAGTTATCAGGCCTGGCCAACAAGGATTTGTTGGGTGGTGTTTCTGCGCAGACGCCGGCTGCGCCTGCCGGCGAACTGCCGTTTCATCCCCGTGCCGGTACGCAACTGCCGACGATTCCCACTGTAGCAACCCATACGGCCAACGGTTCAGTCAACCCTGAAAATACCCCTGACATCTCGCAGCAACGCCCAGCAGCCGGACTGGACAGCCTTGCGGCCGGGTTGCTGCCGGTTACGCCGGAACAACGCGAAGCAGTACTGGGTGAGGCTATTTCCCTGTTCAAACGCCTGGCTGCCGGCCACAGCAAGGCAAACAGTACATCCGAGGGCCTGTCACGTAGCGACAGCATACTGACAGCGTTAAGCTCAGCCACAACGCCGACACCGGCGACATCGGCCGGGCACCCGGCCTCAGCTGCGGCAACGCCTACCCTCAATCTCAATGTACCTTTCAACCAGGCCGGCTGGGACAAGGCGCTCGGTGAGCGAATCCAGTGGCTGGTGGGTAAAGGGATACAGAATGCGAACATCAGGCTGAATCCGGCCCACCTCGGCCCGATGGAAGTCCGTATCCAGATCCAGCATGACCAGGCCAATGTCCAGTTTACCTCCGCACATGGTGTTGTCAGGGATGCGCTGGAGGCGGCCTTGCCGCGTTTGCGTGACATGTTCGACAGTTCTGGCGTGCAACTGGTGGATGTAGATGTTTCCGGCCAGTCCTTCGCCGAGCAGCAGGCGGCTGCCAATGGTCAGGGGGGAGGCGCCGGTGAGGGCGGTCGGGCTGTAGGATTTGAGCCCCGTGAGGATGCCGAAATCACCCTGGAAACACCGGTTTATTTTTCACCGGATTCCGGTCGCCTCGACCTGTTCGCCTAAGCAGCCAGAATTGCAGGAAAATATCACCGGGAAACTGCCATGTTTCCGTAACAGATTGATTGTACATACGCATCTTGCTGTGATAACGTTTCAACACAACTATAACAATGTCGGAATCGGGAATGCCAGCACCCACGAACAAGCGCAAGCAACCGAAGGAGAGGCGGGCTAGCGCACGGAAAAAAACCTCTCACCCCGTCGTCGGTAAGGAGTTTAACTATGTGCTCCAGCTTACCGGGGAAGATACGCTGCTCCTGAAGCGTTATCAGGACATCCTTGCCCAGGGTGCGGCCGGCTTTGCCGAAAAAACCTACAACTACATGTTCGATAATCCGGATATTGCCGATGTGCTGTACGCCTACGAGCGGCAGGGTGGCAATATTGGCGACCTGGTTCGTGGTCAGCTGGAGCACCAGCTCAACCTGCTCAACGGCGATATCAGTGAAAAAGCGGCTGCCGAGAGTGAGCGGCTCGGTCGCACCCATTACCGCTGGGGCGTTAAACCGGTCTGGTCACTGGGCGCCTATCGCCTTTACGTGGACCATATCAAGCAACTTGTTGCCAGCGAGTCCGGCATCGAGGATGAGGATCGTGATGCGCTGGAATCAGCGCTGCTCAAGGTCGTATTCCGTGACCTGGCCATTACCAGCGAGGGCTATTGGCGGGCTGCCGTTGAGCAACTCACCGATCAGCGTGACGAACTGGGTCACGAACAGGATCTTGCCGGTGAGCTGCTGAGCAATATTCCCCAGCTGTTATGGACGGTCGATATCGAATCGAACCGCATCAGCTATGCGAGTCCGGGCACCCAGGCATTCTGCGGTGAAACACTGGAAGCGCCCATCCCCTGTTTTTACCGTATTCCCGGTTCGGAGCGTGAGCGGGTGCTGACCGCCTGGCAACAGGTAATCGATGGTTCGCCGGTGCAGCTGGAATTGCCTGTCAGTCATGAGGATACCGGTGATCGCTGGTATCGCCTGGCCTTTTATCCAACCGCCAATCGCCGTGGCCGGGTCCTGCGTGTCCACTGTCTGATGGAAGATGTGACCGAATTGCACAGTGACCGTGAGCGACTCGAACAACTGTCCACGCAGGACGAGGTGACAGGCCTGGCCAATCGCACGCTCTGGTATGACCGGCTGGCGTCGGCGCTGGCCGTTGCGCGTCGTAACCCCGGGGCATCGGTTGCCGTGATGGTGCTGGATATCAACCAGTTCAAGATGTACAACGATTCGCTGGGCAATGAGGCGGGTGATGAATTGCTGCGCATGATTGCCGGACGTGTGCAGAAAGTATTACGTGATACCGATACCCTGGCGCGACTCGGTGGCGATGAATTCGGCATCGTGTTGCCGATGGTTCAGAATGCGGAAAAAGCGGCCGAGCGTGTGGCGCGTGAAGTGATGAATGCCCTGAGTGCGCCATTCAGCTTCAAAAACCGCGAACTGTGCCTGAGCAGTGTTATTGGTATATCCGTCTATCCGCAGCACGGTGAAGATGCGCATACGCTGGCCAGTCATGCAGACAGCGCCATGTACCGGGCCAAGTGGAATTCTGCACCCTTCCTGTTTTTTGAAACGGAAGTGGATGCTTCCGCGACCGAGCATTTACAGTTCTCGGGCCAGCTGCACGGCGCACTGGAGCGTGAAGAATTCGAGTTGCACTATCAGCCGAAGATTGATCTGGCGAGTGGGCGACTCTGTGGCGCCGAAGCGCTGCTGCGCTGGCAACATCCCCAGCAGGGGCTGGTACTGCCAAAGCGCTTCATACCTGTTGCCGAACAGCTCGGCATGATCTCGCCTATCACCGACTGGGTACTGGATACAGCACTTGAACACAGCAAGCACTGGCTGGTGGATGGTGAGGCCGTGGCTATTTCGATCAATGTTTCCGCCCGCTCCTTCCAGTCTCCCGGGCTGATTTCGCGTATTCGGCAGTCGCTGGATAAAGCCGGCGTGGATGGCTCACACCTGGAAGTGGAGATTACCGAAGATACCTTGATGTCGGATCTTGATCTTGGCGCCAGTATTCTTGAAGAACTGAGCACGCTGGGTGTTTCGATTGCCATCGATGATTTCGGTACCGGCTATTCATCACTGTCGTACCTCAAACGACTTCCCATCAATACGCTCAAAATTGACCAGTCCTTCCTTGAGGATATGGCCAACGACCCGCGTGATGCCGCCATTGTGCGTTCTATCATTGAGCTGGGACACAACCTGAACTGCAAGGTGGTTGCCGAGGGAGTGGAAGCACAGAATGTGCGTGAGCAGCTTAAGCAACTCGGCTGTGATCTCATCCAGGGTTTTTATATCAGCCGGCCATTGCCGGATGCCGGCTTCCGTGAGTGGTTAACGCGCGCTGCGCACTAGGCGTAATCGACGGGCCAGGGCGTAAGCCACATTTCAATTACTTGTTAAGTTTCCCATAATTTAATCGGGATACTTTACGCTTTTCAGTAGGTTTGCCCCCTGTCATTTTGACGGAATCCTTGATTTATAACGAATTAAAATTTTGGGCATATTACTTGCACCTAATTACCTGCGCGTCACTGGAACTGTCAACAAAAGTCAGGCGCAAATAATAACTATAAGCAGTAGGGAGGGAAGGGCCATGAGGTTGCGATCATTGGGCGCTGTCTGCGCCTGCGTACTTACGATACCGGCAATTGCCAATGCCGCATTTTTCGATTTCCAGCAATGGATCAATGATAATGGCGAACAGGGTTTCGATAACGCCTCCGCATTCTCGTTGAGTAATAGTGGTCTGACGCTGACCGCGACGGCATTCGATCAACCCGGCATGGTGAACAGCCATGTCTATATGGATGGTGTGTTCAACAATATCATCGGTGGTATGGGCGTTTGCACCACACTGGACATCAACAAGCAGTGTGTTCCTTCATCCGATGACAATGTCAGCATCGATGGCGCCAGCCAGGAAATCCTGATGTGGAATTTCAGCAGCGGCATCAGCCATATCACGCTGGAGATGGGCGACAGCCAGCACTTCCTGTTTAAAAATCACAATTTTGAGTACCAGCTGGGTGCCGGTGGAAGCTGGCTGACCGGTACAACCGATGCTGCCGGCCTGTTTACCCTGAATTCCGCAGCTTCAGCCGGAAACATCAATTTCAGAACATCAGGCATGGCTCTCACAGACCAGTTCTACATTCGTAATGCGACGACAAGCGTTGTGCCGGTTCCTGCGGCCGTCTGGTTATTCGGAACCGGCCTCCTGGGTCTTGCCGGAATAGCCAGAAAGAAAGCCGCCTGAGCCCGGGCCTAAACCCCAAATAAATCTGTCCCCTTTGAAATAGTCAGGCTTCCGTCATCCGGGGTGGCCCGATTTCGTCAAAACCCCGTCACCCCAAAAAACCTCGCACGTAACCTGTTGTTATTCATTTAGTAATTACCTTGCCAATTCGTGGCATACGTCTTGCTATCCCTGTACCTGAACGGACCAAGGGGATTGGAAGATGGCGAAAGAAGACGATCTGGATCTTGATGTTGACGGTGGCGAGCCGGCGCCGAAATCAAAATCCAAGCTGATCATTATTATTGCGGTGGTGGTTGTGTTGCTGGGTGTATCCGCGACGGCGACGCTGATGCTGACCGGTGTATTGGGTGGCGGTGACGAAGCTGTCGCTGAGGAAACGGCGGGCAGTGCAGACAAGGTCGCCAAAAAAAGCAAAAAGAAAGCCAAAGTCAAAAAGCCAAAGGCGCCGCTGAATTACGTCCCGCTTGACCCGCCCTTCGTGGTGAATTTCAGTGGTGATACCGATGTGCGTTTTCTCCAGGTTTCAGTCGAGGTAGGGACGCGCAACCCGGACGTGGTCGACCGGATCAAGGAAAACCGTCCGGCGATTCGCAATAACCTGGTGTTCCTGTTCAAGGGCCAGGACCCGGTTTCACTCAATACCCGTGAAGGCATGGAACAGCTGCGCAAGGATACCCTGGCGGCGGTCCAGGAAGTGCTGAAAGCCGAAACCGGTGACAAGGGTGTGGAAAGCGTCTACTTCACCAGTTTTGTGATGCAGTAGGGAGCATGCTGTGAACGACCTTCTTTCACAGGACGAAATCGACGCACTGTTACACGGTGTATCCGGTGGTGATGTCGAGACCGAAACCGACGAAGAGATACCCGAAGGCGAGGTTCGTGGCTACGACTTTGCCAGCCAGGACCGCATTGTTCGTGGCCGCATGCCAACGCTGGAGATGATCAACGAGCGTTTCGCCCGTTATTTCCGTATCAGCCTGTTCAATATGTTACGCCGCAGCGGTGAAATTTCCGTGTCCGGTGTACAGATGCTCAAGTTTGCAGAGTACGTACATAGCCTGTTTGTGCCAACCAGCCTTAATCTCGTCAAGGTGAACCCCTTGCGGGGTACGTCCCTGTTCGTGCTGGAGCCGAAGCTGGTATTTTCGCTGGTGGATAATTTCTTCGGGGGCGGTGGACGTTTCCACACCAAGATCGAAGGTCGTGAGTTCACGCCGACGGAGTTGCGTGTGATCAATATGGTGCTGGAAATGGCCTTCCAGGACCTGATGCAGGCGTGGAAACCGGTGATGAAAGTGGATTTTGAATACCAGAGTTCAGAGGTCAACCCGCACTTCGCCAATATTGTCAGCCCAACGGAAGTGGTGGTTGTGAACACCTTCCGTATCGAACTTGAAGGTGGTGGTGGTGACCTGCACGTCACCATGCCCTATTCAATGGTTGAACCGATTCGTGAATTACTCGATGCCGGTGTGCAAAGCGATCGTTCCGATCGGGATGAACGCTGGACACGTGCGATTCGTGAGGAAATGAAAGAAGCAAAGGTTGAACTCAGTACCACGCTGCTGGAGACATCGCTTTCCCTGCGTGAAATTAACGAGCTACAGGCCGGTGATGTGATACCGGTCGATTTACCGGAACTGGTTACGCTGGAAGCGGAAGAGACGCCGGTATTCCGCGGAAAATACGGTGTGCATAACGGCAGCCGCGCCATCAAGATTGTTGAAAAAATTATTCCTGACCGTATTGAGTAACGGGATGAGTAGCAGGAGACCCCGATGAGTGAAGAAAACGAAACAGAACAGGCTGAGTCAACGGATGACTGGGCCGAGGCGATGGCTGAGCAGGCTGTCGCAGAAGCTGAATCCGCAGGTGATGAAGATGCAGCCGCAGCGGAATTCGACAATCTCGAGGATACCTCGGGCGGGCCGGCCGGTGATGAAGCCAACATGGATGTCATCCTCGACATTCCTGTCACGATTTCCATGGAAATCGGTCGTACCCATATCAGCATTCGCAACCTGTTGCAGCTCAACCAGGGTTCAGTCGTGGAACTGGACCGGCTGGCGGGCGAGCCGATGGATGTACTGGTGAATGGCACGCTGGTGGCCCACGGTGAAGTCGTCGTTGTCAACGAGAAATTCGGTATCCGTCTCACGGATGTCATCAGCCCCGCAGAGCGGGTCAAGAAGCTCAAGTAGGACATTCGCGGATGTTTCAGGTTATACAGTGCAGGATGATCGCGCTTGCGGGGATGCTGATGAGCGCATCGGTTTACGCGGATGACAAGGCAAGCGCTACAACAACCCCGGCTTCCGGTACAGACCCCATGGCGGTGAATAACCTGTGGCAGCTGACCCTCGGCATGGTTGTTGTGCTTGCCATCATGCTCGGGCTGGCGTGGGTTCTGAAGCGTACCGGCAAGTTCCAGATGGCCGCAGGCGGCGGCCTGAAAATCCTCGGTGGCCTGTCAATCGGGTCGAGGGAACGCGTGGTGCTGTTGCAGGTGGGTGAAACACAATTACTGGTGGGCGTAGCGCCGGGCCAGGTGCAGGCACTGCATGTACTGGAGCAGCCCCTGGAGACCCAGGCCCAGGCCAGTGGCGGCGGTTTTGCCGACCAGCTTGGACGTATGATGGGTAAGGGTGGCGCCTCATGACATTGCGCCGCTTTTTGTTACTTGCGCTGCTGATTGCTGCTCCGTCACTGGCGTCTGCTTCACCGGGATTTGCCGCCCTGACCGTCGAGCCGACGGGTAACGGCGGAGAGACCTATACCGTCACCCTGCAGGTGCTGGCGTTTATGACAGCGCTCAGCCTGTTGCCTGCCGCCTTGATGATGATGACGTCTTTTGTGCGTATTCTCATTGTGCTGGGCATACTGCGCCAGGCGCTGGGAACACAGTCCTCACCGTCGAACCAGGTACTGATCGGCCTGGCTCTGTTCCTCAGCCTGTTCGTGATGACCCCGGTGTTCGATAACATTTATGACAATGCCCTTGAACCCTACCTGAACGACCAGATCCCCGCGCAGGTGGCCGTGCAAAAAGCCGCAAAGCCACTGCGTAAGTTCATGCTCGCACAAACCCGCGATGATGATCTCATGATGTTCTCGCAAATTTCCCACAGCGGTGAATTTGAATCGGCCGATGATGTGCCCTTTACTCTGCTGATGCCGGCCTTTGTTACCAGTGAACTGAAGACCGCCTTTCAGATCGGTTTCCTGGTATTGATCCCTTTCCTGGTTATCGACCTGGTGGTGGCGACCCTGCTCATGTCGATGGGCATGATGATGCTTTCACCGATGATTATATCCCTCCCGTTCAAGATCATGCTGTTCGTCCTGATCGACGGATGGTCGCTGATTATGGGCACCCTGGCGGCAAGTTTTACGGTTTAAACCGGAGTAAGGCATTATGACACCGGAAACAGTTATCGAAGTGGGTACGCAGACGATGGTGATTACCGCAACCCTGGCGGCGCCACTCCTGTTATCGGCCCTGGTGGTTGGCCTGCTGGTGGGTATGATCCAGGCCGCCACCCAGATCAACGAAATGACGCTTACCTTTGTGCCCAAGCTGGCGGTGGTCGTGCTGGTATTGTTATTTGCCGGTCCGTCGATGCTGAACGCATTGCTCGATTTTGCCACTGGCATGATCCAGAGCATACCGGACCGAATCGGCTGATCGGGGTGGCGACGATGCTGTTCACCGGCGCAGATATTTCCACCTGGATCGGGACGCTTTTCTGGCCGTTTATCCGTATCGGGTCGATGCTGGCGATTGCGCCGATTTTCGGTGCACGGATGGTGCCGGTACGCGCGCGACTGATTCTTGCATTAATGCTGACCTGGCTGGTGATACCGTTGATACCCCAGGTGCCCGCCGCCGACCCCTTGTCGGCATCCGGCGTGCTGATCACGGTGCAACAGATGCTCATCGGGCTGGCGATAGGGTTCAGCCTGCAACTGGTATTCGCCACACTCATCATTGCCGGCCAGACCGTTGCCATGGGCATGGGGCTGGGTTTTGCGCAGATGGTCGACCCGCAGAACGGCATCAGTGTGCCGGTTGTCGGCCAATATTATGTCGTGATCGCCACCCTGCTGTTTTTATCGCTGAACGGGCACCTGTCGCTGATCCGTATTCTTACCGACAGTTTCCAGTCCCTGCCCATTGGTATCGACAGTCTCACCCGGGATGAAATGCGTAGTGTAGCGAACTGGGGAGCGCGTATGTTTTCCGATGCAATGATGGTGGCCTTGCCGGCCGTCGCTTCCATCCTGCTGGTGAACATATCCTTTGGTGTGGTCAGTCGCTCCGCTCCACAACTCAATGTCTTTGGTGTCGGTTTCCCGGTGACCCTTACACTGGGCTTTATCGTATTGATGTTTGCGATCTCCAACCTGTTGCCACAGATGCAGCACCTGATGGAAGGCGCTTTTGGCGCCGTCAACAGCTTCGGTCAGGGAGGGCGCTAGCATGGCCGAGAACGAAGACGGTCAGGAAAAAACCGAAGACGCCACCGCCAAACGGCAGGAGGAGGCGCGCGAGAAGGGCCAGGTTCCCCGTTCCAGGGAACTGACGACCATGGCGATGCTGGTGATGGCCTCTGCCAGCCTGGCAACGATGGGCGGGACGATGGTGGATCAGCTCGGCAAGGTCATGAGACTGGGCCTGGATTTTGATCGGGAAAAGGCTTTTGATCGCTGGGCCGTGCTGGACATTCTCCAGAATGCGATTTCTCACGGCATTTCCCTGCTGCTGCCATTTTTACTGGTCATGGTGTTAACCGCGATTGCAGCGCCGGCCGCGCTGGGCGGCTGGAACTTCAGCACAAAGTCGCTCGGGTTCAAATTCGACAAGCTGGATCCACTCAAGGGTCTGAAACGTATTTTTGCCGTGCGCGGCCTGGTGGAACTGGTCAAGGCACTGGCCAAGTTTATCCTGATTGGCAGTGTAGGCGCCTGGTTGTTGATGGGCTATATGCCGGAATTGATGGGGCTGGGGCGCGAGTCAATCAATAACGGTCTGGCGCATACCGGGCAGATTCTTTCCCATGCTTTCATCGTGCTCAGCGCCTCACTGTTGTTGATTGCGGCCATCGACATACCGTTTCAGCTGTGGGAGCACGCCAAGAACCTCAAGATGACTCGCCAGGAAGTCAAGGATGAAAACAAGAACACGGAAGGCAAGCCCGAGGTGAAATCCCGGGTGCGCAGTATGCAGCGTGAAATTGCCCAGCGCCGCATGATGTCCGAAATACCCAATGCCGATGTCGTCATCACCAACCCGACGCACTATGCCATTGCGCTGCGCTACGACCCGGAGACCATGGCCGCGCCACTGGTCGTCGCCAAGGGCGTGGAACTGATAGCCAGCCAGATTCGTACTGTCGCTGTCGCCAACAAGGTACCGTTATTCGAGGCGCCGCCACTGGCGCGGGCGCTCTATTACAGCACCGAGATCGACCAGGAAGTGCCGGGCGGTTTGTATCTCGCCGTGGCGCAGATTCTTGCCTATATCTTCCAGCTCAGGGCCAGCACGCAAGGTGGTCCTGTACCGGAACGCCCGGACAATATTCCTGTGCCGGAAGACTTCTTCCAGGGGCCTGAACATGACAACACAAAACCACAAGGTGATTAATCATGGCGAATGAATCGTCGACCCTGACATTCGCGGGCGCTGCCCGCCACGGACTCGGGGCGCCACTGCTGCTGGTGATGATGCTGGCGATGGTGATTGTCCCCATGCCACCGATTGCACTGGACATGTTGTTCACTTTCAACATCACCCTGTCGCTGGCCATTCTCCTGGTGACGGTGTACGCCTTGCGTCCACTGGACTTCGGGGTGTTCCCCACCGTGTTGCTGGTTACCACTCTGTTGAGGCTGGCGCTGAATGTAGCCTCAACGCGCGTTGTGCTGCTGAACGGTCATACCGGCACGGCGGCGGCCGGCAAGGTCATTGAATCCTTTGGTGACTTCGTGGTGGGTGGCAACTATGCCGTCGGCCTGGTGGTGTTCGCCATTCTGGTGATTATTAACTTTGTCGTGGTCACCAAGGGCGCGGGGCGTGTCTCGGAAGTCAGCGCCCGGTTCACTCTGGATGCCATGCCCGGCAAGCAGATGGCCATCGATGCGGATATGAACGCCGGGCTGATTACGCAGGACGAGGCGCGTGCGCGCCGTGAAGATGTTTCGCGTGAAGCCGATTTTTACGGCGCCATGGATGGCGCCTCCAAGTTCGTACGCGGCGATGCGATTGCCGGTATTCTGATCCTGTTCATCAACATCATTGGCGGCCTGGCGATTGGCACACTGCAGTTTGACCTGCCCATTGCAGATGCCTTGCGCAACTACACACTGCTGACCATCGGTGACGGTCTGGTTGCACAGATCCCTTCACTGGTGCTGTCTTCGGCGACAGCCATTATCGTTACCCGTGTCTCCGGCGAGACAAAGATGTCTGATCAGGTCATGGACCAGTTGTTCGGCAATCCCCTGGTGCTGGCGGTCGTGGGCGGCATTATGGGGTTCATGGGCCTGATACCGGGTATGCCGAATTTTGCCTTCCTGACACTGGCAGCGGCAGCCGGTGTTGGCGCTTACTATTCATGGAAAAAAGGGCAGCAGGAGCTGCTGCCCGCCGAGGAATCACCGGTCGAACAGGAGGTTTCATCCGAAGCACGCGACCTGAGCTGGGAGGATGTCGGGCCGGTTGACATTATCGGGCTGGAAGTCGGCTACCGACTGATCCCGCTGGTGGATCGCAGCCAGGGCGGGCAGATGATGGATCGCATCAAGGGCGTGCGCAAGAAACTGTCCCAGGAGCTCGGCTTCCTGATTCAGCCGGTACATATTCGTGACAACCTGGAACTGGCGCCTAATGCCTACCGCATTCTGTTGATGGGCGTCCCGGTGGGTGAGGCGGAGATTTACCCGGACCGCGAGTTGGCCATCAATCCCGGCCGGGTGTTCGGTACCTTGCAGGGTATCGAAACACGTGACCCGGCATTTGGCCTGGAAGCCGTGTGGATTCCTCCGTCCGAACGCGACAACGCGGCCACGCTGGGCTACACCGTGGTGGATGCCAGTACCGTGGTGGCAACGCACCTCAGTGAACTGCTGCAGAGTCACGCGCATGAACTGATCGGCCACGAGGAAGTGCAGCAGTTGCTCGACGTACTGGCCAAAACCGCACCCAAACTGGTCGAGGACCTGGTGCCGAAAACCCTGTCCATCGGCATCGTGCTGAAGGTGCTCCAGAACCTTCTTGAGGAACGTATCCCCGTCAAGGATATGCGCACGATTGCGGAAACGCTGGCCGAAGCAGGCGCCAGGAGTCAAGATCCTGGCGCTTTGACAGCCGCCGTGCGTGTTTCGCTTGGCCGATCAATCGTCCAGCATATCAATGGGATGGGGCATGAACTTGAAGTTATTACTCTGGATCCATCCCTGGAACAGATATTGCAATCTTCGATTCAGGCTATCTCGGAAGGCGGCGCCGGTATCGAG
>Ga0256829_1001225_pt1 | contig 21830 bp, 26 predicted proteins | sample 131447metaG_FD_185979 | JGI IMG/M metagenome (GOLD analysis project Ga0256829, IMG submission 185979) | Hydrothermal vent microbial communities from Lau Basin, Pacific Ocean - 131-447 | ecosystem: Environmental > Aquatic > Marine > Hydrothermal vents | place: Pacific Ocean: Lau Basin | collected...
AATAGTAGACGACACCATAGCTAATCTTGATATCCTTGTAGAACTTTTGGATGCCTACGATGTGATAGATGCAACAAATGGTAAAGATGCCTTAGAGATAGTAAATAAAGAACATATTGATCTGATTTTACTTGATATTATGATGCCAGAGATGGATGGTTATGAAGTTTGCACAAGATTAAAATCTAATGACAATACAAAAAATATTCCTATAATTTTCATTACTGCAAAAACGGATGAAGATAGTATAGAAAAAGCTTATGATGTGGGAGGAAGTGATTATGTAAAAAAACCATTTTTACCAAAAGAATTACTCTCACGCGTAAAAAAAGAGCTAAAACTGCAAGAGTTAATAGAAAAATTAAAGTTGTTAACAGTCACTGATCCTTTAACAAAACTTTATAACAGAAGATTTTTTGTAGATGCTTCACAAACTGTTTTAGAGATAGCAAGAAGAGACAAAACACCACTCTCTCTTATAATGATAGATATTGATAAATTTAAACATATTAATGACACCTATGGGCATCAAGTAGGCGATGAAATTATTAAATTATTGGCAAATATAATGCTTAAAGACCAACGAAAAAGTGATATGTCATGTAGATATGGAGGAGAAGAGTTTGTCATTTTACTTCCACAAACTTCCATCAAAGAAGCAGCATCTGTGGCTCAAAAACTTAGAGAAAATGTTCAAAAAAGTTATTTTGAGACTCTCGCACAACAGAAAGTAAAATTTACCATTAGCTTAGGTGTATCTACTGTCAATTTAGCAAATGAAATAAATATAGAAAAAGCTTTAAAAAGAGCAGATGATGCTCTTTATGAGGCAAAAGAGAGCGGACGTAATCAGGTTGTAGTCAAACTATAAGTATTTGTAAGCCTATACATAATTAAAGAAGCCGCGACACCTACATTAAAACTTTTTATACCTGCTTGCATTTCTATCGTTACAACCTCATCACAAACATTCAAAATCTCCTGCGATATACCTTTGCCTTCATGTCCCATTATAAGTACCCATTTATCTTTTGCTTTGACTTGTGATAATGGTGTAGAATCATGTGTGACTTCGGCCGCATAAATTTTATACCCTAATGATTTTAATGATTGTATCGTCTCAAAAATATCGTGATACACATGTGTTTGAAGCATAGAAGCATATCCCATAGAAACACGTAAGGCTCTTCTATTAAAAGGATGCGGTGATGATTTTGGTAAAAAGTAGGTATTAACACCCAGTGCTGCAGCACTTCTTGCAATAGAGCCAACATTTTCACTTGATGTAATATTGTCAAGTAAAATTATACGCTCATCCGCATCTTCTAAGTTAATGTCATCGGGTCGTACACCATGCATCATACAATGATGATGTATTTTATGCCCGACAATTTTGCCCATTTCTTCTTTTGTGCTCATATAAATCTTAGCAATATTTTTTGCAGCGACAAGCGGCATAAACTCGTCATAATACTCTTGTGTTGCAAGTATACTTTTTACCTGTATATCACTTTGTAGTAAAAGATTTACTACTTTTGGACTATCTGCTATAAAACTTCTGTCACTTCGAAAGGCATTATCCCTTAATTCTTTGTAAACCTGTAACTCTTTGTCGTTAATATCATCTATTTTTATAATCATTTGATAATTTTAGGATAAAATAACTTATGAACATACTTTTACTCGAAGATGACCCTGTTTTATCAGATATATTGTTAGATTTTTTACGCGAAGAGTGGCAGGTCGATTATGCATATAATGCTCAGGATGTTTATAAAAAGCTTGAGATTAACAAATACGACCTATTTATATTTGATATCAATCTTGTTGGCAAGAACGGTATTGAACTACTTGAAGAACTTCGTGAATTCAGTGACAATACTCCGACTATATTTATCACAGCTTACAGAGATACTAAATATCTACAACAAGCTTTTAAGGCTGGGGCACATGACTACATCAAAAAACCTTTTGAACTTGAAGAACTTTATGCTCGTATAATCAATACAAAAAAGATATTTAATATTGAAACCAATAAAAAAATCGCTATAGATGATAATATCCATTTCTTTCCCCTTACAAAAATAGTCTTTGTAAACGAGCAAAATATCTCTTTAACAAGTAAAGATGCTCTTTTGCTCTCTTATTTTTTGAAAAACAAAACAAGACTTATAAGTCCAGAAGAACTCAGTCAAAATATTTGGGATTTTGATTCACTTCCCAGTGATGCAACGCTACGCTCACATATTAGAACACTTAGAGAAATCATAGGAAAAGACAAAATTAAAACGATTCGTGGCGAAGGCTACATGTATGAATAAAATCACAAAAAAATCATTTTACTCCTTCTTAGCTCTCTATCTTATAAGTTCATTTCTTTTTTTATCGTTGGCAGCCTACTGGTTTTATACTTCACAAGTCGCTATGGAAAAAAATGCAAACTTTTATAAAATGAATCATCTCGCTGATGTTGTCGGTGCAAAAGTAATCAGTGCAGATATGCATCACACAAAATTACAACTGAAGCCATTTCGGCGAGAAGCAGTTGGACTCTTTGACACAAACAAAAAACTGCTCTACGGCAGTACAGTCCAAGCAGTAAATTTTTCAAAAGATTTTTACATGAAAGATAAAATGTTCACCCTCGTAGCACAACGAACAGCCGGACATTTACATGTAAAATATATTGTCATCCAAAGTAATGAATGCATTAAAAATATAGAAATTATAAAAAATAAAATTGCCTATGCTGTCATTATTACCGCTTTTTTGATTATTGCAATTGCAGTGTTTCTCTCGTACATTTTCTTAAAACCGTTAAAAGACAAAATGCAGGAGATTGAACAGTTTGTAAAAGACACAACACATGAGCTTAACACCCCAATTACTGCTATTATGATGAGTACCTCACGACTTACTAGCAAAAAAAGTTATGATGAAAAAACGGTCAAAAACATCTCCATTAGCACAAAACAGTTGTACGACATCTACTCTTCCTTGAGCTTTTTGAGTTTTGACAATAACAGCGAAGAAGCAAAAGATCTTGCATTTGACAAAGTCATTCAAGAAGATATCGATTTTTTTCAAGAACTTTTAGAAAAAAAGCATATTTCAGTCTCTACGCAATTAGACCCTTGTTTGATACGCATAGCACCCACAAAAGCAAAAATGCTTATAAACAACCTGCTTGGTAATGCCATAAAATACTCAAATCCTAATACACATATTACAATTAAAACAACACAAAAAAGCTTCGTTATAAAAGATGAAGGTATCGGCATTGAAAAAGCAAAACTACATAAAATTTTCAGACGCTTTGAGAGAGCCAATTCCTACGCCGGCGGATTTGGGGTAGGACTCAACATAGTGGAGAGTATCATCAAAGAGTATGATTTCACAATTAATATAGAGTCAGAAGAAAATGTTGGAACTACTGTTAGTATTTTCTTTTAAACTTCATCTATCCTATACCAACCTGCGATAGAATGCCGCTGTCGTTTAGCTGGTAAAACTTCATGCGGGAAGCTTTCACTTATAAAAACAATGAGAGTATTGCCATTAGGAATGACTTTCTGAATTTTCACATCGTCTTTATCATATATAATAAGTTCTCCACCATCATTTGTATTCCACTCTGCATTCAGGTAAAAAACAGTTGTTACAACACGGTTTTTGGAATTTTTAAATGCATCTAAATGTTTTTCATAAAAATCACCTTCTTCATAAATAGCAAAATGTGATTCATAATATCTCAGACCCAAATACAAATGACGGTTTAAATAATTTTCTAGTCCTTGTGTAAATGCAAGGTATTTACATGTAGATTCAGCATCCCCGTCCAGCCAATGTATTTTATCTTTTCTTTTTGTTGTATCTAAGGTTGATTTATGAGAGATTCCAGCCTGTTTATAATTAAGATGTAGCGATGTTACAAAAAGTTCTTTCGCTAAAAAAGGCTCAAGAGCATTTTCAATGACAATATATCCATCATTTATAAGAGCATTGGTAATTTTTTCGTAGAGGTTTTCATACATAAAAGTATTGTAGCGAGAAGAGAATTCCCAGTCAAGCTGGGAATAAAAATATAATTAGATTGGTAAAACTCTAATTTTTTTAGAAAGTTTTTCTTTAAGTGTTGATTCAATGGCATACAATGTACCAGTTGCAGATGAAGCACAACCATTACATGCACCGATATATCGGATATAAATATCAATATTATCTTCATCTTTTTTGATGTCAATAATTTCCATATTACCGCCATCCATAATAAGGAATTGACGCACATTTTCATCAATAACAGCATCCACAGCTTTAATCTGTTGTACAAGTGTCATCTCTTCAAAGTTTCCAGCACCCTCTGCTTGTGCATCAGCCGCTGCTTTCATTTTCTCTTCATCCATTTCACGACGTGTATCTGCTAAAATATCAACAAGATAATATTCTCTGTCTTCATGCCCACCCGGTTTTATACAAGACTTACAAAAACCACCTGCTTTTGTATAGTCTGTAATTTCTTCAACCGTTTTTAAATCATTAAGTTTAATAACTTCTTGAATAGTTCCAAGAGAAACACGTGCACATTCACACACAATGATTTCTTCTTCAAAACTCTCTTCATTTACACCAAGGTATAATCCAGCCGCTTTTTTAATAACATCATATGCCATTACAGAACAGTGCATTTTTTGTGGTGGAACAGCAGGGGTATCTGGCTCATCACGCAAAGCAAACTCAACATCAATATTTGTGATTTTGACAGCTTCTTGGACAGTTTTACCAATACAAAGTTCAGTCATAACATCACTTGATGCAATGGCTGTACCACAGCCAAACGATTTAAACTTAGAGTTTACAATCTTATCTGTTTTTGGGTCAATTTCCCAATAAAGTCTTACCGCATCTCCACAGCTCTCCGCACCAAAATCAGCAACAATAAGCTTATTTCCATGTGACTCAGCTTCCTCTGGTGTAATCTCCCCTTGATGTTGAGGGTTATTCATTAAAGTCGTTACTTTATCTGAGTACGCATCCCAAAGTGATGCGCCTAATAAATCATCTTTTGCCATAAAATTCTTTCCTTTTTTTTATTTCATAAAAATAAGGGAACCTTTTTTATTCCCTTTGTCACGGCATCAGAAATAATTCCGCTGCCTACGCTAACGCTTGGTTTCTTTTTTTCTCTAACTTTAGTGTGCCATATGGTGAGGGATGTGGCATTCGCCAGCTTCTCCACCAACTGTTGGTTGTACTTTTGCAAATGAGCTAGATATTGCTCGTAAACGTGTAACTGCTTTTTTAAACTGCTCGATTGTGTAGTCTATCTCTTCATCTGTCGTAAAACGAGAAAGTGAAAGACGGATACCTGTGTGTGCCAATTCATTATCTGCCCCGATTGCCAGCATAACACTGTTTGCTTCTAAACCTTCAGAAGCACATGCAGAACCTGTTGAAGCACCAATCATAGAGTTGTTTAAATCCCAAAGCATACCTTCACCCTCAACACCACGAATAGAGATTAAAATAGTATTTGGTGTACGTCTCTCACGACTTCCAACTACAAAAGTATCACTAAGCTTCAATAATGCATCTTCAAGTCTGTCACGTTTTACACGAATTGCAGCAGTTTTCTCTTCTAAATCTGTTGTTGCAAGTTCTATAGCTTTGCCCATTCCTACAATGTAAGGAACATTGAGTGTTCCTGAACGGCGTTCACCCATCTGCTCACCGCCATGAAGAAGTGGTGAAAGTGCTTGTGAATTTTTAATATAAAGGGCACCTATACCTTTTGGACCATGAAATTTATGTGCTGACATTGAAACAAAATCAATATGTACATCTTGTAAATCTACAGGAATTTTACCAACAGCCTGAACACCGTCCGAATGGAAAAGTATCCCTTTTTCTTTACAAATCTCACCAATCTCTTTAATAGGAGAAATCATTCCCGTCTCATTATTTGCCCACATAACAGAAACAAGTGCTGTTTTATCGGTGATAAAACTTTTCACAGTATGTGCTTCAACAATCCCCTCTTCATTTACAGGAAGATATGTTACTTTAACACCTTGTTCTTCTAACCATCTACAAGTAGAAAGCACTGATGGGTGTTCTACCTCTGTTGTAATGATATGATCTTTCTCCCCATTTACAATTAAATCATTAAATACTGATTTTAAAACCCAGTTGTTCGACTCTGTTGCACATGATGTAAAGATAACATCATCTTCATCACTTGCATTAATTGCAGTATAAACTTGATCTATCGCTTTTTTTAAGTATGGATGTGTAGCTGTCCCGTACTTATGTAATGAACCAGGGTTTCCATAAAGTTCACTAAAAAATGGCTGCATCACTTCTACTACTTGTGGATCACACATCGTAGTAGCATTATTATCTAAATAAACTTGCATATTTTCTACCTCTTAATAGGGTTAAATTTTAAATAAGACTATTTTTGTCTTCTTTTACTTTTGACATCATAATAGCTTTGTCATTATGATTTGCTTAAGAAATAATGTTATACTTTGTAACTCAATCAAGGAAAACAATATGTGTAATTTTAATAAACAAAGCGAAGATACAAAAAAATCAATACATCTTTTTATGACAAAAGCAGCAAATAATGTAGGTGGAGTAAATTATTTACTCGCTCTTATTGAAGCAATGCGTGCAAAAAAGCCTCATCCTTTAATGCAAAAAAATATGCAAATAGCATCAAATAACACCATCATAAAATGGAACAAAGTTGTTTTTAAAGATAAAATTGATTTAATAGAAAAGATTCTTACAGCACATAGAGAAGCTCAAGAAAAAGATTTTAATATTCTCAATGAACAAAATAGTAAAATAACAAAAAATATACTCAATATGTCCAAAGCACTTGCCCCATTAGAGTTTATAATTACACCACAAAATCCAAATGACGGAGAAGGCTTTAATTTTAAGGTTTTTGATACATTTGATGATAATAAAATAAAATTCAATCCTATTTTTATAGCAATGTTTTTTTGTTCAATTGAATTTACGAAAAAAGCCATTAAATATCAACTTTAAATCTCTTATGCTATAATCGCACAATTAATTATTCATATAAAGGCTATTAATAATGGGTCAAACTATAACTGAAAAAATATTCTCTCAACATATTGGTCGTGATGTAAAAGCGGGCGAAATTATCCGCTGTGATATTGATATGGTCATCGGAAATGATATTACCACACCTATTTCAATTAAAGCATTCGAAGATAGCGGTGCTCAAAAACTGGCAAATCCGGATGGTTTTTCTATTGTTTTAGATCACTTCATTCCTGCAAAAGACATAGCATCTGCAAATCAGGCAAGAATCTCTCGTGATTTTGCAAAAAAGTACAATCTAAAAAACTTTTTTGATGAACACGATATGGGCATTGAACATGCTCTTTTACCTGAAAAAGGGCTTATTGTTCCGGGTGATGTTATCATTGGTGCAGATTCGCATACATGTACGCATGGAGCTTTAGGGGCATTTTCAACAGGTATGGGCTCAACAGACCTTGCCTTCGCAATGATAAGCGGTGGCAACTGGTTTAAAGTTCCTGAGTCTATCAAAGTTGTACTTTCAGGAAAACCTGGAAAATATACAACAGGAAAAGATATTATCTTAGAAATCATCCGTTTAATCGGTGTTGACGGTGCTTTATACAAAACACTGGAGTTTACAGGTTCTACAGTAGAGTATTTAACAATGGATGATAGATTTTCAATGTGTAATATGGCGATTGAAGCCGGTGCAAAAAACGGTATTGTAGCCTATGATGATATTACAGCAGAATTTTTGGCAGATAAAAATCTCGCACGTGAACCTCGTATACATCATTCAGATGAAGATGCCGAGTATGCACAAATTTTGGAAATTGATGTTGCCAATCTTGATCCTGTTATCGCCTACCCGTTTTTACCATCAAACGGACATTCTGTAAATCAAGCAGTATCCGATAAAATTAAAGTTGATCAGGCATTTATAGGAAGCTGTACAAATGGACGTTTGGCAGATTTAAAAGTGGCAGCCGAAATTTTAAAAGGCAAAGAAGTACATCCTGATGTGCGTCTCATCGTAACTCCGGGAACACAACAAATACTTCGTCAAGCAAATCACTTGGGATATATTGACATTATCGTAGATGCCGGCGGTGTAGTAAGTAACCCTACATGTGGTGCTTGTCTTGGTGGTTATATGGGAATACTCGGTGACAATGAAGTAGCTATTTCTACTACAAACAGAAACTTTGTAGGTCGCATGGGAAGCCGTTCATCTAAAGTATATCTGGCAAACTCCGCAGTCGCTGCTGCATCGGCCATAACAGGATATATAACAGATCCAAGATAATTTTGTTATAATTATGCATCACAATTAAAGGACAATATATGAAAACAAGATTATTTCTCTCGCTCCTGCTAGCAGGTACACTTACACAGGCGAGTGATTACAAATATGAAATCTCTCCAATGCTTGGCTATAACGCAGCTGAAGGCAATATTGGCCTCGAGGATAAAGGGCACTACTTAGGTGCTGCAGAATTACAATATAATCTTGAAGATTCTAAAATATCTCCCGAATTATCTGTTTTATACTCTCCAAATGCTGAGTATGATGGACAGGGAAACACAGCTATTACACGAACACTACTTAACGGTGTCTACTCTTTTGACAAGATTGGGAGCTTGACTCCATTTGCTAAAGCCGGTCTTGGTTATGAATTTGTAAGCAGTGAAGTCACAAACTATAATGAAAATGGTGCTGTACTTGATGCAGGAGCAGGCTTGAAAGTACCTTTAACACCTTCTTGGGCATTTAAAGCAGAAGCGATGTATCTTGCCAAAGTTAGCAACGCACATAACAGTAATGCAGATAATAATTTCATAGCACTTATAGGTCTTACTTACTCTTTTGGAGCAAAGAAACAAAAAGAAATCGCGCAAGAGCCTGTTGTGCAAAAGCCTGTTATTAAAGAAAAAGTTGTTATCGTTAAAGATAGTGATGGAGATGGAATTAATGATAATTTTGACAGATGTCCAAATACTCCCGCAAATACTAAAGTTGATGGAAATGGCTGTAAAATTGATTTAGATGTTGATAAAGATGGTATTGTAAATTCCAAGGACCTTTGCCCAAATACTCCTGTCGGTGAAGCGGTAAACAGTGACGGCTGCCCTGCAACTGCTAATTTACATATTAATTTTGCAAATAACTCTGCAGATATTGTTGCTATGTCAGGCAAAGAATTAGACAAATATGCTGATTTTTTAACAACATATAAAAACTACAGTGCAAAAATAGTTGGCTACACAGACAGCAGAGGAAGTGCAAGTTATAACAAAAAACTTTCACAAAGAAGAGCCCAAGCGGTAGTAAAAGCACTTGAAGAAAGAGGTGTTGATGCATCACAACTCAAAGCTTTAGGCAGGGGTGAAGCTAACCCTGTAGCAGACAATGCAACAGCTGCGGGTCGTGCACAAAACAGACGCATTGAAGCAGAACTTACAAGAAATTAAATGCTTGATATTCCCTGTGTCATCTTTGCAGGTGGAAAAAGTTCGAGAATGGGAGAAGACAAAGCACTTCTGCCATTCGCCGGATTTGACACACTTGCAGAGTATCAATACACAAGACTTTCAAAAGTCTTTACAACAGTTTATATCTCCTGTAAAGACAAATCAAAATTTAATTTTTTTGCAAACTTTATAGAAGATGACAAATCTTCTACCGTTTTTGCTCCTACCCTCGGCTTTGTAACCGCATTTAATACCTTACATGTAAAGAAGTTCTTTGCTTTAAGTGTTGACACTCCTTTTATCACACAAAAAGAGATACAAAAAATTATGTTTGCAGACAATATTGATGCTGATGCAATCATTGCAAAAACAGAGGAAGGTGCCCATCCTTTATGTGGTATCTATACAAAAAAATTACAAAATAATTTTTTAACAATGCTTAAAGAAAATAATCATAAACTCGGTTTTCTTCTAAAAAAATCAAAAACTACCTACGTCTACTTTCCAGACTCAAAACCTTTCTTAAATATGAATCATCCGAAAGATTATAAAAAAGCACTTGAAATTCTTCGTCATTATTAACAGCACTTTGCTATAATATAGCACGACAATTTAATATTAAAGAGAAAATACAAAATGAATTTAACCCATCTTGACGAAAATCAAAGACCTAAAATGGTTGATGTAAGTGATAAAAGCGATACAACAAGAGTAGCAGTAGCAAGTGGTATCATTAAAATGAGCCAAGATGCTTATGATGCAATTGTTAGCGAAAAAACAAAAAAAGGGCCTGTTCTACAAACCGCTGTTATTGCAGCTATTATGGGGGTAAAAAGAACAAGCGATTTAATTCCAATGTGCCATCCTCTGAATTTAAGCGGTATTAACTGTGATGTTGATGAACTCTCAGAGCTCCCTGGTTTTAAACTTACGGTAACAGCGAAACTTACCGGACAGACAGGTGTTGAGATGGAAGCACTTACCGGAGTAAGCATAGGACTTTTAACGATTTATGATATGGTAAAAGCAATTGATAAGGGTATGATAATACGTAATGTGCAACTTGAATCAAAATCAGGAGGGAAAAGTGGAAACTTTAAACGATAAACTTGCAGGAAAAGAGTTAGTACTAGAGTACCCATGTAATTGGTGTTACAAAGTAATAGCAAGTGAAGAAGAAGCTCTTAAGGGTGCAATCAAAGAAGTGATTGAAGACAGAGAGCATAAGCTGACACATTCAAACAACTCAAAAACCGGAAAATATGTAAGTATGAACCTTGATTTACTTGTTCACAATGAAGACGATAGAAAATTCATCTATGATGCTTTAAAAAAACATCAAGATATAAAAATGGTACTTTAGGAGATAAACTATGGACACTGAAAAATTAGAAACACTACTGCAAAATGTATACAGTCACAGATTTAAAAGTATACAAAAGCGAGTTGAGCATGCTTTAAAAGATGCAAAAATCAATCCTGACACCTTATCTCTTAATGAAATGAAGACACTTACAAATACCTTTATAACACAAGAGACTCAAAAACTCACAGAAGATGTAGAAGGGCTTTTAGCCCAGAAAGAGGCGCTACAACGAAGCCTAGATAAAAAATATGATGAACTGCAGATAGCAAAGTACGAAGTATTTAATACTATAGAAGATAAAGTACAAAATAATGAAAAAGCCCTGCATGCACTGCATCAAATTAAATTACAGTCCATTGATTTATATGATATTCTCAGTGAAATGGTGGAATCGGCCATTATTACTACTTTGGAAAAAGATACAGACGGTGATGTAAGTAACTCTATTAGAGAAATTATTAAAGAGATTAGTTATGAATCTATCAAAGAGGGTTCTCTTAATACCATCAGAGTCAGAAAAATTCTTTCTACTATACTTGCTACTACTATTGATATTGCCGAAGCAACACCTACAAGAGCAGAAGAAATTTTATCTGCTACCCTCAAAGGTATGCGAAGTGGGCTTGTTAAATCTATTGACAGATTTAAACAAAGACTCGCTTTTACTCCTGTGGAAGCAAACCATATACTTATTGAGGATTATGACACTATTATTGAGGATCTCAATCAGACAGATACGCTCTTTTCTCAAATAATTATTACTCAGGCTTCTCAAAGTTCTCAGGTGATTCGTAAAATTCTTGTTGAACTCAATCAGGCTATGCGTTATGATCTTGAAGAGTTAGTGTTAATTTCCAAAGAGACGGCAGATGTTATAAAAGATAAATTTTCCAATTTTGCAAAAATAGCCGTTAAAAAGGCAGATTTTGCACTGCATTCACCAAAAGCACAAGAAGCAAAGAGAATGGGTATACAGGCATGGGGCGTTGCAAAAGTAGCACTTGGAAATGCAATCAAATCAGCTAAAGATGCAATCGACAAGAAATAAGATAAATATCATCTTAAAATAATAATTTATTATATTTAATTAAAAAAATATTTTGAATGTTGTTATATAATTTTTATCACTTTACTATCAAAAGGATTTATTTATGATACTACACCCAGCTACAGTACATTTTGCTATGATTTTGCCATTGGTTGCTTCTGCCTTTGGAATTGCTTATATGATTAATAAAACAGAAACAATGTCCAAAATTTCCGCAAGAACGGCTCTTGTTGCAGCACTTGCAATGATAGGTGTTTGGTACACAGGAGAAAAGGTTGCCGGTCCTGAAATTTACAACTATCTTGATGCTGCCGGTAAAGCTGAACTGCTAGAGCACAGAAATCTTGGTCGATACCTTGCCATTGCTATGACACTTGTTGCACTTATACAAATAATTGGGTGCAAAATGAAAAAAAGCAGTATCCAAATTTTTGGTATTTTACTTACAATTGTAGTTATGGCAGTGACTTTTCTTCAAGGAAAACATGGTGGTGAAATTGTATATGAACATGGAAATCCATTCCAAATGACACAGTTGACAAAATACATCTCAAGTGATGAAGATTTTGATATGGCTGATGATGATGAAAAAGTTGGACTTATTCAGAAAAAAATGTCTTCCATAGCAAAAACAACATGTAAAAAAATAGGTTGTGAAGAAGATGAAAAGCATACAAACGAATAACATATCTGTAGATACTATAGATACAATTATACAAGAGTTACAAAAAGAATTAGAAATGTATCAACAGGATAAAAACTCGGTAAAAGAGTTTTATCCATGTTCACAAGAACTTACAAGATATTTAGAGGCTCAAAAAAGATAATGCAAATATTATGTACTGAACTTTTTGAAAAACAACTCAAAAAAATATTGGAAAATTTTGCAAAAGAAGATTTTGCTGCAACTAAAAGTTTTAAAATGTATTTAGACACAATCATTATAAATATTCCAACAAAGGCGAAGAAATATAAATCTTCTATTTATTTTAATGATGAGAATATAAAAGATGTAGAGCATCAAGGATTTAGAATTCCGTTTCTCATTGAGAAATCAAGTGATAATTATATTCTACTTGGGATAATAAAAAAGTGATTTATACATAATAATTTTTACTTATCATATAAATTACTTATAAAGATATTACTTATAATTATAAATTATTTATGTTTCGATAAGTAACTTTTTAGTTTATTTATGAAGACAATATCACATTTTTATCTCATAATCTTGTATAATAACCTTTATCTTATATTTGTAATTAAGTATAAGATGGCATAATATAATTTCGTAAACAATTTGTATTACCAAAAAAACATAGTAATATATTTAAATATTAAAAAAATGAAAACTTACAAAGGAGAAAATTGTGGATATAAAAAAATCTCAACTAGACTTGGCTTCTACAAAAAAGAATGTAGATAACACAAGTATTGGCAGAAGAGACTTTTTCAGAAAAACAGCTGCATTATCTGTAACTGCACTTGCTGGAACATCTCTGCTGGCATCAGAAGAAGCAGGTGATCCTGCCATTTTAAAACCTACACCGTGGGGAACAAAATGGGGAGATCCTGTAAGTAAAAACCTTTATGGTATGCCGTCAAAATATGAGCATAATGTAACAAGAAGATATACAAAACTACTAGCATCTGGTAACTTCAGAGCATCTATTGCTGTTACTCCTCTTCAAGATTTAAGTGGAATTATCACACCAAATGGCTTATTTTTTAGTCGTTCTCACGGTGGGGTTGCACATATAGATCCAAATGAGCATAGACTTATGATAACAGGTTTGGTTGAGAAACCTCTTGTTCTTACAATGAAACAACTTAAGCGTTACCCTAGTGTCACACGTACTCACTTTATTGAGTGCCCGGCAAATGGTGGACAAGAGTGGAGAGGTCCACAATATAACTCTTTACAATTTGCAAAAGGCTTTATGTCTTGTGCAGAGTGGACCGGTGTTTATGTAAAAGATATTCTTAAAGACTTAGGTGTCAAAAAAGAAGCATTATGGATGCTTGCTGAAGGTGGAGACTCTTCTAAAATGGGTCGTACAATTCCAATGGATAAAGTTTGGGATGATGCAATGATTGTCTGGGGACAAAATGGTGAAGCACTACGTCCTGAGCAAGGATATCCGATTCGTTTACTCGTTCCTGGTTGGGAAGGTAACTTATGTGTAAAATGGCTAAGACGTTTAGATTTTGCTAGTGAACCATGGTATTGTAAAGAAGAAACTTCTAAATATACAGTTCTTAAACCAACGGGAAAAGCAATCCAACACTTCTATGCAAATGAAGTAAACTCTACTGTTACTTCTCCATCTCCGGAAATTGATTGGACTGATTTAGAAGACGGTGATATTGTAGAAATTGAAGGACTTGCATGGTCTGGTATGGGTACAATCACTGGTGTTGACATATCATTTGACGGTGGAAAAAACTATGTTGAAGCAAAACTCAAAGGTTTAGTACTTCCAAAATGTTGGACTCGTTGGAGTTATATGCATACATATAAGAAAGGCCAAGAATTAATTCTTGCTTCTCGTGCAAGAGATGACAATGGAGATATTCAACCAACTATTGATCAAGAGACTTTAGTTGTGGGTGTAGAAGCTGTTTATCACAGAAATGCAGTTGAAACATGGAAAGTTGAAAAAGACGGAAAAATAACTCACGTTGAAATACGTTCACAATTAGATCGTAAAGGCAAAGGCCCGTTATTTATTAAAGGAGAGGCGTAATAATGTTGAAAATAAATAAAAAATTATTAATTTCAATCTCTGCAGCTGCTGTATTATCATTAGGATTATCAGCATGCATGGAGAATGCTTCCCCAACAAATTCAGATGCTGCTGTAAAAGCATCTATTGATGGTGGAGTATCGTATCCTGTTGAAAATGGAAAAACAAGCTCGTATGATGTAAATACAAATGCACATGGTGCAGATGTAAAATATGGCCGTACTCCTACAAAAGCAGAGTATGATGCATGGAATACAGATATAATGCCTGATGGAACTGGTCTTCCTGAAGGTCATGGAACTGCAGATGAAGGTTCTGATATTTATGATGCGAAATGTACAATGTGTCATGGTGACTTTGGTTCAGGTGGGGGTGGTTACCCATCATTAGCAAAAGGAAATGCTTATGACTTGCATAAAACATTAACAAACCAAAGAATTAAACCAAATGATGATGGTCCGGTACGTGTATTTGGTTCTTACTGGCCACATGTAACTACACTATTTTGGTATATTAAAGATGCAATGCCACATCCAATGACAGGTTCATTAACAGATGATGAGGTATACTCTTTAGTAGCATTTATATTGAATGCAAATGAAATGAAAATAGATGGTGTAGAAGTGGATGACGATTATGTGCTTAATCGTAAGAAATTATTAGACGTTAAAATGCCAAATAGAAATGGATTTGAGCCTAATATTGACGGTCCAAATGGTCCTGAAAATGTACGTAAGTTTTATGCTAACCCTAAAAACTTTGGTGGACAAACATATGATGTTAAAAATCCAGCATCAAGATGCATGAAAAATTGTCAAGAGCCAACTGCGAAAGTAGTCTATATTAAAAATGGAGGAATTCACGACTTCCACCCACCTCTTTCAAATGTAAAAGATTTACCGAAAGTGAAAAATACGGCTTTTAATGCCAAAAAAGCATATACTGCAAACTGTGCCATGTGTCATGGTGCAGAAGGTATGGGTGCTCCAGTACTCGGAAGTAAAGCAGATTGGGCACCATATATTGCAAAAGGCATGAATGATGTTTACAAAAATGGTATTAAAGGTATAAATGGTATGCCTCCAAAAGGTGGGTCAAGTCTTTCAGACGCTGACTTCAAATTAGTTGTTGACTATATTGTCAATCAAAGTAAATAAAACAAAAGGATAATAACATGGAAAGAAGAAAATTTTTAAGTATGACTTTAGGTGCATTAGCTTTAGCTGTTGTACCTGCAAGTGTAAGAGCAGCAGATTTTAGAAAATCAAATCCAGCTGTATGGACGACTAAGAATGTAATGAATGGTACTAAGGTGACTGAAGAGGGTGTAATGAGTGCTATTAAAGCACTTTATGGTTCAAACTCTTTAACTATGGAAGGTGTAAAACTAAAAGCTCCTGATGTTGCTAGTAATGGTGGTGCTATTCCTGTTGATTTCTCAACACAAAAAGATGTAAAAAGTATTGCAGTATTCCAAAATGCTAATCCTGAAGCCGCTGTACTAGTTATAGATGTAAATAAATATAGTGTAAATAAATACTCTATCAAAATTAAAATGGCTTCATCTGGAACTATTACAATCGTAGCACAAGGGAATGGTGGCAAGCTCTATGCTGCTCAAAAAACTTTAGATGTTGCACTTGGTGGATGTGAAGGTTAATTCTTTTACATCATAAAATTAAATAATTAAAATAACTTATTAAGGAAATAAAATGGCTGGAATTAAAGCAAAAGCAAAATTAAAAAATGGTGTAGTTAAAGTTAAATTGTTGATTAAAAATCCATCAATGACACCAAATATGGCTCTAAAAAAGACTGGAAGCAAAGATAATGCAGATTTCATTACTCACTTAAGTGCTACTTTAAATGGTGAAATAGTAGCTGACTTTTCAACTTCTCAATTCTTATCTAAAAACCCTATCTTTAAATTTGAATTTAAAGGTATTGGCGCGAAAAAAGATAAAATTGAACTTGTTGCAATGAACAATCATGGAAAAACTTACAAAGGAAAAGCTAAAATCAAATAATTTTAGCTTTTTTTTGGTGGATAACAATTCTGTTATCCACTACTCTCTCAATTTCATAATTATACAAACAACTACAATAAATACAAGCAATGAGCAAAAAAATAGATGAAAAAAAAACTACAAGGTAAAGTTTTAAAATTATTCATTACAAAAAATGATAAAGATAAAACTAGAGTCACAATAGAACAAATTAATGCTGATGAGAATGGAATTGTCAATGATAAATTTTATAATAAAAACAATCAAAGAGCTATTTTAATCACATCCATGCAAAGTTACGATATGGCATTAAATGAAAATATAAATTTATCTGAAGGTACCCTAGGTGAAAATATTTTAATAGATATTAATCCTTATCACTTAAAGGCAGGGGAAAAATTAACTATTGGTAATACAACTTTAGAAATAACACAGAATTGTACACTCTGCAAAGGGCTTACAACCATCAATTCAAAACTACCAAAACTTCTAAAAAACGATAGAGGTATATTTGCAAAAATTATAAGTGGTCCTTCAACAATCAAAATAGGTGATATTATAAATATATAGATTTATTAATATTATTTATATAAAACTAATGATAAAGTTACATCATACAAGTCCTAATACAAGGAGAAGATGTGAAAAAAACATATTCATTAGTTTTTGCTGTATTGACAGCATTCTTAATAGTTGGTTGCAGTGCTTTTAAGTCTGTACCGGCTACGCCTAAAAAGTCTCAAGATGTTCAAGTATATACAACGCCTAACAAAGATGGGAAAATTACCGCAAAAACGATAGAAGATACATTTGAATCAGTTGGTTTGAGTGTCCCTGGAAACAATGACATGAACAAACCGTTTAAAAGTAGGTTTGGTAAAGTACATTATAAAATATATAATCTTGCCATGTTCGTAAATAATGACCTTAGTTATAAAATTCTAAAAAAGTATCCTAAATTCGGAGCTTTAACACCTTTAACAATGTCTATCTGGGAAGATAAGAATCAGAATATGAGTATTTCGACTTTAACTATCAATGCAATGTCTAGAGCCACAGGCGTTCCAAAGTCTAATCCAGATTTAATAGCTTATGCAAGACTTATCAAAAAAGCCCTTACAAAAGCACTACCAAATGGACATTTTAAAGATTTAGACTACAGTGCCAAATTTCCACATAAATCATTTGCAATAGATATGACCGCAAAAGTAGCTGATGATGTCCCTGTTGAAGACTTTATAGACGATTTTGAAGCGGAATTTGAAGGTGAATTAGAACCATTAGGTTTTTTACTGCCTAACTACACGAATGTTCAAGAAGAAATTTTTGATGATCACAACTTTCACGAATATGATTTTTTCCATACATATTCAATTTGTAAATTTGACGTAATTTATCCTGTTTCCAAACTTCATCCAGAAGCAGGTGCTTGGGCTCCATGTTCATTTTACCTCTATAAGAAGAAAGATGAAAAAATAATGCATATGGGCTTTTTAGGTGTTGACAATTGGATAACTACTCTTAATATAAGAGATCAAAAATCCATTAAGCCATTAAAAGAAGCTGAGGGGATGATTGTGAATATTCTTAAGGAAATGAGTGAAGAATAAAAGGTATGCATACATACCTTTTATAGAAAAAGTTAGAGTTTAGAAATTATCATTCTCAAATTCTTTATTTATTTCTTTTTGATATTTTTGATCTTCTTCTTTCTTCAGTTGTGTTTTAGTTAAAACTGCATCATGTAAAAATTGTCCAAAGAATGTTTTTGATTCTGTTTTTGCTAAAAAGAGATAAATTCCACTTGTAAGTGCAACAATAGTAATTATGGCAATACTACCTTGAATAGGATTAAAAGTTTGAATTGGCTCACGTCGACGTATTTCACAAGCTCCACCTGGGCAATGTTGAGGATCTTCTCTTAAAATTAGTTTATAAATCATACATCCAACACAAATGGCAAATGCCCCTTCTAAAAACATTAAACTAAGACATAGTACACAGACCATAACCTTATAAAAAGTAATTTCCCAATTTAAGACAAACCACCACATCATTGGCAATGAAATAAGCCAGCCAAGTGTCCATGCAAATCGTTTTTGTAAGCCGCCTACATACTCTGGTTTTTGATTACGGACAACAAACTTCCCTAATAATAAAGAAGGCGAATAATTGGGACTTAACATACGTGCAGTAAAATCTACAAATAAAAATGCAAGATAAACACGGGCAACAATAATATGTCCATATCCAATACCGACAAAAATAACCATCATTCCTAAGCCAAAAAGGATGCCTGCTGCTGCTCTTGCTTCTCTCTCATTAATGACTGTAATGTCATAACCGGGAACTTTAGCTCCATATTCAAACAAAAAACTTTTAAGATTCAAAGAATACTCCTGTATAATATATTATTATGCAATTATACACAAAAGAAATAATAATTTGAACAACATAGATTTTAAAATCAAATTTAGCTATAGTACCCCAATACTCCATCCATCTTCGAACCCATATTTAATAGTAGCATATCTGCTATAACCAAAGCAGCCATCGCTTCACAAACTATTGTTCCGCGAATAGCAACGCAAGGGTCATGTCTACCTTTGAGTGAAAAATCAAGCTCTTCATTGGCTGTTGTTATTGTGTGCTGTTCTTGAAAGATTGAAGGTGTTGGTTTAAAGTAAACATTTAGCACGATATCATCTCCATTGCTTATACCGCCTAATATTCCACCAGCATGATTTGATTCAAATCCATCTGCACGAATTGCATCATTATTCTGCGATCCCAAGACATGTGAACTTAAAATACCGTCCCCTATTTCTACAGCTTTTACCGCATTAATTCCCATCATAGCATCTCCGAGTACGCCATCAAGCTTATAATACAGTGGCTCTCCTAAACCAATAGGAACTCCCTTTATAATAACACGAGAAACACCACCAACAGAATCATGTTTATTTTTTGCCGCGAGTATTGCCTCTTTTTGTAATGCTTCTTTGTCTTTATCCAGTGCATATATAATACTGCTTTTGGCATACTCATACTCAAACTTATCCGCACGAATACCGGCAACTTCACTAATACCACTCAGCACCGTAATACCAAGCTCTTGAAGCATTAATTTTGCAATTGCACCTGCAGCAACTCGAGCAGCTGTCTCTCGTGCAGAGCTACGCCCTCCCCCTCTGTAGTCTCTTATGCCGTATTTATGAAAATAGGTAAAATCAGCATGACCAGGGCGAAAAACATCTTTAATATTTGTATAATCTTTTGACTTTTGATTTGTATTATATATAATCATAGCAATCGGAGTACCGGTACTTTTTCCTTCAAATACGCCACTTAAAATTTCTACTTCATCAGCCTCTTTTCTTGCTGTTTCAAACTCACTTTTACCGGGTTTTCTACGATCTAATTCGCTTTGAATATAGGCTTCATCTATTTCTAATCCAGCAGGTACCCCATCAAGTAAACATCCTATAGCCTTTCCATGAGATTCTCCAAATGTTGAAAACCGCAACTTCATACCAAAACTATTCACTATTTTTCCTTATTTAATACATCAACAGCAACTCTCGCCGCCTCTTGTTGTGCAATTTTTTTACTTTTCCCACTCGCTCTTGCATACTCTTTATTTTCTATAAAAACACCTACTTCAAACTCTTTTTTATGATCAGGTCCACGTGAAGCCAGCACCTTGTATTCTGGTGTAATGCCAAACCTTGCCTGTGTTAACTCTTGAAGTGTTGTTTTAAAATCTCGAAACAATGAATCAAGTGAAATTTCTTCATGATTCTCTTCTATTAAATCAATAGTAATCCGTTCAACTTCTTTTAAACCAGCTTCTAAATAAACTGCTCCCATTATTGCCTCAAAAGCATTTGAAAGTAATGATGACTTTTCACGTCCACCATTATTATCTTCCGCATTTGAAAGGAATATATAATCACCTAAGTTCAAAGCACAAGCAAGCTTATTAAAACCTATTTCGTTTACTAAGGATGCTCTAATTTTTGATAATTTCCCCTCATCAGATGTAGGAAATTTTTTAAAAAGATACTCACCTACTACTAAGTCAAGTACAGCATCTCCCAAAAATTCTAATCGCTCATTATCGTAGGGCTGTTTATAACTTTTATGTGTCAGCGCTTCGATAATGAGCTTTTTGTCTTTAAATTCATATTTTAATTTTTTTTCTAATGTTTTTACATTTTTATGCATAATAACCTCATTTTTCTATGTTAACCTATCTTTTGCTACTTGTGCCGCCTCTTTCGCCAAAACATCACATCTTTCATTCTCTTCATGTCCATCATGCCCTCTTACCCAGATAGCATCTATTTTATGTAGTTTTGAAACTTCTATATATTCTTTCCATAAATCCGGATTTTTTACTTTTTTAAAATTTCTTTTTATCCAGTTTATAAGCCATTCGTTTATACCCTTGACTACATACGATGAATCTGAAATGACAGAAACCTCACAAGGCTCTTTTAAAGCCCGTAAACCTTCTATAACACCTTTAAGTTCCATTCTATTATTTGTCGTATGCTCTTCAAAACCAGAGAGCTCTTTTTCACTCTCTCCATAACGTAATATTACACCATATCCACCAGGGCCTGGATTTCCAAGAGCACTACCATCACTGAAAAGAGTTATTTTCTTCACTAAATTCCTTAATATAATCTTTACTTAAGCTATATTCGACCCTTGCTGAGTCAATAGCATGGCACGAACTACAGCGATTAAATGAAAATGGATACGTTCCCTTACACTCTTCGCATACATACTCAAAACTGAGTGTTGCATTCGCTTTTTTATTCAGTTTAATCAATACATCCAGTTCAAATATTCTACTATCGTTGACAAATTTCACATCACCGCGAGCAGTGTAAATCTCTCTCAAATAGCCATTCTTTGTAATTATATCCAAATTCAAATCTTTTGAATCACATCTCCAAAAAAGTTCTGTCAGAAGTTCACTTTTTGAGCTGTCAATATTTTCCCAGGCAAGCTTCGGATTTATTTTAAATAAGTAATCAAATATTAATAAAGCTAAATGATTCGACTGCTTATAAATTTCCAACAGCACTATTGCTTTTTCTTCTTTGGACATTGTTGCT
>Ga0256829_1001226_pt1 | contig 21812 bp, 21 predicted proteins | sample 131447metaG_FD_185979 | JGI IMG/M metagenome (GOLD analysis project Ga0256829, IMG submission 185979) | Hydrothermal vent microbial communities from Lau Basin, Pacific Ocean - 131-447 | ecosystem: Environmental > Aquatic > Marine > Hydrothermal vents | place: Pacific Ocean: Lau Basin | collected...
TTCAAAACGAAAAAGAGACCAGGCGCTCAATTTACCCGTTTCCAATCGTATTATTGATCAGTTGATATTGTGGTGTGGTGTCTTCTTCGCAGTGATGAGTGTCTATGTCATTATGAAAATTGGGCGGATCAATTATGAGGCGACAGGGTTTGTGGTATTGCTGGTTTTGGGCTTGGGGGTGTTTGTAGATGGTATCCGTTTTAGCTGGCGTTTTAGTATGATCGGTATGTTAATGATGTTGGCATCTGTTATTGCTGCCTATATTGTGGCTTATGTATGGCTGATTTTAGGTGGGATTCTAGTTGTGATGCTGGTTGCTTATTGGTTGGAGCACCTCAACTATCAATCCCTATTAAAGCGGTTTGAAACGCCTGAAGAGGGGACTGATTAGTTTTTTTCAGAGCAAGGCCTCGCTTTTCTCAAGAGAGGCTTTTTGTTTTTATGCTAAGCGTTTCTGGGCTTCACTTTGGATGCGTTTAATCATGTGATAAAGCCCTGTTGAACGATTGGGTGAGAGGTGTTGTAATAGACCGATCTCTGCCAGAAAATCGAGTGGCGCATTGGCAATTTCTTCGGGTGTTCTGCCATTGTAGATGCGCAGAAGCATGGCGATTAAGCCTGCCACAATAGCTGCATCACTGGTGGCTTGCATATAGAGCCGCCCATCTTCTTCTTCGATATGAATCCAAACTTGTGATTGGCAGCCGTGAATACGGTTCTCTTCAGTTTTTAGGCTGTCATCCATTTTCTGTAATGTCTTGCCCATGTCGATCAGATATTTGTATCGATCTTTCCAGTTATCAAAGTGTGTAAAGCGTTTGACAAGATCTTTTTGAACTTCTTCAATGGATTGGCTAGGAGGGGTGTGTTGCGTCATTTTTTTCTCTGTGATTCTCTGTTTTTGGATGTCTATTGTAAGGAATATTGAATCGGAACCGCAATGTTTTTAGGTTGTTTGGGGAGGGCTTTGGGAAAAGGTTTGAAATAACGGTGCATCTGTTCATTCACAATGGCGAGAGCGGCTTGGTCTAAAAGACGGTGTCCCGAGCTGGATTTGATTTGAATGTGGCTGATGTACCCATCTGGATGCAGCGTGAAACTTAAAAGGACTTTGCCTTGTTGATGACGACGACGGGCACGGTAGGGGTAATTCTGTTGCGCATAGCGAGCTAAGGTTTGACTGAGTTCTGTCAGATAGCGTTGCTCAATGGCATGGCGTTGTTGTTGGGTGAGTCCTGGTTTTGCGGGCGGTGAAGGGGCTGTCACTTTTTTGGTTGGAGTAGATGAGGGTGCTGATGAAGGCTTAGGTGGCTGAGAGGCGGTGGGGGATGAGGCTTTTTTTACTTTTTTTATGGTCGGCGTTTGCACAGGTTTGTGCACCACTGCTGGTTTGGGTTTGGCTGTTTTTTTAACGACTTTTTTTTTGGTTTGTTTTTTGAGGGGTTGTTTTTGGGGAGGCTGAGTGGGGCGTTTAGCCTTAGGCTTAGATTGATGAACTTTCTTAATTTTTTTAGGTTTCGGCACCGGTTTGGGCTGGTTTTTTTTCGGGTGAGTAGGTTTTGGCTCCACTTTTTTGGGGGTGGTTTTTTGAGGTGCTGGTTGGGTTGCTATATTGTTTGTGGAGGAGGGTGAGGGTTGGAACATGGAGAGGGTGACGGGGACAGGTTTGTTTTTAGTTGGGTGAGCAGGCGTATTTCCTGAAAGTAGTTTCCAAGCCAATAGGATGAGTAAGAGATAGAGAGCGATGGCACTTAAAAGTGCTTTTTGATTGTGGCTCATGAGGCGTGTTGAGTGACGATAGTGAGGTTTTCAAAGCCTCTTGCTTTGAGTTGATCGATAACCTTGGCAAAAATGCCGAACCGAGCTTGCCGATCAACTTTTAGCAGAATCGTTTGTTGACGGCGAAGTGGGTGCAAGAGCAGTTTGAGTTGCGTAAGGGCAATGGGTTGTTGGTTGAAGTAGAGTTGTCCTTGGGCATTGATCGCAATTTGAACAGATTTTTCAACTTGATCAGCAGGCAGAGGGCGTGTTTTTTCGGTTTCGGGGAGGGTGATATTGAGTTGGTCTTGTACAATAAAGCTGGCGGTGGTGAGCACAATCGCTAACAGCACCAGCATGACATCAATCATGGGGATGACATTGATTTGGTCAAACTTTTTCATGGATTTACTGTGTGGCTGTTGTGTTGCGCTTGGTACTGTAGTTGAAGCACCTCCACTTTTCGCATCAGGGCGTTGTAGCTCATAATGCTGGGAATGGCGATTAAGATACCGCCTGCAGTTGCTTTGAGTGCCAGTGCAAGCCCAAGCATAATCGCAGCGGTGTTTAGGTGTTGTGTCTGCCCGAGGTCGTAAAAGGTGAGAAGGACACCTAGGACGGTGCCGAGTAACCCGACATAGGGGGCGTTAGCACCCATACTCGCAATGGTGGTCAGATTGCGTGTCAGATCGATGGTGAGTAGCTCTGCTTGAGAGTAGTGGCTTAAATCAAGTTGTTTAAAAAAGAAGAGGCGTTCTAGGCTGAACCAGAGGGTGATAAATCCCATCAAGGCTAGGCTGCCAAAGATAGCGGGGTCTAAAAAGGTTTTTAAAGTTTCCATAATGCGACTCGGTCATATCAATATAGGGGCAGTTTGCCAAATAGATTGGGTAAAAGCAATGCAGAAGTCTGAAGAGAGTTTGAAAAGCAAATCAAACGGCTTTAAAAATGTCTAGAATTCCCAGTCCTGAAGGGATTTTATCGATACAGGACTGGGAATTTTAGGCAAATTTTAAGCGAGAAAATCTAAACAGGCGTCTAAACCGCGATAATTGATAGCGGTATCCGCTTGGGCTTGAACGGTGGGTTTTGCATGATAGGCGATGCTGAGTCCCGCCTCTTGCATCATTAGTAGATCGTTTGCACCATCACCGATGGCAATGACTTGGTCGGGTGTAATGTTGAGTTGTTGGCAGAGTTCGTGAAGATAATCGGCTTTGGCTTGTGCGTCGATGATGTCGCTTTCGACGGTGCCTGTCAGTTTGTCTTCCAGTTCTCCGAGTACATTGGAACGTGTGAAGTCCAAACCATAATCTGCCTTGAGACGCTCGGTAAAGTAGGTAAAACCTCCCGAGACGAGTGCAAAAGCGATGCCTTTAGCTTTTAGACCTTCGAGCCAAGCTTCTGCACCTGGGTTTAGATAGAGGCGTTCTTGATAGACTTTGTCCAGTGCGGTGGTTTCTAATCCTTTGAGTAGGGCAACGCGTTTTTTGAGGGAGCTGGCAAAATCGAGTTCCCCTCGCATCGCTGCTTCGGTGATTTCGGAGACTTGTTGTTTGAGGTTGAGCATGTCGGCAATCTCATCCACACACTCAATGGCAATCAGGGTGGAGTCCATGTCGCTAATCACCAGTTTGATGCGATCAGCTTGGTAATCCTCTGGCAATCTGTTGATATCAAGTTTTAGCTGTGCCCGTAGAGACTGAAGTTTTTCTGGTGAGAGCATCAATGGGCTGTCACACCGAAAATGGTTGGAGATTTTGACTAGGGGGGCTGAGAATACTGTTTCGATTTCGAGTTGTTGTGCTTCTGATAGTACTGGAGTGTGGATGAGGTAGCGTGCCATGGTATGTCTCGGTTAATTTTTAAGAGGCACTATTTTAGTGTGTGCCAGTTGGTCATGCAAAAATTGTTTTTTTGGGGAGAAGAGAAGCCATAGCCAACTCACTGGGAAGAGAAGCGCTGCCCACATAAAGCGCAGGTTGGCATCATGGCGAGTGAGTAGGTAGCCGTCTTCACGAAGGAGTTGCAGTTGCCAAGTTCTCAGTCCTGGTGTTTGCCCTGTTTTGAGCCAGAAGAAGGTGAGATAAAAATAGGTGATGGCAATCAAATAAAACTGAAAACTCATTAGACTGGTGGGGTGGTTTTGAAATCCAGGGCCGAGCCAGACGACAAAGGGAAGGGTGGCGGCAAACCAGACGGCAAAAAGCGGAAGGCTGTCGTAAAAAAAAGCGAATAGTATTTTAAGGGCGGTTTTCATGATGGATTGGTTTTATAGTTGGTGGAATATTTATAGAGAGCTTTGCACGAGTGGGATGCGAGAGAAAAAAGAGATAAAATTTTTCGAATCAAGGCGGAAAACGCAGGCAATAGCCAGCTATTGCCAAGTTTTTCAACGAAGAATCGGGGGGGTAGCCTTTTTTATCCGTGTAGCCAGCTCGTGTAAAGCTCTCTTATAATATCATCATCGTTTTTATTTTTTGGAGAAGTGGGATGAATTTGTCTGGTGATTTGAGTTTGAGTTGGATGCTTTTGGGCTGGTTAGGGTTGGTTTTTCAGGCGGTATGGGCATTTAAACAGGCACCCTGGTATAAGATTCAGGGGGATTCGGGGGCGCAGAGTGTTTTTTTGGGAATGACGGTTGCCATTTTATTGGTTTGGGTGACAGGGGCGCAGATTGAAAATGGATTGAATTTTCATTTTCTTTTAATGACGACAGTGACATTGATGTTCGGGGTGTCATTTGCTTTAATTTTGGCGCTATTGGTGATGGTGGGAATGACTTTGGTCGGCCATGGGGATTGGCAGGCATTGGGTTGGAACTATCTCTTGATGGGCGTGGTGCCGGTGTGGATCAGTTGGTGGATTGCGACTTGGTCGTATCGTTTATTAGACCGTAACTTTTTTGTATTTGTGTTATTAAATGGTTTTTTTGCGGCGGTATTGTCCACGGTGGTGAGTTTAATGTTGATTGGTGGAGTGATGGGGTTGATGGAGTTACATTCTTGGACGGAAATTAGTCATCAGTATATGGGGTTTGTGCCTATTTTGGCTCTGCCCGAAGGTTTTTTGAACGGTTTTTTAGTGGCGGCTATGGTGTTATTTAAGCCAGAATGGCTGGCTTGTTTTAGTGATGAGGTTTATTTGAAAGGGAAATAGGTAACTACTCAGATCCCCCCTGAAATCCGCCACTTCTGCGTTGGAAAATGGTCATTTACGACTTGTAAACTCACATTTCCCTCCTTGAGTTGACGAATTTCAGGGGCAATCTGAGCAGTTACGGTATCAACTGAATAGTTACGGAAATAGATCATTTTCAGAAAATGGATATAAATTAAAAAGCCAGCGTGAATAGCTGGCTTTTTACTGAAACGATTTTTTAGTAGTTGATTATTTACGCGCCCAAAGTGGTGTGATGTTTGCGTAATCTTCTGTTTGCTTAACTTCAGCTTTAGCAGTTTTAAGCGCAAGCTTAGCGTTTTTCATGGCTGCTGCTTTATCCCCTTTCTTCTGTGCAGCTTCTGCTTTGGCGATGTAGTAATCTACATAGGCTTTTTTCATTTTCTTTTGCTTCCAAACATCGCCACGCTTTTTAGCAACTGCATGAGCGGCTTTGGCTTGTGCAATCATGTCGCTGTATGAGGCTGAAGCAGTGGTTGGGTTGCTTGAACAAGCCCCTAGTGTCACAGTAGTTGCGATAGTTGCAGCAATTAGTAATTTTTTCATTGGTTCCTCCAATTGAGTGAGCTTATATTTTTTATGGCTGCCCATTTCAGGACAACAGGTATGATTTTAGTGGTTTCTAGCAAATAGTAAAGCTTGTCGACCACTTTTTTTACGAAATTAAAGTGTCGGAAAATAGGTTATTCAGTTTACCCCGTGCCTGTCAATCCTTATAATGTACAAAATTTTATTCAAAAACAGCACGCAAGCCAGCAGATTGGCTTAAATTTTTATGTAACTTATTGAAATGTAACTAGTATTTTTGCTCTTTAAATGAGTGTAAAGTGGATTTGCTTGCTTTATTTAAAATACTGATACAGTCATAAGGAAGTGTTGATAGCAATTAAGGATGAACCCATGCGAATTTTACAAGAAGCCTTAACCTTTGATGATGTCTTATTGGTGCCAGCTCACTCAACGGTGTTGCCAAATGAAGTGAGTTTAAAAACCAAGATTACCCGTGAAATTGAACTCAACATTCCATTTGTTTCAGCTGCAATGGATACGGTGACCGAAGCACGGTTGGCGATTTCAATGGCGCAAGAAGGCGGGATTGGAATTATTCATAAGAATATGACCATTGACGAGCAGGCTCATGTGGTCACGAAAGTGAAAAAATATGAGCATGGTGTGATCAATGAGCCGGTTACCGTTCAGGTGACTGACTCAGTAAAAGATGTGATGGAAACCACCAAAAGCAACCGTGTTTCCAGTGCACCCGTGATGGATGGTGATGATTTGGTTGGGATTGTGACTTCTCGTGATTTGCGTTTTGTGGAAGATTTGACCAAGCCGGTTTCTAAGGTGATGACCCCCAAAGAGAAGTTGGTGACTGTGAAAGAGAAGGCTTCTCGTGAAGAGGTGATGCAAAAGTTGCATGATTACCGTATTGAGCGTTTATTGGTAGTGGATGATGACTTTAACCTGAAAGGGATGATTACGGTTAAGGATATGATGAAGTCCTCTGAACACCCCAATGCGTGTAAAGATGCCAATGGACGGTTGCGTGTTGGCGCAGCTGTGGGTACAGGTGCGGATACTGAAGCGCGCGTGGCAGCATTGGTGGAAGCGGGTGTTGATTTAATTATTGTGGATACAGCGCATGGTCATTCGCAGGGTGTATTAGACCGTGTGGCTTGGGTGAAGCAGACTTACCCTGAAGTCCAAGTGGTCGGTGGGAATATTGCAACGGCTGAAGCGGCATTGGATTTGGTTAAAGCGGGTGCAGATGGTGTCAAAGTGGGGATTGGTCCAGGTTCTATTTGTACCACTCGCATTGTGGCAGGCGTGGGGGTGCCACAAATTACAGCGATTTCAAATGTGGCTACAGCACTAAAAGACTTGGGTGTACCCATTATCGCTGATGGCGGGATGCGCTTTTCAGGGGATGTGGCTAAAGCATTGGTAGCAGGTGCATCTTGTGCCATGATGGGTAGTATGTTTGCAGGGACTGAAGAGGCGCCGGGTGAGGTGATCTACTATCAAGGACGGGCTTACAAGTCTTACCGTGGTATGGGCTCTTTGGGCGCGATGAGTCAGAAGCAGGGGTCGAGCGATCGTTATTTCCAGTCTTCTAATGCGGCAGATAAATTGGTGCCAGAAGGGATTGAAGGTCGCGTGGCTTATAAAGGGCCTTTGGCGCCGATTATTCACCAGTTGGTCGGTGGGTTGCGTTCAAGTATGGGGTATACCGGTTGTAAAGATATTCCTGAGTTCAATACCAAGCCAAATTTCGTTCGCGTCACCAGTGCAGGGATGGCAGAAAGCCATGTTCACGATGTGACAATTACGAAAGAAGCCCCTAACTACCGAGTCTAAGCCGTTAATGGAGCCATTACCGCCTTTTACACCTGAAGTGATAGAGCGATTGATCGTTCAAGTCCCACTTCTAAAGCACCTTACTCCGAATGAACGCCAACAAGTTTTGGGGTTTATGGAGGCTTTTTTACGCTTTCAGCCTGGAGAAGTTATTGTGAAAGAGGGGGAGCAGGATGATGCGGCAATGTATATTCTCATTTCGGGTCGTGCGGCAGTGACGACCGGTGAGCAGGGAGAGGTTATTTTAGATGAGGTACAAGTGGGAGAGTTTTTTGGAGAACTCTCCTTTCTGACGGAATCTCCTCGTACGGCGACGGTTCAAGCATTGGAGCCTTGTATTGTTTGGCGATTGGATCATGCAGCTTTGGGGGCGATGCCTTGTTCTTTGCGTGAAAAAATTAAAGATGACATTATTCAAAAATTGATGAGAGTGGTTTCTCACAGTAATCAACAGATTAAGTCGGTCATGATTTAGTGACCTATGGAAGGATTATGACAGCACATAAAGATTTACATCAAGATCGTATTTTAATTTTAGATTTTGGTTCGCAATATACGCAGCTCATTGCTCGGCGCATTCGAGAGATTGGTGTTTACTGTGAGGTAATGCCTTGGGATATCGGTGGAGAGGCAGTTGAACAGTTTCAGCCGAAAGGGATTATTCTGTCAGGTGGGCCTGAGACGGCAATTGGAGAGGATGCACCGAGAGCACCTGAGGTGGTGTTTGAAATGGGGGTGCCAGTTTTAGGTATTTGCTACGGTATGCAGACCATGGCAGAGCAGTTGGGTGGGATGGTGATTCATGCAGATGAGCATGAGTATGGTTATGCCCAAGTGCGTGCGCATGGTCATACCAAACTGCTAAAAGACATTGAAGACCATGTCACGCCTGAAGGTTATGGTTTGTTGGATGTTTGGATGTCTCATGGGGATCGTGTGGAGATTATGCCTGAAGGCTTTAAACTGATGGCAAGCACTGAAAATTGCCCGATTGCGGGGATGGCGAATGAAGAGAAAGATTTTTATGGTATTCAGTTCCACCCTGAAGTGACGCATACCAAGCAGGGTAAACGCATTCTTGAACGCTTTGTGAAAACCATTTGTGGTTGTGAAGCTTTATGGACAACCGAAAATATCATTGAAGACAGTATTGCTCGTATTCGGGAGCAGGTTGGGGATGATGAAGTGCTATTGGGGCTTTCTGGTGGAGTGGATTCTTCCGTGGTTGCGGCTTTATTACATAAAGCAATTGGTGATCAGTTGACTTGCGTATTTGTCGATCATGGCCTGTTACGCTACCAAGAAGGTGACCAAGTTATGGCTATGTTTGCCGAAAATATGGGTGTGAAGGTAATTCGTGTCGATGCAGAAAAGCGTTTTATGGATGCATTGGCAGGGGAGACTGATCCAGAGAAGAAACGGAAAATTATCGGACATGAATTCATTAAGGTATTTGATGAAGAGTCGGCGAAGTTGACCAATGTTAAGTGGTTGGCACAAGGGACGATTTACCCTGATGTGATTGAGTCAGCGGGTTCTAAGACAGGGAAGGCGAAGGTCATCAAATCTCACCATAATGTGGGTGGCTTGCCCGAAGATATGGAGCTGAAACTATTAGAACCTTTACGCGAGCTGTTTAAAGATGAGGTGCGCAAGCTTGGGGTGAGTTTGGGGTTGCCTTACGATATGGTCTATCGCCATCCTTTCCCAGGACCTGGTTTAGGTGTACGAATCTTGGGTGAAGTGAAAAAAGAGTATGCCGATATTTTGCGTTTGGCGGATCACATCTTTATTGAAGAGCTTCGGAAGTGGGATCTCTATGAAAAAACTTCACAAGCGTTTGCCGTCTTCTTGCCGGTCAAATCGGTGGGTGTCGTAGGGGATGCGCGTCGTTATGATTTTGTTGTGGCGTTGCGTGCGGTAGAGACGATTGATTTTATGACGGCTCGTTGGGCGCATTTGCCTTATGAGTTTTTAGAAACTGTTTCCAGTCGAATTATCAATGAAGTGCCTAGAATTTCTCGGGTGACTTATGATATTTCGAGTAAGCCGCCTGCAACCATTGAGTGGGAATAAAACGACTCCGTTTTTTGAGTCATCAGGCCTTCACTTTGAAGGCCTTTTTTATTGATATTGTCACTATGCAAGAGATTGAAATTTTTGGTCATAAGGTTTTATGGCAGCGAACTCGTCGTAAGCAATCTGTGGGGATGAAAGCATCTCTCAACGGAGTGAAGTTGTTGACGCCTATGGCGTGGTCTGAAACGAAAGTGAGGCGATTTTTGAAAGAAAATAAGGCGTGGTTTGTCGAAGCCGTCTCTCATTGTCACTTGCCCGAACCAAGCCAGCTTTTGCAGGTGGGGCAGCCGTTTGAATTTTTAGGTCAGGCCGTTCAATTACAGGTTATTTTTGGTACGGCATTTGATTATGAATGGATAAGGACGAATCCAGTATCAGGACTGGGCATTCTGAAGATTTTTTTGCCGCAAGCGGAGTTTTCTTCTGTTTTGGAAACAGCGTCTTTTGACCTGTTGTTTCGAGCTTATTTGGAGCGGGTTTTCAAAATACTGTTTTCAGAGTGGGTGATACCTAAAGTTGTTGATTGGTCTGGCAGGATGGACCTGTTTCCTGCGGATATTCAAGTGAAGCATTATAAGGCGCGTTGGGGAAGCTGTGATGCGAAGAGGCGGGTTCAATTCAACTGGCGGCTATTGTTTGCGCCTGAGTGGGTGGCTGAGTATGTGGTGGTGCATGAGTTGGCGCACTTGAAGCATCGCAATCATAGCACTTCTTTTTGGCAGTTGGTTGAGATGCATTTTCCTGAGTATCAGGCGGCAAGAGAATATCTTAAACGAGAAGGGCATCGGTTGATGTGTTTGTAATAGTCATAAAAAAGCCTCGATAACTTAATGTTGTCGAGGCTTTCATTGGCCAATAAGTTTTCAAACTATTTCATCTCAAATCAATAGGTGTAGAAAACTTTGTTAGCTTTTCTTACATAGGGTGAACATTTTCCGCTTGTGGTCCTTTTTGACCTTGGGTAACATCCATTGAGACCTGCTGGCCTTCATGAAGGGTTTTACGCCCTTCGCCTACGATAGCACTAAAGTGGACAAAAACATCTTTGCCACCTTCTTGTTCGATGAATCCGAAACCTTTTTCATCGTTGAACCATTTGACTGTGCCTGTAACTTGATTTGACATGTGTAACTCTTTCTCTTACTGAACCTGCGAACAGGTTTTTAAAAACTGATTGGCCGAAAAATTCGGTCAACATTAAAACCGTTTAGCCACTTGACTAAACTTGTGACCAGTCTATAGACTCGGTTGGGTAAAGTCAAACTTTATTTGACCTCAAACTGAGTTGTGGTATTTAATGAGATTATGATTACATCTCATCTTTGGGTGCACGGTAGTAATAAGGGCGATGGATGGAGAGCTTTTGTGTTTCTTCTTTTAACGATTGTACTTCTGATTTTAGTTCATTTTGTTGGTTTTGTAGGTTTTGAACTTGTTGTTGAATGGCTTTGAGAGTAGTTTGCAACTGCATATATTCACTCCTTTTTTCTTGTTTTGTTCCTTTTTTGAGTGCGTGCTGAATGGCTTTTATTTTTTTATTTTGAACTTTAATTAACCAACGAATAGCCGCTAATTTTTTTTCATCCTCAGGTGAGAGTTTTGCCATAACTGTTTGAGTGTGATCTGGGATGATTGTAGGGCGATGTGCGTTTTGTTGAGTTGCATGTAGGGTCTGTTGGATAAGTGATTCTAGTGCTTGCTGTTTGTGAAGAATTTTTTGCACAATTTGATTGAGTTCTTCAAGTGCTTTAGGGTTAATATGAGTGCTATATGACTCGGTGGCATGTTGGTTTGGTTGGTTTTGAACGGAGACTTTCTCTGTAATGGTATGTTTATGTGCAGTTTGTGTATGATACTGAACAGTCATCTGCTTAGATGAGGGTGGAGTTTCTTCAGCCTGCTCACTTGAATGGATCGTAACAGGGGTGATATGTGTAGTTTGGGGGCTATTTTTAGAAAGTTTGTCTACTTTGCTGTTTAGAAATTCGATCAAAGAGGAGAGTTCATCGACTTTCGTATTGAATTTCTTTTGGAATAGGGTGCTTTCGGTTTGAATAATATCAAGCACTTCACCTTTAAGTTGTTCATATTTTTTATTGAGTGAGTAGAGGTAATATCCCATAATCCCCGCTGCGGCAAAAGAAAAGATGATGCTAATGGTTGCTAGAATGGAAACCATATTTTTAGCAGATTTAATCTCTTTATTGGCATTTTTAACCGCTTGACGCCACGCATAGTTGGAATCACTGAGTTCAACGACTTCGGCTTTCAGTTCATGGGCATTTTTAATGGCCATTTCTGTGGCTTTTTGACTGTTTTCAGCCGCTTCTTGAGCCGCTTTAGCCGCTTCTAAAGCCAGGGCAGCAGACTCCACACTCGACACTTCAGTTTGACTAGAAGAATGAGTAGCTATTTTCTGTTGTGAGTGTGTGGTAGCGTCCAGTGGGGGTGTTTGGCTTGAGCTCTCTGTGGTTTCAGGTTGTGAGATAGGCTCTGGCGTATATTCTGATGAGTCATCAGGAGTTTGAATCTCTTGCTCCGAACCCTCTTCAAAATCGTCATTCATGAATTCAAGCAGATCGTCCATTTCATCTAAGTCGTGATCAGACGACGAAGCATGATCAGATGCGTCAGGTGCAGAGGGGGCTTCTTCTGAAAGACCATTTGCACTTTTTAATGCATTCAGTAGATGATCGGCTTGAGAGGAAGGGGGTGTCTCCTCTCCTCTGCGAAGATTATCTAGTTCACTTAATAGATCGTCTGTATGATTGTTCATGCTTCGTCCATCTTGATTTGATTATTTCAAAAGCGTTTTTAAAGCTTCATTCTGTTTTTTGAGTGCCTCATTCTTTTCGTGAATGGTTTTCAGCAGTTCAGGAAGTTCTGATTCGCTATATTGAGGGATTTCGGCAATTTCGATATCACTCTCTTCAAGCAGCTTGCGAGCTCTTTCTGCAGCTTGATAGGTGGCTGAAATTTCATCTTGTAGTGAGGTTGTTTTTTCTTGAGCAATACGAGCTGCTTCTATGGCTAATGCCGTGGCTTCTTGTGTTGAGTTTTTGACCTCATCAGCCAAAGCTTTGGTCTCTCTGTGTAGGCTTAGAGCGGCTTCAAGTTCATCTAGTGCCGTCATAATGTCCGTGGCGGAGAGGGTGCTTGATTGAGTGGTAGTTGCATTTGTCTCTTCAGTCACTTCAGGATCCGCTTCGGTTTCTTCAAGAGCACTCTCTTCAATTTCAGGCAAACCTTCTTCAGACATGCTGGTCTGCTCTTGTGCCTCTTCAACTTCGTTTGTCTCTTCGAGTTCAGGAAGGGGTTCGTCAATAGAGGAGAGTTCAGTGGTGACTTCAGTCTCTTTGGGTTCTTCTGGTTCAGATTCTTGAGGGGGTTCGTTGCTGTTTTCTAATGTGACTTCTAATTCAGGCAGTTCAGCCTCGGGCATCACATTTGAAGTGGGTTCTGCTGATGTGGCTGCTTCAGTGTCCTCATCATCTTCGCTCCCATTTTCTAAGGTGTCTAGAAGTGAATTAAGCTCTTCGGTATTGTCCGCAGAAGGCCGTTCTGTTGAGACTTTAGGTTCTGGATCCGTTTGTGTATCCATCATGGCAATCATTTCTTGGGTTGCTAGGTCATCTTTTGTGAGATTTTCAGACATGGTGAGTTTCCTCTGTTGTGCTTAAAAAATGTTTAAAATTGTGAAAGCATAGAGTGTGCCAATTATGATTTATAATCTAAGTTGTGAAAGGCGAATGGGGTGTGTATTTGCATTTCTGAATGGGTGATAGGATGAGTGAAGTGGAGTGCTGATGCGTGGAGAAGCAGGCGTGAGCTGCGGGTTTGACTACTGGGGTCGGCATAAAGATTGTCTCCCAAAATAGGATGACCTAGCATTTGCATATGCACTCTGAGCTGGTGGGAACGCCCTGTATGGGGAATCAGGTCAACTAAGAAGGTGTCAGAAAATTGTTGCACTTTATGCCATTCTGTGTGGGTGTGTTTGCCATGGAGACAGTCAACAATTTGACGAGGTCGGTTCTCCCAGTCACAACGCATGGGGAGATGTATGTGTCCGGTGTTCTTTTCTAGAATACCTGCACAGATGGCTTGGTAGCACTTATAGGTTTGGCGGTTTTGGAACTGTTGGTTGAGGTGTCGCAATGCCTCTTTATGCTTGGCAACCACCATAATACCAGAAGTGTCCATGTCCAACCTGTGGACAACATGGAGTGGATGGCTGCAGTAAGACTCAAGGCGACTGATTAAGCAGATTTTATTTTCAGGGGTGCGCCCTGGGACTGAGAGGAGTCCGGAGGGTTTATTGGCAACAATAAGGTGCGCATCTTCGTAGAGTAGCCAGTCAGTTGAAAAAGGAAATCGATCAGGTTGATAGGGTGGCATCATGATGAAAGCATTTCCTTAGGCTAAAAAGATATTTCCATCTTTATCCACTCGGATGGGGATAGGTGCCAGTTCGTCTCCCATACAGGGGCCATCTATGCAGTAGCCATCTTCCACTTGGAAATAGGCATCATGCACGGAGCATTTCATGGTTTTATCGAAGGGATTCACATCAACTTTATAGGCTTCGTTTAGGGGGACATCTTGGTGAGGGCAGTTGTTTTCATAGGCTTTGACTTCCTCTTCATATTTGATGAGGATAATGCCGCCACGAAAATCGTTGTGAGGAACCACAAGCGTTTTGGCACTGCTGAGCTGTTTGATATTGGCGAGTGGGTGCTCTTCTTCAAGGGGGGTGAGTAGGTTATCTAAACCGGATTGTTGGCATTTTCGAGCAGCGAGATCACTGGCTTGTTTAATGGCTTCTGGGAGTGAGTGTTTTTTTAGAAGGGCATCAATTAAGCCTGCGTTAAAGGTATCGCCTGCACCCAGTGTATCCACAGGATGGGTAATGATATGTGCGGGCTGGTGTTGAATCTCACTATTAGGGGCGCAATACCAAACCCCTTGCGTTCCCCAAGTACAGATAAGCGTCGCGTGGGGAAGTTGAGGTTTCATCGTTTCTAGCAAGGCGTGACCATCCGTAAACCCTTTTTCTTTTGCATAGTGGTGAGAGAAGATAATGAGGTTGGTCTGAGGGAGTAGGGATTCTATCCCAGGTCTTGCTTTTTCCACTTCAATGCTAATCGGTTGGTGGGTGAGAAAGGTTTTTGCGATATTGAGCATTCCTTTTAGGTTCTCAATATTTCGTGCTTCAAAATGAAGCCAGTCATAGTCTTCTATTTCGATTTTGGCAAAGTGTTCAAAGTTTAATTCAGGCAGGTCGCGGTAATGCACAATGGTGCGATGTCCATACTGAGCCTCTAGTGTAATATAGGAAGTTGGCGTGCGTCCTTGGATAAAGCGTTGGAGGTGTTGAGTCTCAATTTGATGTTGTTTCAATCCACTCAAGAGCTGTTTGGCTTCTTGATCACCACCGATAGTTGCACAGATGGCGGCTTCATGCCCCAGCTGATTGAGTACATAGAGCGAATTGGCGACATTGCCACCGACTTGTACGGCTCTTTTGGATGCTCTTAGTTCTTCATCTTCATTTGGGGTGTGGGGGACACTTAGAATAATATCTAAAACAACATTTCCTATACCTAAAATTTTTGCCATGTGCTTTCCTCTCTTTGAATGGCCGAATTCTATCATATCTGTCTTAAAAGTGGCTCAAGTGCTCATGTTGACAAGGGAAGGTCGCACCGGTGAATAAAATAGCTGGGAATTGGGGATTTAGAATATGAGTTTAATGTTGATAAAATAATTTGATTTCTATAATGATGTTGTAACTATTTGAAAAATATAAGATAAGTGTTTTTTTATGAGAGGGGTAATAGAAATTATGACAGAAGTGTAATATCCACAGAAGCTGTGGATAACTTTGTGTGTAAAAAAAAATTCACTTCTCTAAATCCTTTAAAAATGTACAAACAGTTTAAGTTGCTTATTTTTTAGACAATACTTCATCTTGACATTTGAGTTTTTATCCGTGTAGCCATCTCGTGTAAAGCTCTCCATGTAAGACTCTTAGCTCAATTTATCTCACCTCAAATAGAAATTGGGGACTTCTATGTTTCGTTTTAGGTACAATGAAGTGGAAAGATATATGAGTAAGACGACATGCCATTATTTGTTTATTCGCTGTGAGCTTGTGCCTCGTGCGCAAAGCACTCACTGTTTTGTGTATTTCATCTAAAAAGGTAACATGAAAGGTATTATGACAGTTATACAGAGAAACTTTAATCCGTCTTGTTCAAGTTGTGGGCTGCAGGGCATTTGCTTTCCGATGGGGTTGGAGCATTCAGATATTATGCGATTGGATCAAATTGTCAATCATAAGCCTAGATTGGAAAAAGGTGAGCAATTGTATTGTGCGCATGATCCTTTTTGTTCGGTTTATGCAATTCGTTCTGGAATGTTGAAACTGTATTCAAATCAGGAGGATGGTATAGAGGTCATTCATGGGTTTTATTTTTCGGGCGATGTAGTCGGATTTGATGGAATTGAGAGTGGTGAGTATCAATTGAATGTGGAGGCGATAGAGCCTTCAACTTTGTGTGAAATCCCTTATGAGCAGCTTCAGTTACTATCGGTAAACATCCCAAACTTAAGTATGCATCTTTATCGTGTATTGGGTAAAAAGATGAATGACAGCTATTATCAAGCGCAGTTGTTGGCGATCAAGTCAGCTGAACAACGGTTAGCCAATTTTCTTTACTATACGGTAGATCGTATTCGCTCAAGGGGGTTTGATGAGTTTGAGTTTCATTTGCCTATTCTACATCGTGAGGTGGCAAATTATATTGGTCTAACGCCTGAAACGGTTTCTCGTCTACTGACAAAATTTCATAATCAAGGCATTGTGACTTGGAAGAAAAGACGGGTTGTGCTGCATGATAAGGATGCGTTAAGAACTTTGGCAGGAATTCCTAATGTGGTTGATTTCAAATGTAAGTTAGGGGAGTGCCGATTAAACTTTTGAACTTGAGAGGGGCTTTAGTCAGCATTTTTATAAAAATTGATTCAGCTCAATTATACTTTGTTTGAAAAATGATTTAATAGGGATGCGTGATGGGTATCGTTCCGATATTTCATAATGTAGCCCGTTAGCCCACTGTTTTGGTGAATGTTTAAGTCTTCATCAATCAGGGGGCTTTTTTTATGTATTTTTTATCTTTAAATATTCCCATTTTTTTATAATTAAGGTATAGTTATCGAAAAATTTTCAATCTCAAAGCATGGAGAGAGGGTTATGTCAATTAAGCATTTATTTTTTACAGCATTTTTAGCCATCGGTTTGGTGGGGTGTTCTTCGACACCGACGAATGATCAATCTGCAACAGGTTCAGAGCAGACCGCTTCAAAAGAGGCAAAAGGGGCGACGACGGCAGGTGCATCAACCGAAGGTACCCAGTCAGCGGAAGATTTGGCGGCACAAAAAGCAGACGCAGAAGCAAAAGTTAAGCAGTTGGCTGATGCGGCGTTAGGGAAAATGGTACATTTTGATTTTGATAAATCAGAAATCAAACCTGATTATTATCCTGTTATTAAGGCGGAAGCAGATTATTTGGCAGCAGTCCCTTCAATGACAGTCACGGTTGAAGGCCACTGTGATGAGCGTGGGACGCGTGAGTATAACTTGGCATTAGGTGAACGCCGTGCGAATGCGGTCAAAATGGCTTTGATTGCTCAGGGGATTGATCCATCGCGTATTACGACCATTAGTTATGGTGAAGAGCGTCCTTTAGATCCTCGTCACAATGAAGAAGCTTGGGCAAAAAACCGTCGCGCTGAGTTTAAGTTTCATCAATAATTGAAGCTTTAAGTCCCTATAAAAAGCCTTTCTTTAAGAAAGGCTTTTTTGTTTTAGGGGGCTTTGTTATACAGAACGCCTTCTATCCAAGACACTATTATCAAAAGAGAAAATTATGCTTGCCGTTAATCACTCACCCTCCTCTGTTCAAGTTCATCATTTAAAAGATTATCAGCCACCTCAATTTAATATAGAAGAGGTCTTTTTAACTTTTGAGCTTTCTCCACATGAGACGCGAGTGACGAATCGTATGAGAATCAGTCGGATAGTCGCGTCAGATGCACCTTTGGTTTTAGATGGTGAAGGCTTAACACTGGTTCAGGTATCCATTAATGGCAAAGTGCTGGATGAAGCGCATTATCAGTTAGCTAAAAATAGCTTGCAGTTACCTGTTGCGATTGACGACACAACAACTTTCGAAGTAGAGGTGGTGACGGAAATTAGTCCAGCGAACAATACAGCGCTGGAAGGTCTTTATCTGAGTAGCGGCAACTATTGTACGCAGTGTGAAGCTGAAAGCTTCCGCAAGATCACCTACTACTTGGATCGTCCAGATGTGATGAGTTACTTTACCACAAAAATCATTGCCCCGAAATCTGAGGCGAAGGTTTTGTTGTCTAATGGCAACTTGATTGAGGTGGGCGAGCTAGAAGATGGACGGCATTATGCGGTTTGGGAAGATCCTTTTAAAAAACCGTGTTATCTGTTTGCATTGGTGGCTGGGAATCTAGATTCAATTGAGGATCACTTTATTACTCAAGATGGACGCAAGGTTGCGCTGAAAATTTATGTTGAGCCGCATAATATTGATAAGTGTGACCATGCGATGGCCTCTCTGAAGCAAGCGATGGCGTGGGATGAACGGCGTTTTGGGCTAATTTATGATTTAGATATCTACATGATTGTCGCCGTTGATGACTTTAATATGGGGGCGATGGAAAATAAGGGATTGAATATTTTCAACTCCAAATATGTCTTGGCCAAGCCTGAGACGGCGACTGATACCGATTATGAAGGTATTGAGGCGGTGATAGGGCATGAATATTTTCATAACTGGACAGGAAACCGGGTCACTTGTCGAGATTGGTTTCAGTTGACGCTGAAAGAAGGGCTGACGGTTTTTCGTGATCAAGCGTTTACGGCGGATATGTTGTCACCTGCGGTTAAACGCATCGAAGATGTCAAGCGGCTACGCACTTATCAATTCCCAGAAGATGCAGGTCCGATGGCGCACCCAATTCAGCCTCAGTCTTATATTGAGATGAACAATTTTTACACGGTCACGGTGTATGAGAAGGGAGCGGAGGTCGTTCGTCTTTATCACACCCTTTTGGGAGAGGTCGGATTTCGTGCGGGTATGGATCTTTACTTTGAGCGCCATGATGGACAAGCGGTGACGGTTGAAGATTTTCGAAATGCCATGGCTGATGCCAATGATGTGGACTTGAGTCAAATGCATCACTGGTATATTCAAGCAGGCACGCCTGTGGTAAAAGTGAAAAGTTTTTATGATGCTGATGACAAGCGACTAACCTTGGAGTGCAGTCAGTGGTTGAAGGGAAAACAGGCGCATAAACCTTTTTTAATTCCCTTTAAGGCTGGGGTGCTGAGTGCGACAGGTGAGCCACAGTTTATTGAGAGCAGGGATTCTGAAATATTTGACGAAACGGCTACTACGGCCTTGTTTGAGATGACAAAGCTGAATCAAGTTTTTGTTTTGGAAAATATAGAGACACCTGATGGTTCACGCCCGATTCCGGTTTTATTGCGTAACTTCTCGGCACCTATCATTTTAGAGTATGACTATACTGAAGTAGAGCTCAGCGTCATTGCACAAAATGATGAAGATGCCTTTATGCGTTGGGAAGCGATTCAGCAGCTGGCTTTGAGTGCTTTAAAAACCAATATTGCAGAATTTCAACAAGGACACCCTTTTGTTTTGAATGAAACTTATGCAGAGGCGTTTCAAACTCTATTGGAAGAGGGATTGGGTGCGGTAGCAGATGAGGGGCATTCAGATTTGGCACTCATTGCATTGGCATTGATGTTACCTGACCTAACCTATATTGGTGAGCAGTATGAGCAGGTGGATATTGAGGCGATTTACCATAGCCACCGAGCTATGCAGATTGCACTGGCTGAGTGCTACCAGCCTCAGTTGACACAGCTTTATCTGGCGTTGAATGGTGATGAAACCTATGCGTATGATAAAGCACAAATTGCACGCAGGATGTTGAAAAATATCTGTTTGCATTACCTTAGTTTGCTGGAACAAGTGCCAGAAAGTGCTAAGCTACTGATGGCTCAATATCAACGCCAGCAAAATATGACCGATGTACTGGCAGCCTTAGAAGCTTTGAGTCATACACCACTTCCTGAAAGAGAAGAGGCACTTGAAGACTTTTATCAGCGTTGGCATCATGACCCTTTAGTGTTGGACAAATGGTTTGCGTTACAAGCAGGCTCACACCATGAACATGCATTGGCGCATGTTGAGGCGTTGATTCATCATCCCGATTTTACCTATACCAATCCTAATCGGGTACGAAGTGTGCTAGGGGTATTTGGTCGTTCAAACTTGATGGGGTTCCATCGAGCAGATGGCAAAGGGTATGATTTCTTAAAACAGCAAGTATTAAAGTTAGATGAAATCAACCCTCAAATTGCTGCTCGAATTGTTAGCCCCTTTACACAGTGGCAGCGCTATGATGAAGTACGACAGCAGCAGATGAGAAAGGCGTTAGAAGAGATGCTTGCACAACCTAATTTATCTAAGGATCTTTATGAGGTGGTTAGTAGAAGCTTGGGATAAAAGGGGGTGGCAAAATTTTTGCAGAGACCTGGCAAAAATTGCCGCCTTTAGGCGGCAATTTCAGAGAGCAGGACTGGGAATTCTAGGCTTTTTTTTGATTTTTCCCATCAATAGTTTTGCTAAAACGCCTCTCGCAACGGAGACTTCATCTAATGCGCAGCAGCTACATAAGTTAGATGCAGAGATTACTTTGTTAAAAGCAGAGTTGGCTCGCCAAAGAGGTGATGTTGAGGGTGTGAGACAACGACTCTCTCAAGTGGATATCGATGTTTTATCCCCGTCAGAAAAAGTCCGATTTAAGGCATTGCAGGCATATTTGATGGTCAAACAGTCTGCCTTAGATCCTCAATCAAGTTCTATCCCTCCTTCTCCGACTTTTCAATGTGATCCTTCCCAAGCATTGGCTATCTTGCCACTTTCTGGCCCCTATGCTCCTATGGGGAATGCGGTGTATCAAGGTTTACAGGCAGGGCGTTCATCAACTTTGCCCGTCATAGACAGCGCTTTGTTTTCAAGTGCTAAAGAGTTATGGGCGTTAGTCACGCTTTATCATCCGCACTGTATTTTGGGGCCTTTAACCCCCAAGTGGAGTTTAGCGATAAGTCGTCTGGATGCAAATATTCCATTATTAAGTTTTAATGCACATATTGATAACAAGCCATTTATTCGTAGTTTAGCGCCCAATAAACAGGATCGTTTATTATTTCTGAATCTATTTTTACGCTCATTACAGACTCGCAGAGTTGGCGTAATTTATCAATCAAATAAACCAGCTAGCCATTATGCATTATGGCGAGCATCGTTGCCGACAGGCTTTCGTGTGATGCAGTCAGCCCCTATTCAAGCGGAAGGAGTGGATCAAGCTTTTGCTCAGCTTTTGCATACTACCCATTCATTAGGGCGTATCCACTGGTTACAAAAAATATTAGGTCACGCTTTAATCTATCAAGTCTATGCCCGCAAGGACTTAGATACCGTGGTGATGTTTTCAAGTGTTGAGCAAGCTATTCAGGGTCATCCACTTCTTTCCTATTATCATTTAGATGATCGTAATCTGGTTTGGATGCCAGAGATTCTACCAAGTCAAAGTCAATGGCAGCAAAATTTACCGATTTGGCAGCAAACCTATGCGATATTGCCTAGTTACTTTCATTGGGATGAGCAGGAAGAATTACAAAAAACAAGAAGTAAAGGTAAAGTTGGCACCTTTTATGCTTTGGGTAAATCAGCAGTGAAGTTATTGGAAAATCTCCACCAAGAAGCAGTCGAGCAAGGTCAAATACACCTTCCAAAACTTTTTCAAACACCTATAGGGAAAGTGTGGGTGAACCAACAGGGTATTTTTAAATTGCTACCTCAAATCGTTTGGTTGAATGAAGGGGCTGTTAGTCAGATGGAGATCACCCCAATGTTGCAACTTTTAATGGAAAGCAAAACGCCTCGACAGCATAAAGAACGCTTAAAGCCGACAGGATCGGAAGAGGTGATAAGGAAAGGGAGCGTCCATGAGTGACACCATTGATCCCAATGATTTAGATAGCATTGATGCGCTTTTAGATGAAGCAGAGCAAGAGATTGAGCAAAATCCTGTTGAAGAGGATGCGTCAGAAACAGTCTCGGAACCTGATTTACCCGCTGAGGAGGTGGCAGAATCAACAGCATCTGAGGCATCGCCTGAATCTGATATTTTTGAAGCATTTACCGAGGATGATGATTCAGCTCCCGCATTAGCATCAGAGCCAGAGCCAGAGCCAGAACCAGAGCCAGAGCCAGAGCCAGAGCCGATTCGTGTGCCTGATGATGGTA
>Ga0256829_1001227_pt1 | contig 21799 bp, 20 predicted proteins | sample 131447metaG_FD_185979 | JGI IMG/M metagenome (GOLD analysis project Ga0256829, IMG submission 185979) | Hydrothermal vent microbial communities from Lau Basin, Pacific Ocean - 131-447 | ecosystem: Environmental > Aquatic > Marine > Hydrothermal vents | place: Pacific Ocean: Lau Basin | collected...
CATTAATTTTATCTGCATCACATAACAAAGGCTCTAATCCTGCCGTTTTATAAAGCGTATGAAATGTATTTGCTGTAAAAATTGCAAGAGCTACAGGGGTATGAAACATTTGTAACTGCTCAAAGACTATTTCTAAATTATTTGCCCACTGCAAAGCAGAAGCGGAAAGAATATAATCAAATTTGTACTCGTGTAAAGATTCAAAAAGCATTCTATCATTGAAGTTTCCATACATGCACTCAATTTTTTCTGATTTTGGATGCAATTCCAACATGCCCGGTGCAAAATCAACTGCCATAAGCTTGGTATATTTCCAAGAAATTTTTTCTGCCAATGCCCCACTACCACAGCCTAGGTCTAAAATAAATTTTGGCTGTGAGTTGATAACAGAGAGTAGTTTATCTGCTACCTTTTGCTGAATAACATTATAAAAACCATAATGCGATGCATACTTGGAAAATTCTGAGCTTATTTTCATTTTTTATTTATAATTAGCGAAATAATAAAAATAACAATAATAGAGAGGACTATTGTAGCCCCTGAAGGAAGAGAATAGTAGTAAGAAAGACTCATACCAAATACAACACTAAATAGAGCAAAAAAGAGCGAAATTAGCATAGTATTTCTAAAACCGACTCTATACTGCAAGGCTGCTACTGTCGGTATAACCATCAATGCACCAATGAGCAAACTTCCAACTACACGAATGGAGAGAGCAATGATAATAGCTACCACAGTAACAAGTAAAAAGTTTAGAAATTTTACTTTTATGCCGCTTGTTCGGGCGACTTCTTCATCATAAGCGATAAAATAAAGCTCTTTAGCAAATAAGAGTAAAAAAAGTAAAGAAAGCGTACCAAAAATAACAATAGTTTGAACATCTTCATCTGTTACAGACAATATAGAACCAAACAGATACGAAAATAATGAGTTGTTAAATGCGCCACCTAAAGAGACTATAATAACAGCAATCGCGAGTGATCCTGAGAGCATTATGGCAAGGATAGCATCACTATAAAGTGAAAAAGTACTTCGTAAATACTCAATAAGCCAAGCAGAAGCAATGGCAACAACTACAGCCATCCATAAAGGATTATAACCGGCGACAAGTCCTACTGCAACACCTACAAGGGCAGAATGGGCTAGCGTTTCACTCATAAGAGAATAACGGCGGAGTACAACAAAGGTTCCACTCATTGAAGCCAGTATCGCAATAAACAGACCTGCTACAAAAGCTCGTTGCATAAAATCATAAGAGAGCATTTCACTCATTGCATTCCTTCCATTTATTGTTGATGCTCATGTTTGTGATTATAAAGTGCGTGAGCATTTATGCCATATAAATCGCTTACTTCTTCGCAACTAAGCGTTTTTTTTGGATCATTACAAATTATTGCTTTTTCATTGATAGTAAAAAGACGTCCAATATCATCTGCTATCACGCCAACATCATGTGTGATAAAAAGAATAGTGATATTTTCTTCTTTATTAAGTTTTGCAAGAAGTGTATAAAATCTCTGTTGAGAGAGCATATCTACACCTGTATTTGGTTCATCTAAAATAAGGATTTTTGGAGCAGATGCTAAAGCTCTCGCTATCATCACACGTTGTCGTTGTCCACCTGAAAGCGTTCCAACCATTTTCTCTCTTAAATTAATAATGTCCATTTTTATCATGGCATCTTCTACCATTTCTCTATCTTCACTGCTTACGCCTGCGAATATGCCCCTTTTAGCAATTCGACCCATTTTTACAATATCTTCAACAGTTGCCGGAAAATTTTCATCAACAAGCGTAGCACGTTGTGGGACATAGCCTATTTTATACCACTCTTTAAAAGCTCTTAGTTTTTTTCCAAAGATTTTAATTTCGCCTGTTGTTGGTGTTTCTAAACCTAAGAGCATACGAATCAATGTTGTTTTGCCACCACCGTTTGGCCCTATAATGGCAATATACTCTCCTTCAAATATTTCAAACGAAATATCTGAGAGAATTTTTTGCCCACGGACAAGAAAATTAAGATGTTTTACATCAAAAATGGGTAGTTCATATTTCATTTGCACATAAGTGCCTTAGAAAGTTTTTTAAGATTTTCTTGCATTATATCTATATAACCTAGTTTTTCTTTTGCTTCATCAGCTGTAATATTTCCCAAAGGCTGAAAAACATCTACAGAAATGTTTGCATCTTTAGCGATTGTTTTTGTTACCTTGTCATTCACAAAATTTTCATAAAAAATAGTTTCTATTCCTTGTTTATGAATATCTTGGAAAATTCTTTTAATTGCTTGTGCACTTGGTTCTGCCTCGGGGGAAAGTCCGGTAAGTGATTCTACATGAAAACCATATCTGTCTGCTAAATATCCTAATGCATTATGACTCACTACAACACTCTTTTTCTTGCACTCAGAAAGTCCTTTTTTGTACTCTTCATCTAATTTTTGCAACCTACGTATATAGTTATCTCTGTGTTTTATATAAAGTGCTTTTTCTCCCGGTTGTAAGGCTATAAGCTCTTTTGTGATGACTTTTGCTGCTATTTGCATATTGTTAAAATCAAGCCAATAGTGAGGATCTATGCCATTGTGATGATGTTCCTCATGTCCATCATTTTTTTCAATTTCATCAGCCCGTAATTTTCGGAGTTTGACATATTTACTCATATTTACAGCTTTGTGTTTAAACTTAAAACCATGTATCCACGGTTCAAGTCCGGCACCACTGTAAATTAACAATGAACTTTTTTCTATACTTGTCATAAGCCTGGGTGTAGGCTCAAAACTATGGGGATCAACACCAAAAGGTAAAATATTCACTACCGTTACCGTTCCACCTGCAATGCATTTGGTCATATCATAGAGTGCAAATGTCGTTACACCTATAATAGGTTTTTTACTAGCAGGTGACTTTTCTTCATTTTGCATAAAAACAAATAAAACTGCTAAAAGCAGAATAAAAATTAACGCAACAATTTTCAAATTTTTCATTTTTTAGCCTTAAAAAGAGTTTTTATTTTTTCTCTCTAATTATACCCTCTTTTTTAGAGTTTGATAATATAAGATTTTTTAGATATAATTCGCCACTTTAATTTAGGAAATTATATATGACTACAAGTCTTTTACTTATAATCCAAATAGTGTTGGTTGTTATCTTAGTTATCGCTGTACTTTTACAAAAAAGTTCAAGTATCGGTCTTGGAGCGTACAGTGGCTCAAATGAATCTGTTTTTGGAGCAAAAGGTCCAAATAGCTTTTTGGCAAAAGCTACATTTACTATTGGATTTTTATTTGTTGTAAATACAATAACATTAGGCTATATGTACTCTCAATCTGCACAGTCATCAGTAGTTGACGAGATGACACCTACAACAAATGTTGCTGCACCTGTGGCTCCCGCTGCCCCTGCCGCTAAAGAAACAAATAGCTCAAAATAGATTACAAAAAGGAGAAAATAGAATGTTAAACGAAATATTTAATGAATGTGAAGAGAAAATGCAAGGAAGCATTGAACATATGCAAAGAGATTTCAAAACACTAAGAACGGGGAAGGTAACTACCTCTGTTTTAGATAATGTGAAAATTGACTACTATGGAACTCCTACACCACTTGATCAAGTTGGTTCTGTTTTAGCAGCCGATGCAACGACTATTGTAATTAATCCTTGGGAAAAAAATCTTTTATCTGATATAGAGAGTGCAATAAATGCTGCAAATATTGGGGTTAACCCAAATAATGACGGTGATTTGATTAAACTCTTTTTCCCTCCTATGACAGTTGAGCAACGTCAAGATTCTGTAAAGAAAATGAAAACTATGGGTGAAAACGCAAAAGTCTCTACCAGAAATGATAGACGTGATTCAAACGATAAAATCAAAAAACTTGAAAAAGAGAAAGAAATCACACAAGATGAATCTAAATCTGCACAAGAAAATATTCAGAAAATAACAGATAAATACACTACAAAAATTGAGGGCATCTTAAAAGATAAAGAAGCTGAAATTTTAAAGGTTTAATAATGAATGTTAAAAAAATATATATGGATGCAGATGCTCTTTTAGAAGGGCACTTTAAACTTAGCAGTGGCAATCATTCACAATTTTATCTACAATCTGCAAAAGTTTTAGAAGACCCTAAAACTGCTAAACTTTTAGCAGACGAACTTGCAAAACAAATACAAAAAAGTGGCCTTGAAATAGATACAGTATGTGCCCCTGCACTTGGTGGGCTTATAGCAGGTTTTGCACTGGCTACTGCTCTTGATGTAAGAAGCATCTTTGCTGAAAGAGTTGATGGAAAAATGACTGTTCGCCGTGGTTTTGAAATCAAACCGGGTGAAAAAGTTCTTATGTGTGAAGACATTATTACAACCGGTGGTTCTGCAATGGAAGCAGCATCTGTTGTAAAAGAACTTGGCGGTGAAATCGTTGGTGTTGCGGCCTTGGCAAACCGTGGTTTTTGTCATAGAGACGGCAGTGATGTTACAACAAAAGCAAACTGTAAACTTCCTCAAGATATTCCATTTTTTGCTCTTGCAGATTTTACATTTGAAATGTATGCACCAGAGGAGTGTCCACTTTGTAAAGATGGAAGTGAAGCCATCAAACCTGGTTCAAGAGGAAACTAAAGAATTCTCACAAGTTGAGCTGGCAACTCATTGCACGCTCAACTAATACCCTAGCCACTTCAACTTTTCCATCCACAACAAGTGGACTCTTTAATTTTTTCAATCTTACTCTTTCCTCTTTTGAAACAACTTTTACAATTATATTTACCTCTTTTGTTTGTTCTAAAATTGCTTCACAAATTAACTGTTTTTTATCTGGATTATCAAGGGTTACTATAACAGCAGCAGCATCTTTAACATGTAGAGCCTCAATAATAGCACGCTTTGACATATCACCAAGGTAGGTTTCATTTTTTTTGTTTAGGGCTTCTTTAACATGCTTTGGAGAGTTATCAATAACAATATAGTCCATGCCATACTCATCCAAATGTTTTGCAACAAACTTTCCTACAACGCCATACCCACAGATAATAATGTGATTTTTTCGCTCAGTAAGATCTACAACCTCAGGAATAGATGACTTAGAGCGAATAATATACTCTGCTACTTTTTTTACATGTGGTATAAAAAAGGGCGTGACAATCATAGAAAAAATAACAACAAGAACCAACAAAGAAGCTAAATTTTCATCTAATAAATGCCCTGAACTTGCCAATGCAAAAATAACAAAAGAAAATTCCCCTACTTGAGCAATGGCAAGACCTGTTTTTAAACCTGTTAAAGGCTTATATGTCACAGCTACAACAGCAAAAGTAATGAGTGTTTTGAGTACAAATACCATTCCAAACAGAGCTAAAATCAATGTAAAATTATCGATAAATACTGAAATGTCAACTTTCATCCCAACTACAACAAAAAAAGTTCCAAGCAGGATGTCTTTAAACGGTGCAATATCGGCTTCCACTTTATAATGGTACTTTGTTTCAGCGATAATCATACCAGCAATGAATGCACCAAGGGAATATGTAAAACCCATGAAGTACGCTAATAGTGATGTTGCCGTCACAATAAAAAGGACTGAAGCCATAAAAAGTTCATCTAGCTCACTTGTTGCAGAAAAATGCAAAAGCCACTCTATGATTTTTCTTCCAATAGTAAACATAAGTAATAAGACTAAAAACGCACTCTCAAATGTATGTAAAAGAATTGTAGTGATGCTTTCATGCCCTGCACTTGAGAGAAAACCAATTAAAATCATAATAGGAATAACAGCAATATCTTGAAATATCAAAATACCTGTAGCACGTTGTCCATAAGAGGTATAAATTTCTTTTGATTGTTTCAAATAGGTCAATACTACGGCAGTTGATGAGAGAGAAAATGCAAGTGCTATCATCATGGAAGGAAGAGAATCAATGCTGAAAATATAATGGGCAATACCAAATACTGCAAGTGCTGTCAAAGAAACCTGTGCAATACCATTACCAAAAATAAGCATCTTCATAGTTCGCATCTTACTAAATGATATTTCCAAACCTATTGTAAACATTAAAAATACGATTCCAAATTCACTAATATGTTCAAGTCCCTCAGAGTCTGCATATTTATGCAGATTAAAAAGATATGTAATAATTATTCCTGTAAAAATATACCCTATAATAGGTGATATTTTTACTCGTTTTAATCCAATATTTAAAAGGGTTGATACACCCAGTGCAACGACTACATATAAAAGCATATTGTTCATTTTTCTCTCTTTAAAATTATATCTTTTTAGCATTATATACTATATTTTAAGTGACCATAGAATATAATCACATAAATATTAAATAATAGGGTTTTTACATGACAAAATACATTTTTGTGACCGGTGGGGTTTTAAGTTCTTTAGGAAAGGGGATTACAGCTGCTAGTGTTGGGACTTTACTTAAACATGCTGGTAAAAATGTAGGTATGTTAAAAATTGACCCGTATATCAATGTTGACCCTGGAACAATGAGCCCTTTAGAACATGGTGAAGTCTTTGTTACAAAAGATGGTGCTGAAACCGACCTTGACATCGGAAACTATGAACGATTTTTAGATCAATCTTTTTTAAAAACAGCAAACTTTACAACGGGGCAGGTTTATTCAAGTGTTATTGAACGTGAACGCTCAGGTGGGTATCTTGGTCAAACTATTCAAGTTGTTCCACACATTGTAGGCGAAATCGTTAAACGCATCAAAGAAGCCGGAGAAGGGCATGATATCCTTATTGTAGAACTTGGCGGTACAGTAGGTGATATAGAAGGTCTTCCTTTTATGGAAGCCATTCGTCAAATGAAACATGATGATGAAGTCTCTGGAACATTTTTTATACATGTAACACTTATTCCTTACATCAAAGCTGCCGGTGAGCTAAAATCAAAACCGACACAACATTCAGTTCAGGAGCTTCGACGTATTGGTATTACACCACAAATGATTATAGCAAGAAGTGAAAATTCTCTTCCTAAAACATTCAAGAAAAAACTTGCAATGAGCTGTGATGTTACTTCTGATAGCGTTGTTGAAGCTCTTGATGCAGCGACTATTTATGACGTGCCTATGTCATTTTTAAGGCAAAATATTTTAAAACCTATTGCTAAAAAGCTTGAACTTGGTGAAGTTGTTCCTGACATGCAAGAATGGGATACATTAGTTAAAAAAATTGTACAACCAAAAGAAAAAGTAGTTATTGGTTTTGTCGGAAAATATTTAGCACTCAAAGAGTCTTATAAATCACTTACAGAAGCACTCATTCACACAGGGGCTCATCTTGACACTAGAGTAGAAATATGCTGGGTTGACGCAGAAGAGATAGAAGAAAAAGGCACTCAGGCACTGCTAAGTGATTGTGATGGTATTTTAGTTGCAGGCGGTTTTGGAAGTCGCGGTACGGAAGGTAAGATTCAAGCTATTGAATATGCCCGTGTTAATAAAGTTCCATATCTTGGAATATGCCTTGGGATGCAACTTGCACTTATAGAATACGCAAGAAATGTATTGAACCTTGCGGATGCAAATTCTGTTGAGTTTGATGAGAATACAAAAAATCCGATGATTTATCTTATAGACAACTTTTTAGATCAAAGCGGTGGAATGCAGCTTAGAACACATCAATCACCAATGGGCGGCACACTTCGTCTTGGAGAGTACCCATGTGATACAAAAGAAGGCTCACTGCTGCGTGAAGCATATAATGGTCAAAAAACTATTTTTGAAAGACATCGTCACCGTTATGAAGCGAATCCTGCCTACAGAGAAGCACTTGAAAAAGCCGGTATGATAGTAACAGGAGAGTCTAACGGACTTATAGAAACTGTAGAGATTGAAGGACATCCGTGGTTTTTAGGTGTACAATTTCATCCGGAATTCACATCACGTCTGCAAACGCCAAATCCTTCAATACTTGCATTTGTAAATGCCAGTTTGAATGCCCAATAATCTACCACACTTAGACAAATCAGACCTTTTTGAACTCCTTTCACAAAGGTTTGATTCTCAAGATAAAAAACTCTCTCAAATTCCAAATCCAAAACTGCTCAACGATGCAGACAAAGCCGCTAAAAAAATAGCAAAAGCTATACAAACTAACAAACGCATAACGTTAGTCGGTGATTATGATGTTGATGGTGTAAGTTCAACTGCCATTATGGTAGATTTTTTTAGACAAATTCCTTATCCGCTTGAGGCAATTATTCCTAACCGTTTCACAGATGGTTATGGTGTCAGCCCTACGGTTTTACAAAGAGTGGATGCAGATTTAGTCATTACTGTTGATAATGGAATATCAGCCATAGAAGCAGCAAAAGTATGTAAAGAAAAAGGCATAGAGCTTATTATTACCGATCATCATACTCCTTCTGAAGTTTTGCCTGATGCTTATGCCATAGTTGATCCAAAACTTTCTACATGTAAGTATCCTTTTCAAGAAATATGCGGTGCAGAAGTTGCTTGGCTTCTTCTTGGACTTGTTAAAAAAGAGCTCTCATTAAATATAGATATGAAACAATTTTTAGATATTTTAGCTATTGCTATTATTGCAGATATTATGCCTTTGGTAAATATAAACAGAACCCTTGTCAAAGAGGGGCTGAAACTAATGATGCACTCTTCACGTCCCGCTTCTGTCATCATAAGAGATTTTTTAAATAAATCGCAAATTACAAGTGAAGACATCGCTTTTAACATTGCACCGCGTATAAATTCGGCAGGACGTCTTGAAGATGCTTCTATTGCCCTTGATTTTTATACGGCACAAGATACCCATACTGCCTATAAACAGTTTGAGCTTTTAGGCAAACTTAATAATTTAAGAAAAGAGACAGAAGCACAAACAACGCAAGAGGCTATATTATCAGTTGATGAGAATGACAGCATTATAGTCGTGGCAGGCGAGAATTGGCATGAGGGTGTTGTCGGTATTGTAGCCGCACGTCTTGTAGATAAATTTAGCCGTCCTGCAATTGTTTTAAGTATCAGAGGGACAGAGGCAAAAGGCAGTGCAAGAAGTATCGGCGATGTAAATATTTATGAGCTTATAAAAGAAAATGAACACTTGTTAACTAAGTTTGGTGGACATAAAATGGCAGCTGGTCTTGGTTTACATGTAGAAAATATTGCTGCTTTTACAAAGGACATCAATAAAAGTGCCGCAAAAGTTGCAAAAGAGGATTTTATTCCAAAAGAGCATATTAGCGGTATTTTACAAAGCGAAGATATAGACACCGAGTTACTCTCTTTACTTGAGCAATTTGAGCCGTATGGAGAAGCGAATCTGCGTCCTACTTTTTTAATCAAAGATGCAGAAGTTCTCAGCATAAAATTGATGGGTGCAGATAAATCACACTCAAGAATCGAAGTTAGGCAGTATCCTCATCAAAGAAAAACAATTGAACTGATTGCTTTTAGAAAAGTGTTTGAAATGCCTGAAAATAAAAAGATTACATGTAGTTATTCTGTGGCCAAAAATGAGTTTAATGGAAGAGTGTCCGCACAACTACTTGTCAATAAGATATTTTAGGAGCATATATGTTGCAAACTACAGAGTGCCAAAAGGGCCGTTCAAGAGTAACATCCATTCAAGCCCTGCAAAATAATCTTCTTGCATTTAGCACCCAGTCCCACGGTATCAGAATTTTTTCTCTTGATGATTGTAAAAATAGAGCTATTCTTTCCATATCATTGCTCGGTCATAAAACTACAGCTATTTGCTTTCATCCCCAAAAAGAAATTTGTGCTTTTGCAAATGACAAAGTTATTTATGTTGTCTCACTAAACAATAAAAATATACTTCAAACCATATACACACATAATGGAACAATTGAAATACTCTCTTTTATTGAAGAGACACCTTATCTTGTCACAGGAACAAAAGAGGGAAGAGTGATGCTCTACCGTTATGACGGAAGCTCCGGTATATCACGTTTGACTTCTTTTTTGTATGAAAAAAATAAACGGAATATTGTCAAAAATTATGTGAGTGCTTTTGCCACATACAAGCATCTTGTTGCTGTAAGCGGATATGCTTCATGTGTAACAGTAGTCAATCTCAACTCGCACAGTAATAAAAAAAATTTCAATGATTCCAATGTACGTGTCAATGCACTCTGCTTTGTTGATGAAAGCCTACTTTTATATGGTAATGTACAAGGTAGCGTATTTATTCAATCTCTTAAATCAGGTAAAAAAGCAAAAATACTCGCCATGCCTTTTAGTAACATAAAAAATATATTGTATTATGAAGGCAGTGATTTTGCTCTCATCAGCGGTGATTCAAAAAATCTCGTACTTATCAATATACGCAGTGCAAAAATCATACGTAGTAAATATATTAGTTTTAACGATGAAGTAGAAAAAATTGCGCTTACAAAAAGTCAAAACCTTTTAGTAGTTTTACAGAACAAACAAATTCTACATGTAAACTTTCCAAAGGTAGTAGATTTACAAAATGCTTTGAAAAAAAAGAATCTTAAGCAAGCTTTTGAAATAATAAATGATGACCCAAAACTTCAGCAGACACAAGAGTATAAAAAGATTGAAATACTTTATGAAACGCTCTATGAAAAAGCGATGCAGGCACTTATTAATTCAAACCAGAAAGAACTTAGTCGTATTGTTTCCCTTCTTTGTAAAGTAGATACAAAAGCAAAAGAAGTTGATTTATTATATAAGGCATATGAAAATTTTCCCAGATTTAAAACTTTTTATCTTGAAAAAAAATATGCCCTTGCATATAATTTATGTGAAAAGTTTCCGGCACTCAAATACACGCCTCAATACAAAAAAATGGAAGAGAGTTTCAAAGAGACTTTTACGTTTGCACAAAAGCAAATTCTTATAGGCAGAAAAGATATTGCACAGGATTTACTCTCTTCTTACATGAGCGTTCTCTCCAAACGCCCTGTTATTAACCTGCTTTTAAAACAAAATAAAGAATTTATACAATTTTTAAAAGCACTGCAAAAAAAGGACTACCGTACTTTAAATGTACTCAGTGCACAATATAAAGTATTTCAAGAAATTCCCAACTATACAGCCTTAAAAGAATCACAAGAAAAAGAATTGCATAAGATTGACTCTAACATAAATGAAGGAAAAATAGATAAGGCAATAACAAAAATTAAGCAACTACAAAACTCGACATGTTCGCAAGAAAAACTCAAAGAATTATATGATAAGGTTCAAATAGCAAAAGAACTCCTTGAACTTTACGAAAAAAATGATTTTCAAAAATGTTATGAGTTGATAGATAACAATGAAACACTTACAAAATTAACAATTACTACACTTTTAGAAAAACACTGGCAAAAACTGATGGACACATGTGAAGCCTATGCTCTGCAGGGTGATGTTAAAAGTATAAAAGAAACACTCCAAGAACTTATAAGAGTAAAAACACGTTCACAACGAGTTGGAGATTTATTACGCTTAAGTTTTCAAACAAAAATTAAACAGCTTATAGCACAAAAAAAGTTTAAAAATGCAGAAAACATCATCTACTCTTATATAGATATATTTGGTATAGACAAAGAACTTATAATTATTATGAAAAGCTATGAAAAATATGCCATGCATAAACTCGCAATAACACAAGAGAGGCAGGAATACCTAGAACGAGACAATTGGTTACATTCTAAAATTTTTATGAATGCATCAGAGCAATAAGTTCATCCTTTGTCTCTTCAAAAGGCACTTGCACAGTAGCATCTTGTGTTATAAAATGCTCCATCGCTTCTTTTTTATTTATAGCTTCATCAAGCTCAGCATCACTTCCCTGCGTATAAGCTCCAATACGTATAAGTGTTTCATTCTCTTTTAATAGTGTGTAAAGCCGTCTAAATTTCATAACAGCAGACAAATGCTCTGAAGAAATTATATCGTTCATAACCCTTGAAGCAGAGTTTAAAATATGCACAGGAGGGTAAATGCCAAAGTCTGTCATTTCCCGAGAGAGAACAATATGCCCATCAAGTATTGAACGAGATTGGTCAGCAATAGGGTCACTCATATCATCACCTTCAATCAAAACAGTAAAAAAAGCCGTTATACTGCCTTTTCCTTCTTCTTTTCCGGCCCGTTCCATTAACTGTGGAAGCAGAGTCAATGATGATGGCGGATACCCTTTTGATGTAGGCGGTTCACCAAGAGCCAAGCCTATTTCACGCTGTGCCATTGCAAAACGCGTAACAGAATCCATAATAAAAAGAACATCTTTTCCTTGGTCCTTAAAATACTCGGCAACGCTCATAGCAGCAAATGCACCATATTTTCGCATCAAAGGAGAATCATCCGATGTTGCTACAATAATGACTGTATTTGTCAAATCACCGCCAAGATTCTTTTCTATAAATTCTGGAACCTCACGGCCACGCTCACCAATGAGTGCAACCACTTTTATAGGTGCATCTGCCCCGCGAACAATCATTCCCATCAAAGTTGATTTTCCAACACCGCTTCCTGCAAAAATACCAAGCTTCTGCCCTTTTCCGCAAGTAAGCAGCCCATCAATTGACTTGACTCCCACAGAAAAAATTTCATCTATCATACCACGCTTCATAGCGGCTATAGGTGCCTTTATAATAGGTGCTAACTTAGAATCACGCAAACTTCCTTTTTCATCTATAGGACGCATAAAAGGATCAACTACGCGACCTAAAAGAGATACGCCAACTGGAATATTTAAACCTGTCGAATCTAAAAAAACTTTGTCTCCTGAACGAAATCCTTCAACAAAAGAAAAAGGAGTAATAAAAAACAAATCAGCATCTATTTCCGTAACCATGCCAACAGTCTCCTGTTCACTCGTTTGGGAGACAACTTTTACCATATCACTAATACTTACATGTAAACCCTTCGCCGTAATGATTGTTGCGTTTATTTTTACAACTTCACCAAATGCTACGGAGTAATTATTATTTGCAAGCTTTTCTTTGAGTGATGATAATGGCATATTTTAATATCTGCTTCCACTAGAAGAATTGATGAGAGAGAAAAACTCGCTTCTTGTTTTTTCATCTTTTTTAAAGAGACCACGAAGAGCAGAAGATGTTGTTGTAGAGTTAATTTTTTCAACGCCACGCATTTCCATACACATATGACGTGCCTGAACAACAACAGCAACACCTTTTGGCGCAATAGTACTCATTATAGCATCTGCTATCTGTTCTGTTAACTGTTCTTGAATTTGCATACGACGTGCAAATACATTCACGACACGGGGAATTTTTGAGAGTCCCACAACCTGTCCATCAGGGATATATGCGACATGCACACGTCCAATAATAGGCAAAAGATGATGTTCACATGTAGAATAAAATTCTATATCTTTTACAAGAACCATTTCATCATTTGAGCTTGTAAAAAGTGCTTTTTTCAAAATCTCTGCTGGGTCTTCTTTATACCCGCCATAAATAAATTCATATGCCTTTCGTACACGAGCAGGTGTATCAAGTAAACCCTCGCGTTGAGAATCTTCCCCAACATGATTCATCATGATTTTTACTGCATTTTCAAATTCGTTATTTTTATTGTTTGACAAAATTATGCCTTTTAAAGTTTTAATGTTGATAGGGTAGCAAGAGTTTGCTGAAAAGATGGTGTGGTTTGGCACTTAAATTTTCCCCAAGATAAACTTGAGGAATATTCTTAGTGTATAAAAATATTTGGAACAATAAGCGGATATCTTTTCATCTTACGATAGATATGCTTTCTAATAACTTGACGAAGGTCACCTTCTAACGTTTTTCTATTTCCTATAAGTCCCGGTTTCATATTTATAAGGAAATTTTCCAAAATTTCTTCAATTTCGTTTGCAAAAGCTTTATCTTTTTTATCAGCAACCAGTCCAAATGATGTTACTTGTGGTTTTTCCATCATTCTTCCACTCTGCTCACTTACCTGTGCTACAATCATGACAACACCGTCATTTGCAAGTTTTTGACGGTCCATAACAATGTCATCTTCGATTTCATAATTATTTTGGTTGTCTATATATGTTTTTCCTGTTTTTACAGTTTTTACTTTTCTCATATACTTTGGTGCTATTTCTATTTGTTCACCATCTGTCATAAGTAAAATATTTCGCTCAGGCACACCACACATCATACCTGTCTCTTTATGCTTCATAACATGGTTGTATTCACCGTGAATTGGTAAGAAAAACTTCGGATTTACAAGGCGAAGCATTAACTTTTGCTCCTCTAGTGAAGCATGCCCTGAAACATGAAGATCTTTGTCATAAGCTATTTTAGCACCACACTTTTGCAAGTGGTTTAGCATCTGAGAAATAGAACCCTCATTTCCAGGAATTGCACGTGAAGAAAGCACTATTAAATCACCCGGTTTTATTTTAATATGTCTGTGCTCACCTATGGACATTCTAAACAATGCTGAATTACCTTCACCTTGTGAACCTGTTGTTACAATGAGAACGTCTTTGTCGTTCATATGTGCCACTTCATCTGGTTCTACAAATATACTTTTTGGTAATTTAATATAGTCATACTGCATAGCTACTTCAAGGTTACGCTCCATTGAACGTCCAATAACACAAACTTTACGACCATACTTAACAGCATATTGAATTGCTTGATACACACGGTGAATGTTTGAGCTAAATGTTGAAAGAATCACCCTTCCTTCCGCTTTAGAAAATACACGATCAAGTGCCGGAGCAACGCTTAGTTCTGATGGTGTTGGATTAGGATTATGAGAATTCGTTGAATCACTCATAAGACATAAAACACCCTTTTCTCCGTAATGTGCTAAACGGTGTAAATCAGCAGGATAACCATCCACAGGAGTGTAATCAATTTTAAAGTCACCAGTATGAATGACAGTACCTGCTTCTGTCGTAATTGCCACTGAAGAGGAGTCTAAAATAGAGTGTGTCATATGCATCCACTCAACTTCAAAATCATTTCCAATTTTATATACTTTTCTTTTTTCAATAGGATTAAAATATTTTCTAAACTCTTTTAAATGATGTTCATCAAACTTATTTCCAATCATTGCCAAAGGCAGAGGCGTACCATAAACAGGAAACTGCATCTCTTTAAACAGGTAAGGCATTGCACCAATATGGTCTTCATGTGCGTGTGTAATTACAATACCGACAATCTTATCTTTGATTTCACGAAGATATGAAAAATCAGGAATTAATATATCAACACCATGCATATCTTCATCTGGAAAACTCATACCGACATCTACGAGTATTGCTTCTTTTTCTGTCTCAAAAACAGCAATATTTCCACCAATTTCGCCAAGTCCACCTAAAGGTGTTACACGAATTTTTGCTTTTGAATTTAAATCAAGTTTATAGTGGGGATTTAATCTTTGTTTATGTGCTTCTTGATTTTTTACAACAAATGATTTTAAATTTTCATCTATCGGAGAAGCACCCCTTTTATGTCGATTTCTACTTTTATTTTTGTTATTATTTGCTTTTGGCTTAGTACTTGTACTTTTTTCACCAGCAGGTCTATTTTGATTCCCATTTGGTCTACGATTATTATTTGGTTTACGATTAGTATTTGGTTTGCGTTGTTCTTGAGGTTTACTTTGACGTACCTCTTGTGTTTCTTCTGCCATCCAAACTCCTTGTTAATTTATAGAGTTGGTGATAGTCTTTAGTGTTTATCTGATGAGGTCGAATTGTTAATGTAAGCTTTAATTCTTCAAAAGCTTTTTGAAGCTCTTTCTTATCGTATTTTGACGATAGATTTTTTAATAAAGTCTTGCGAGGTTGCGAAAATGCAACTCTTAGCATATCCTCGAACTCTTTATCATTTCTATCGGCATTTTTTTGTATAAGAAAAACAGCAGAATCTACTTTTGGCTGAGGGTCAAATGCAGTTGGCGGAACTTTCACAATAATTTGTGTCGCTCCTACACTTTGTGCTATTACACCCAAAGAACCAAATACTTTTTCACCTGAGGACGCACAAAACTTCGCTGCCACTTCAAGCTGAACCATTACAAGTATATTTTTACACATTGGATCTGCGAGTGCTTTTAGTATAATATTCGTAGCTATATAGTATGGCAAATTCGCCACCAAGTCATACGGCTCATCTACTAAAGTACTCTGCCAAGCTTGTAAAACATCCCCACAATTTATATGGAGTCGCTTGGTAGCAATCTCTTCTTTAAATGTACTTTGTAACAGTTTACATAAATCGGTATCTACCTCAAAAGCTTCTACACTTTTGACATCAACTAAAAATTTAGTTAAATCACCTAAGCCAGGCCCAATTTCCACGACTTTATTATCATTTTTGGGCATCGCTTCGACGATTTTTCTTAAAACGGACTGATCTTTTAGAAAGTTTTGTCCAAACTTCTTCTTTGCTATAACGCTTTGGCTATTCATAAGCTTAGTCTAGCAGATTTTTACTTACAAAAAGGTAATAGTATTAAAATACAAACTAATTTCTACTCTTTTACAAAGAATTAATCTTTTCTTCTGATACTGCCACTAGACGTCGTACCAATCTTGCTATTTCCCCTGAGAGTTCCGTTGCAGTTTTTTGCATTGAGGCATATTCTTCATCTATAAGTTTTCTTTCTGAATCCGTTAATACTTTTTGTCTGGGTTTAAATATTTTTGATAATAAGCCACCAGATTCTTCCTCTCCAAAATAAATAGTGTACATCTCTTCATATCTTTTGTGCAAATCTTCGTGTAACTGTTCTATATTACTCATGCACTCAAGCGGATTATTTGAAAGAGCTTTTAATTTTTGTCCATCACTGTAAAACCACTCTCCAAGCTTTGACTCTCTTAGTTCTATTGGCAAAAATTTATCGTCCGCTTTCACATTCCCTTGAAATAATTTTGCTTTTTCTACTAGCCGATTAATTTCAATTTCTGCAAGCTCTAAACTTTTTAAAGTTTCATCCTTGTTCATTTTTGTCCCTATAATAATATAATTAATCATTATAGTGCTAAGTTGATTAAAGCAATATAAAAGTACAGCAAGCCCACCATGTTTCACGTGAAACACGTTAAGAAAACGATGATTTCTCATCGTTTTTAGTGTTGGAACCACAGCTGATGTCCGAAGGACCAGCGAGGACTCACCCAAAACAAAGCGTAGCAACCACAGCTGATGTCCGAAGGACCAGCGAAGACGCACAATTCAAACGTAGTACAAAAACTAAAAACCTCTTACCAGATTATAAGGCAAGCAAGATATAATTACACTATGAATTATTTTGCAAAAAGAATTATCCCTTGTTTGGATGTAAAAGATGGACGTGTTGTCAAAGGTGTGAATTTTGTGGGTCTTAAAGATGCTGGTGACCCTGTAGAAATCGCTCGAAGATATAATGAAGAAGGTGCGGATGAACTTACCTTTTTAGACATCACCGCTTCATCTGAGAATCGAGATACAATAGTTGACATCGTTGCCAAGGTTGCACAAGAAATATTTATACCATTAACTGTAGGTGGAGGGATTCGTAAACTCGATGATATTTATAAACTTTTAAATGTCGGCTGCGATAAAGTCAGTGTAAATTCTGCAGCTATAAAAAGACCAGAATTAATAGACGAAGGTGCAAAAAGATTTGGTTCGCAATGCATAGTTACGGCAATAGATGTAAAAAAGACAGGTAACTCCTACAATGTTTACCTTAACGGCGGAAGAGTAGACACCGGAATTGATGCTGTTGAATGGGCAAAAGAAGTTGTAAATCGTGGTAGCGGAGAAATACTTTTAACTTCCATGGATGCTGATGGCACAAAAGCAGGCTTTGAGCTTAATATTACCGAACAAATTAGTAAAGCTGTCAATGTGCCTGTTATTGCAAGTGGTGGAGCAGGAACAATGCAACATATAAAAGATGCTTTTGAACATGGAGCAGATGCAGCATTAGCAGCTTCAATATTTCATTATAAAGAGATAGATATCATGGATTTAAAACATTATTTACATGAACAAAACATTCCGGTAAGATTATAAAGCAACTAGTTGCGTGAGCTCTCTGCTAAAGAGAACACAGCGTTAGCGTAAACAAAGGAATTACTTCCTTTGTTGTTAGAAATTATAAGGGAAAGGTTCCCTTGAATTTATGAAATAAATTGAAGGAATGAAATGATACTCTGTGCCGGTAATAATGAAACATTTTCTTTTGCTACACCTATGGGATTAGGGCTCATTGAGACCGCAATGAATCTTACCCGTCTGTGTTTGTTTGACAAACCGGAGTTTTTACTTTTTGTAGGAACAGCAGGAAGTTATGGAGAAAAGAAAATATTTGATATAGTCGAATCAAAAACAGCAGCAAATATAGAACTTTCATTTTTAAGTCATGATGCATATACACCAATTGATAACGTTGTAACAACAAACACAACTAACATAAAAGATATTGTAGTCAACTCTTCGAACTATATTTCTACGAATGAACTCTTAAGTAAAAACTTCTTAAAACTTGGTATTGGCATAGAAAATATGGAATTTTTTTCTGTATTACGCATTGCCCAAGAGTTTAATATCCCCGCTGGTGGTGTGTTTTGTATCACTAACTATACTAATGAAAATGCGCATCAAGACTTTCTAAAGAATCACTCTCATGCAAAAGAGTTACTAGAACTACATGTAAAAAATCGTATTAAGGAATTAACAGCAAAATGAAACAATCACTCTTTGACTTTACTCAAAAAGAACTAACAGAGTTAGTAAAACCATCATTCCGTGCCAAACAAATTTACGGCTGGTTATACCATCAGTATGCACAAAATTTTGATGAAATGAAAAACATTCCAAAAGCAATGAAAGAAGGCTTGGCAGAAAAATATATTGTTAATCCTATGAAAATAGTTCGTAAAGAAGAGTCAAGTGATGGCACCATAAAATATCTTTTTGAACTTCAAGACGGAAAAACAGTAGAAGCTGTTTGGTTAAAAATGAAAGATACACAATTTGATGAGAATGGCGAACTTATACAGGAAGCCAAATATACAATCTGTGTTTCAACACAGGTCGGATGTAAAGTGGGCTGTGCATTTTGTCTTACTGCGAAAGGTGGATTTACGAGGGATTTAACTGCTGGAGAAATTGTAGGACAGGTGGTTAATTTAAAACGTGATAACAATCACAAACATAACAGAAAAATCAATATTGTTTATATGGGAATGGGGGAACCTCTTGATAATCTAAATAACCTTGCAAAAGCTATAGCAATATTTAAAGAAGAAGAGGGTCTGGCAATTTCTGCTAAAAGACAAACTGTTAGCACAAGTGGTTTAAGCAATAAAATAGATAGGCTCGGTGAAATGGATTTGGGCGTGCATATAGCTATCTCGCTTCATGCAGTTGATGATAAACTCAGAACTGAACTTATACCTATGAATAAGGCACATAATATTCAATCGATTATAGAAGCCGTAAAACGTTTTCCTATAGATACGCGTAAACGTGTTATGTTTGAGTACCTTGTTATCAAACATAAAAATGATGACTTAACTTCTGCAAAAAAACTTGTAAAACTCTTGAGTGGTATTAAAGCAAAAGTAAATCTTATTTATTTTAATCCATATCCTGGAACTCCGTATGAGCGTCCTTCACGTGAAGATATGGTCAAATTCCAAGAGTATCTTATAAATCATGGTCTGCTCTCAACTATTCGTGATTCAAAAGGAATAGATATTAGCGCTGCATGTGGACAATTAAAAGAGAAAAATCAGGATGAAATAAATAATTAGATAACAAATCTAGGAGTATAATTACATTAAATTTTAAATTAAAAGGTATATTATGGGTGATTTTACTGCTGTAGATATTGGTGAGGTAGTTTTATTAGTAATAGTATTTGCAGTTGGTGTTGGTGGTTTTATCTGGGCAGCAACCAAAGACGATGAAAAGAAAGTATAATGGCAGATGAAAAAAGTAGTACAGATGCATTAAGAAAATTAAGAAACCGCGTGAAAAAAATTATACGAAGATATAACGAAGTATAAATATCTACAAAAAGAAGACGACCAACACACCAGGGAGGTCGTCTATGAATGTAATAATACCCTACTAATCTTAAAAAAAAATTTCAGTGAAATACTTCTCTTAAAATAAATTTATTCTTCTCAGACACTTGTTATTCACACATTGTTCTAAAGTGTGAATATCACAAAAAATGTATTCCAAAAAATATTAAAATTTAGCAATATTTTAAGAAATTATTTATGTAAAATTGAGCTTAAATTATATTATTCACAGGTTATAATCCCTATATTTAGGGTTTTACAGGGATTGACATTAGATATTCACATAAAAGAAAATAATTTTTATCTTTTAGCTAAAAAGTTATTCACATACACTCGCTAAACATGTTTGTAAAAAGTCTACATTACTCTTAATAACATATTTTTCATCATACAATTCAAACTCTAATTCGCTGGCATGAAGTAAAAGTCGTGATGCACCACTCTTTTGTATTCTTTCTTCTTTAGACAATTCTTTATCTAAAAATTTTATTATATCATTTTCATTCTGTCCATAAATTGGATCACCAACTATTGGGTGTTTCACGTGAAACAAGTGCACACGTATTTGATGTTGTCTACCAGTATAAGGAGAACACTCTACAAGCGTCATATCTAAATCTCGAAAATACTCTAAAGCTTTAAAATCTGTTTTGGATGCTTTTCCCTTTTCATCAACTTTCACTACCATACGAACTATGGCACTTTCATCTTCTGCTCTGAGTAATGGTGCTTCAACTGTGAGTTCTTTTTCAAATTTACCATGCACAAATGCCAAATACTTTTTTTTCATATCTCTTAGTTCAAACATCATTTTAATATCACGTTCACTTTGCTTATTTCTAGCACATAAAACAAGTCCGCTTGTCTCTTGATCTATTCTGTGTGCTATATTTGCATCACGTCCATATTGATACTTTAGTTCATCTATAAGAGAGTAGGGGGTATTTCTATTTTGAGGATGAATTAAAACACCACTTGGCTTGTCAAAAACTACAAATTCTTTTTCTTCAAATGTAGCTTGAAGACCTTTTGTAATAGGTTCAAAATAGATAAACTCAAATTCACCCTCAATCTCACCAGCAGTTTTTGTCATAGCCTCACCATTGACAAAAAGTCTTCCTTTAGCAATAAGGCGTTGTGCCTCTTTTTGTGTATAACCCAGTTCTTCTATTAGATATAAAAAAGCTTTTTGTTTTTTTGATGCGAACATTCTCTTTCTGACAAATGGCAAAATTTCAATCCTCTTTAATGAATATTTGAGTAAAATAAATTACTTAATTTATGCGAATTTTAGCATAAAACATATTCAGAAGGAATCCATAAATGGTAGATAGATATTCACGAGAAGAGATGGCATCAAAATGGACATATCAAGCAAAATATCAAGCTTGGCTAGATGTTGAAAAGGCCGTAGTTAAAGCTTGGGCAAAACTAGGAAAGATTCCACAAGATGATGCAGACAAAATAGTTAAGAATGCAAACTTTAATATTAAACGTATAGATGAAATCGAAGCAGTGACTCGCCATGATTTAATTGCATTTACAACTTCTGTTTCAGAATCTTTGGGTGAAGAGAGCAGATGGTTTCACTATGGTATGACATCTTCTGATACTGTTGATACAGCTGTTGCACTTCAAATGAAAGATTCTCTCTCACTTATCATTGAAGATGTAAAGATGATTATGAAGTCCATCAAAAAACGTGCGATGGAACATAAAATGACTTTAATGGTTGGACGTTCTCACGGTATTCATGGAGAGCCCATAACATTTGGTTTGGTGTTA
>Ga0256829_1001228_pt1 | contig 21789 bp, 20 predicted proteins | sample 131447metaG_FD_185979 | JGI IMG/M metagenome (GOLD analysis project Ga0256829, IMG submission 185979) | Hydrothermal vent microbial communities from Lau Basin, Pacific Ocean - 131-447 | ecosystem: Environmental > Aquatic > Marine > Hydrothermal vents | place: Pacific Ocean: Lau Basin | collected...
CATATGCGGCATTAATTTTGGCAGATCCTTGCTCCGTCCGACGCTTTCGACCGTACCTTCAAACAGATTCTGCTTACCTTCAGCATTTGGCCGGATTGCCATGGTTAACTTGCGGGTATAATTTACGTAGGACCGGACATCCCCGCCATAGGGAGAGCCAAAACCATAACCGTAGAATGGATCATAAAAGCCGCCAAAATAGCCATAACCACCATAGCCAAATCCGTAACCATAACCGTAACCGTAGCCAAAGGAATAGCTCCTGACCATCACCTTGCCATCATCGACGGAATAATCCAGGGAAACAATCAGGTCGGCCTTGCCCTTGCCCGCCGGTTTGTATCCCTGTTGGGCAAGGTAATTACCAACAATATTGGCATATGACGCAAATTCCAGACTGGTATTTTTAGCCGGGTCTGTCGGGACAATCGTCACCGTTTCACCATGGGGCTGCGGCATCTCATGGAAACGGACGACGTTCGATCTGAATGTATTACTACAGGCAGACAAAAGGCCGACGAATCCCACCACAATTATCAATCGCATGATCATCTTGTTCATCTCTTTCACCTTCGCTGTTATCCCTCTCCACAAAAGATACTATAAAGATAGTATGTTACCCCGACGATTGCAAGAACCCCACGATATTGTGAACATCCCTGAGAACAGGCTCCGAAAGGATACGTGCTTTTTCCGCGCCCTGTTTAAGAACCTGGTCAATATATGTTTTTTCATCGCAGAGCCGTTTCATTTCGTCGGTGATCGGGCCTAGTACTGATACGCATAATTCTGCCATATCCCTCTTAAAAACTGCAAAACCCTGCCCGCCATACTCCTGACAGACATCAGAGGCCCGCCGGTCACTGAGGGCGGCAAAGATATTGATCAGGTTTTTAGCCTCCGGGCGGCCTTCAAGTTCCTCTACTGTCGCCCCGATTGGCGCGCTGTCGGTCCGGGCCTTCCTGATTTTCCGGGCGATGGCATCCCGATCATCAGTCAGGTTGATCCGGCTGTTTTCTGACGGGTCTGACTTGCTCATTTTTGCGTTACCGTCGCGCAGGGACATCACCCTTTTGGCTTCTCCCAATATCAGCGGCTCGACAATCGGGAAAAAATCCACTCCGAAATCCTTGTTGAATTTCTGGGCAATATCACGGGTCAGCTCAAGATGCTGCTTCTGGTCCTCCCCCACCGGAACATGGGTCGCCTTGTACAGCATGATATCCGCCGCCATCAGGTCGGGATAGACATATAGCCCGACACTGGCCCGTTCGCGGTTTTTTCCGGCCTTTTCCTTGAATTGAGTCATGCGATTGAGCCATCCCATGCGCGCCACACAATTGAATATCCACGCAAGCTCCGCATGGCCTGATACCTGACTCTGGTTAAAGATAATACATTCTTTGGGGTCAATGCCGCTGGCAATCATGCCCGCCGCCACTTCGCGTGTCGCCTCCCGAAGGGTCGCCGGGTCCTGCCAGACGGTAATGGCATGAAGGTCAACAACACAAAAAATACTTTCATATGTTTTCTGTAACGTCACCCAGTTGCGGATTGCCCCGAGATAATTTCCCAGTGTCAGATTTCCGGAAGGCTGGACGCCTGAAAAGATGCGTTGCCTGAAGTCAGTCATATTTTATTCCCTGGTCATATTTTGAGAGGATATTTTGGACATATCCCGATTATGTCTTTTACGGAAAATGCTTTATGACCTCAACTGATATAAAACAAAAAAAAGGCCTCTCATAACGAGAGGCCCAAGTTTAGGGAGGAAACGCCCACGATGGGCTACAGAAATGCTCCTACACCAAGAACATCCCTGTTCACTATATTTAGGCCTATAAACTGTGAAATCAAGGGAAAAATTATCTTTATTTTATAAGGGGTTAGCTATAACATAAAAAGCACACTGTGTTATTTTTGCAACATGCTGAAAAATCAGAAAAACGGTATTATTTTCAATAAGATGCCCGCCTTAACACCAAAATAAAACATTTTTACCACAAATCTCCTGAATTAAAAAAATATGCCGCCGAGCCGGGAAATAATCATTTTTAGCGCAATCTGAAAAAATTACCGGCGTGACTCAGGAAAATCCCCCGTCAGGAAATGGAAATCAGGAAATGGAAATCAGACCAAAAGTCATTACTGCCCAGAAGCCTGCCCAGACGATAATGGCAAGGCCGGTGGTGATCAACAGCTTCTTACCCATATTGGCCTTTATCGGCGCACCCGGCTCTATCCCCGCCGGATAGTCCTCATCGCTCTCATGATGGCCGGTTACCCCCCAGGGCAGGACCATAAAGAAGACCAGCCACCAGCTGACAAAAAATACAACAAGATGATTTGCAAGACTCATTTCTATACCTCTTCGAGTTCAATCAGCGTGCCACCAAAATCTTTTGGATGCAGGAAAAGAATCGGTTTGCCGTGGGCGCCGATCCTTGGCTCCCCTGACCCTAGAATACGCTTGCCATCCGCAAGCAGCTTGTCCCGGGCGGCATGAATATCCTCAACCTCATAGCAGATATGGTGAATGCCACCGGATTTATTCTTCTCCAGAAAGCCTGTTATCGGCGATCCTTCGCCCAGCGGGACCAGCAATTCAATTTTGCTGTTGGGCAGTTCAACAAATACCGTGGTCACCCCGTGCTCCGGCTGCGGGACCTCTTCAGACACTTTCGCCCCCAGCGTATCCCGGTAGAGCGCCATCGCCGCCGGAAGGTCATTCACCGCAATCGCCACATGGTTTAATTTTCCGATCATTGTCTATTCCTTATTAAAAAATACGTTATTGCACACCGAGAATATTTCTTATTACCTTGTCCAATGCTTCCCCTTGGGGAAGGTTTGGTCCAGAGATGAAACGACTGGAAAATTCTTCTAACTCAAACCTGAACTGTCGTACTTCAACAAGCTGTCTTTGTTGTCCATGGGATACAGAATCGCCAAGCTTATATGTGTACACCGTAATGGTTTCAGAGGTCATCTTGCTTGCTAGCGGCATATCATTACCTATTACGTCTTCAAATTTTTGGTAAACTATGTCTGGAAGTATAAAATAAAGCCCTTTTTTAACAAAGTTTGAACGTGAATAAACGATAGATTTTCTTATTAACTGAGGAATAAGCCGCTTATGAACATTCGCCCAGTTCAATCCATGTTGTGATGATGGCAGCATTGTCTTATCTGTTTGTGGAGATATATTTTTATAAGCGTGCCAAGCATCGCGATAATTACCGGTAATATCAATACTTTGAATTTCTATTCCTATATATTCTTTCAACTCGGCATCTAAAATATGGGCCAAAACCCAATCCATAGATAACGATCGTCCAACTTGAACTTCTTTACCCGAATTTTTCCCGAGGGCAACAATGCACTCATCATAGAGCACCCTTTGTTCAATAAAATTATCATACATAAGAAAAGGGATAGCCGCACCAAAAGCATCTTGGCTCACTCTGGCAAGCAACTCATAATTATTGGCATATAACCTGTTAGGGCAGATGATAATATCCCCGTAGGGGGACGTTACACTACATGTTCCATAAGTAATAGTTTGATCATGATTGATTTTAGTACAAGGTTTGTTAATAAAGGGGCAGGCTCCCATATTCCACAGGGTTCTTGCATCTCTCGTCAAATCATCTGGGCTATAGCCAAATATTTCAACCAAATCTCTTTTCTTGTGCATTTACACTCCCAATCATTTTTATTATTATCTCTCCTAATGCCTTTGCCATAAAAGGCGGAACTGCATTTCCAACCTGAGCGTATTGTTGAGTAAGATTACCGTAAAATATATAAGTATCCGGAAAAGACTGTAATCTGGCGGCCTCCCTGACTGATATAACTCTATCTTGCACAGGATGGAAAAAGCTGCCCCAATGAGGATCACATTTAGTCAAAATTGTCGAGCATAATCCTTCTGGATGTAATCTACCATAGCGTCTCGTATGATCACTTCGCCTTGCTATTTTTAAACCATTTGGAAGCAACTCAAATGGTATATCACGCCAACTACCCCCTTGCGGAATATATTTAAGACGTTCCAAATTAATTTTCCCCAGCTTGGAACAAATGTGATTACTAATATTCTTCGAATCTTTTCGCAATATCCTCTGATAATCACTTTGAGGCGATCTTATATAATTACATTTTTTTGCCTTATTTCCCGGGTCAATTTCAGGCAAATCTGATATTGCATCCCAAATACTGGTTTGAGGTAGGAGATTTTGGGCAAAAAGTGCGGGTATTTTATAGCAAAGTTCCTTTGCACCAGAAAAATTTGCCACGGCTGAGACATTATATTCAGGTTCTGGAAAAATAACCCGTTCACCTTTACCTTTAATAGCTAGAAATATTGTTCTAAATCTCATCTGCGGCACACCATAATGGCCAGCAAATAATATTCGATGAGCTACACTATAGCCCATTTCAGTAAGTTTTTTATAAATTTGTTCTACTACTGTACCCTTTCCCAGGGAAACAATGCCCGGTACATTCTCAATCAATATCGCTTTGGGCTGTAACGTTTCGGCTATTCTCAGAAAATCTCTAAACAGGTGATTACGCTCATCATCAAGCGTTCTAACGGGAGCATTAATGGAAAAACCCTGACAAGGCGGTCCCCCGCTAAGCAAATCCAGCTCTCCGACCTCCAAATCTAATGATTTTTTAAGATTACGCTCACAAATCTCTCGTATATCATCGACGACCACTTCTGTATTTGGGTGATTTCTCTTATAAGTTTCGGCAAAAACAGGATTGATTTCATTGGCAAAAATAGGAGAAAACCCCGCCATTGCCAAGCCACATGACAACCCCCCAGCCCCCGCAAATAAATCAAGTGATAACATTCCAATGCTCATTATTTGAATATATTATATATTATTCTATTAATTGCATATCATTTTGATAACTGAATAAGACGCAATACTTTAAATCTATTCTTTCCCTATCTGTGTCACCGTGACTCTGGTCACAGGGCCGGTTTCCTTCCGGCTGTGGTTTTTGGCCGCCTTTCGGGTCTGCGCCCGGACTGCCTCGGCCAGTTTGTTTTTATCGGCCCGTTGCCGTCCGGTCAATTTATCTGCCGCTCTGAAAACTGCCTCCAGAACAACCTCCTCAAACCTGTCACTTTCGTCCTCGGGATTACCGAGATTGGTGATCTGCGGCGGGGCGAGGAACGCCCCGGCCTGATCCACAACCAGTGAGATAACCAGCGCACCATTATAGAGGACCCGGCGGCGGGTCACAATGGCATCATCCCCGGCAGGGATGATAAAACGGCCATCGACGGCAAAACGTCCGACATCGACATGATCGACAATTTCCGCCGGACCGGGGGCGAGCCGGATCAATGTGCCATTGCGCGGGACGATGGTTGCCGGAATGCCGTGACGGCGGCCAAATTCCGCCTGCCTCTCCATATGGCGTATCTCGCCATGAACCGGGACCAGTATTTCAGGCCGTATCCAGTCATACATCTGCGCGAGTTCCGCCTGCCCCGGATGGCCGGAGACATGAACAAAGGCATCCTTTTCGGTAATCACCTCAACCCCGAGGTCAACCAGACTGTTATGCAGCCGCCCAATCGGAATTTCATTACCCGGGATGATCTTCGAGGAAAATATTACCGTATCGCCACGACTGATTGTCACATCCCGGCTGTTGCCCTGAACAATGCGCATCAGCGCCGCCCGGGCCTCGCCCTGACAGCCGGTACAGATATAGAGGATATTCTCATTCGGCAAAAAGGCGGCGTCGCTCTCCCCCACCGGTTTTGGAAAATCAGTCAGATAACCGGCCTCAATAGCCGCCGCCACATTGCGTTTCAGTGACCGCCCGATCAGGCAGACCTCGCGGCCATTATGCCTTGCCGCCTGTGCCAGTGTATCGACCCGTGCCACATTGGATGAAAAGGTCGCACAAAAGACCTTGCCGGTCTTTGAGGATAGCATCTGGGTGATATTATCCCGGACCCTGCCCTCGGACCCTGATGCTGTCTCATTGAAAATATTGGTCGAATCACAGACCAGCGCCAGCACGCCCTGATCCCCGACCGCCCGCATTTTATCCGCGTTGGTCTGCTCCCCGACCAGTGGCTCAGGGTCAAGTTTCCAGTCGCCACTGTGAAATATTGTCCCGGCCTTTATCGTGATTTTGACTGCGTTCGGTTCGGGTATCGAATGGGTCAGCGACAGGAAATCCACCGCGAACGGGCCAACCTCTGCCCGGCCCTCCAGCGGCACCTCGATCAGGGGAACCTCATCCAGCAGCCCGGCCTCGGCCAGTTTCAGCCGAATCAGAATCATGGTAAAGGGCGTCGCATAGACCGGACAGCGTAAACGCGGCCACAGATGGGCCAGTGCGCCCACATGGTCCTCATGGGCATGAGTGATGATCAGTCCGGCGAGCCGTTCGCGGCGCTGCTCGATATAATTGCTATTGGGCATAATGATGTCAATACCCGGCAGATAGCTGTCGGCAAAGGAAATCCCGCAATCCACCATCAGCCATTTGCCTTCGGTGTAATAAAGATTGAGATTCATACCAATTTCACCGGAGCCGCCAAGAGGCAGGAAATACAGGGCATCATCATGCAGGGAATGGGACATATGGCTCATATATTCCGGCTGTATATTTCAAAAAGACCATAGGTGGTCAATTCCTGGTCAACGATGTCTATTTCATCGACCTCGCCTTTGAACAGCGGGGCAAGGCCACCGGTCGCCAGTATCTTCATCGGCTGTTTTGCGGCGCCTTCTCCGGAAAATTCCTGACGGATGCGTGAAACCATGCCCTCGACCAGACCGACATAGCCCCAGAAAATCCCGGACTGGATTGCCGATACCGTACCGGTGCCAATGACCTGATCCGGCCTTTCCACCGCAACGCGCGGCAGCTTGGCCGCCGCCATATGCAATGCCTCCACCGACAGATTGACCCCGGGCGAGATAATTCCGCCGCAATAATCGCCATTGGCGTCAATAATATCAAAGGTGGTCGCGGTGCCAAAATCAATGATAATCATCGGCCCGCCATATTTTTTCTGTGCCGCCACCGCATTGACCAGCCGGTCGGCGCCGACTTCCTTCGGGTTATCAAGCTTTACCGCAAGCCCGAGGTCAACATTTTCCTCCCCCACCACCAGCGCCGTGCAACCGAAATAGCGCCGACAGAGAAGTTGCAGGGGAAACAGGGCCTGTGGTACCACGGTGGCGATAATCGCCCCTGATATATGGTCCGGGGAAATATTCTCCAGTTTCATCAGTTGGGTCAACCACACCATATATTCATCAGCAGTCCGGCTTGAGGAACTGGAAATCCGCCATTTATGACGCAATATTTCACCGTCATGTATCGCAAAAACGATATTGGTATTTCCGGCATCAATGGCAAGCAGCATAATTTATTCCTGTGTGAAAAAAATATCACCTGCGGTAATATGTCGTCTTTTGCCATCAAACTCAAGTATTAGTGCGCCCGCCTCATCCAGATCGACAAAGCGGCCACATAATTCCTCCCCCGGCAGGCGGACAATAATATCTTCCCCCACCCCGTGGGCGCAGGCCTTCCATGCCTTTCTTATCGGCGAAAATCCTGAATTTTCCCAGCGCGATATCCAGTGCGCCAGTGAGAGTATGAGATTTTCCGTCACCTGTTCCCGGGTAATTTTCCGTCCTGCCGCCCCGTTCAGGTCAGTGGCGGGATATAAGCTATCCTCCGGATGATGGCTGACATTGATGCCAATACCGATGATCACGTGAGACGGCATCTCATGGCCCGGCCCTGCCGTTTCCAGCAGGATACCGGAAATTTTCCGCCCCTCCACCAGAATGTCATTGGGCCATTTGCAGCTGACCCGGTCCGGGGCCTGCAAAATATCGGCCACCATATCCCGGACCGCAAGAGCCGCAACAAAGGACAGGCCGGACGCCGCCGCGAGATCACAGTCTATCTTATAGAGCAGTGAGGCATATATATTGCCGGACGGAGATTCCCACGTCCTGCCACGCCGACCCCTGCCCATGGTTTGAGACCCGGCCACAACCCAGATATTGCCTGTCGCCCCCTCCTGTTCCACAATGCGCCGACATTCGGCATTTGTACTGTCCAGCACATCAAATAGCCGAAGGTCATCCCCCCCGGGCATGGTCAGTGAAGAGAGAAAAGGCACGCTCCGTTACGACATCAACGCCGCCGCCGCCATTCTGGCATATTCCAGAAGCGGGCTGTTGACCTGTGGCAGCAGGAACAGAAGCAGCAAGGCCGCGCCGACCCCCATAATTGCATTCATATTGCGGGATTTCTGCGGGACAAATTCCCCTGCGGGGGCATCAAAAAACATCACCTTGATCACATTGAGATAATAATATGCCCCGGCGACACTGGCGACGATACCCACCACCGCAAGGGTAATCAGACCGTAATCTGTTGCGGCGGGGTTCGCCACGGCAGCCGCAATCACCGCCTTGAAAACAAACCATTTGGCCCAGAACCCGGCCAGTGGCGGTATCCCGGCGAGCGAGAACATAAAGATTGCCAGTGCTGTGGCCATGGCCGGACGCGTCTGAACCAGACCCGCGAGGTCGGAAATTTCCTCAACCATACCATCCTTGCGCCGCATTGACAGGATACAGGCAAAGGTGCCGATATTCATCACCAGATAAATCGCCAGATAGATCACCAGTCCCCGGACTCCGGCCTGACTGCCCGCCGCCAGTCCGACCAGCGCATAACCGACATGACCGATGGAGCTATAGGCCATCAGGCGCTTGATATTGGTCTGAACAATCGCCGCCACCGCGCCCAGCACCATTGAGGCCAGCGACATGAAGACAATCACCTGGGTCCAGGATGCCGCCAGGTCACCAAAAGGCACGTAAAGCACCCGGACCAGCAAGGCAAAGGCGGCAATTTTCGGCGCGACGGCAAAGAAGGCAGTTACCGGGGTCGGCGCACCCTGATAGACATCCGGCGCCCACATGTGGAACGGCACGGCAGAAATCTTGAAGGCAATCCCTGCCAGAATAAACACCATGCCAATAATCACGCCGATATTCACCCCATGGTCCCCGGCATGGGACAGGGTCTGGCCGATTACGGTAAAATTGGTGCTGCCGACAAAACCGTAAACCAGTGAACTGCCAAACAGCAATATGCCCGACGACAAGGCACCAAGGACAAAATATTTAAGCCCGGCTTCGGTGGACAGCTCACTGTCCCGGCGAAAGGCCGCCAGCACGTAAAGGCTCAGAGATTGCAATTCCAGCCCCATATAGAGCGACATCAGGTCATTGGCCGAAACCATCACCATCATGCCAAGTGTCGCCAGCACCAGCAATACCGGATATTCGAATCTTTCCTCGCGCTCATCGTGAAAATACTGCATAGACATAATCACCGACAGGGCCGAGGCCACCAGCACCATCACTTTCATGATAGAGGTAAAACGGTCCGCAACAAACATATTGCCGAAGGTATAGGTTGCACTGTCACCCCACGACACCGTCACAAACAGGGTGACCAGCATCAGGGCGACGGCAAGCAGTGATATAAAGCCCGTGGATTTATTACCACGAAAAGCGCCGATCATCAGCAACAGCATCGCGCCGACAGCCATCAGAATCTCGCCATATGCCGGCACCAGATCAGGAAGCATTGTTTCAGTCATCTCATAGTCTCCCTAATGCGCCATCATATCAGACGCCGCCGCGAGGGCCGCCTGATGATGTGTGACAAGATTTGCTACAGATACATGGATAAAATCCAGAAATGTTGACGGATATATCCCCATCCAGATGGTGAAAATAACCAGCGGGGTAAATATAATGACCTCGCGCCGGTTCATATCAAGCATCGCCTTCAGCCCCTCCTTGACCAGTTCGCCAAACATCACTTTGCGATAGAGCCACAACATATAGGCCGCGCCGAGGATCATGCCCGTCGCCGCAAGGAATGTTGCCCAGATATTAACCTGAAACAGGCCGAACAGCACCAGAACCTCACCGACAAAGTTACCGGTTCCCGGCAATCCTGCCGAGGCCATGGTAAAAAACATGAAGGTCAGGGCATATTTCGGCATGATATTGGCAAGACCGCCGTAACGGGCGATTTCCCTTGTATGCATCCGGTCATAAATAACCCCGACACACAGGAATAATGCACTGGCGACCAGCCCGTGGGCCAGCATCACCATAATCGCCCCCTCAAGCCCCTGAATATTAAAAGCAAAAATACCGAGCGTGACAAAGCCCATATGGGCGATCGAGCTGTAGGCAATCAGTTTTTTCATATCCTGCTGCATCAGGGCAACGAGAGAAGTATAGATGATCGCAATCACCGACAGGCCATAAATCAGCCAGACAAGTTCCGCCGACGCCACCGGGAACATCGGCAGAGAAAATCTCAGGAATCCGTATCCGCCCATTTTCAGCAGGATACCGGCCAGGATAACCGACCCTGCCGTCGGGGCCTGCACATGGGCATCCGGCAGCCAGGTATGCACCGGCCACATCGGCGTCTTGACCGCGAATGAGGCAAAGAATGCCAGGAACAGCCATATCTGGGCGCTGGTATCAAAATGATACTGCATCAAGGTCGGAATATCGGTGGTACCGGCCTGAAAATACATATACAGCATCGCCAGCAACATCAGCACCGAACCAAGCAGGGTATAAAGGAACAGCTTATAGGTCGCATAGATACGGTTCTTGCCGCCCCACACCCCGATAATCAGGAACATCGGAATAAGCCCGCCTTCAAAAAACAGGTAGAACAGCACAATATCCAGCGCGCAGAACACCCCGATCATCAGCGTTTCAAGAATTAGGAAGGCGATCAGATATTCCTTGACCCGGGTCGTGACCGCATCCCATCCGGTCAGGATCACAATCGGCGTGATAAAGGTGGTCAGCATGACAAACAGGATCGAAATCCCGTCAATGCCCATATGGTAATTGATATTGTCACCGAACCAGCTCGCGGTCTCGACAAACTGGAAATCCGCAGTGGTCTTGTCAAAATTGAACCACAGGATCAATGAAGCAAAAAAGGTGAAAACCGTGACCCACAGCGCCGCGTTTTTGGCATTGCGGTCGGCATTTTCGCCCTTGGTCAACAGAATGAATAGCACGCCGAGCAGCGGCAGAAAGGTAATGATTGAAAGAATTGGGAAATGTTCCATCAGCCCGCTCCTCCGACAAACCAGGTGACAAAGCCCGCGACCCCGATCAGCATGGCAAAGGCATAATGATAGACATATCCGCTCTGCATGGCCTTGAAGCGCCGTGCAAGGTCCATAATTGCGGCGGCGGCCCCGTCCGGACCATAGCGATCAATGATCCCCTCATCCCCCCTCTTCCACAGGAAAGTACCAAGTCTTTTGGCTGGGCTGACAAATAAAAATTCATAAATTTCATCAACATACCATTTGTTATAAAACAGGTTATAGACATAACGGAATGTGCCGGTGAAGCGCGCCGGGGTATCTGGCCGGAATATATAGGCATACCAGGCAATCACGAAGCCCAGCAGCATGACGATAAAGGGCGACAGCCCGACCCAGCCGGGGATTTCCTCGGCAGCCTCCAGCACATTATGGGCCTCATCCTTGAGGAACAGGGCATGACCCCAGAAATCCTCATAGCCCGAACCGACGAAAATATCGCGGAAGAAATATCCGGCAAAGGCCGCCCCGATCGCCAGACCGTAAAGCGGCACCATCATCCAGTTGCTGCTTTCATGAATATGATCCTGCACAGGCTTGCTGGCCCGGCTTTCGCCGAAAAAGGTCATAAACAGCAGACGCCAGCTGTAAAAAGATGTCAGCAACGCCGCCAATACCCCCATGATAAAGGCATAGTCCGACCAGGATGTATTGGCCGCAAAGGCTGATTCGATGATCATGTCCTTGGAATAATAGCCGGCAAAGCCCGGAAAGCCGATCAGGGCCAGTGTGCCGACCAGCATCATGGCAAAGGTCGCGGGAATTTTCTTGCGCAGGCCGCCCATCTTGCGCATGTCCTGCTCATCACTCATGGCATGGATTACCGAACCGGAGCCAAGGAACAGCAACGCCTTGAAGAAGGCATGGGTGAACAGGTGAAAGATCGCCGCCCCGTAGGCTGAAACGCCAAGGGCAAAAAACATATAACCAAGCTGCGAACAGGTCGAATAGGCAATCACCCGTTTGATGTCATTCTGCGCCATTCCAATGGTCGCGGCAAATATCGCGGTCGAGGCGCCGATAAAGGCAACGAAACCCAGGGCGGTCGGTGAATATTCAAATATCGGTGACATCCGCGCCACCAGAAAGACCCCCGCCGTTACCATGGTCGCGGCATGGATCAATGCCGATACCGGGGTTGGCCCCTCCATCGCATCCGGCAGCCAGGTATGCAGACCAAGCTGGGCCGATTTTCCCATCGCACCGATAAACAGCAGAATGCATATAGTGGTGATCAGGTCGAGGTCCATCCACAGAAAATGGATTTGTTGCCCCTGCAATCCCGGAATTGCGGCAAATACGGTGTCAAACTCAACCGACCCCGTCACCATGAAAATGGTAAAAATACCAAGGGCAAAGCCGAAATCCCCGACCCTGTTGACCAGAAAAGCCTTGATCGCGGCGGCACAGGCCGACGGTTTCTTATACCAGAACCCGATCAGCAGATAAGAGGCCAGCCCGACCCCTTCCCAGCCAAAAAACAGCTGAATGAAATTATCCGCTGTCACCAGCATCAACATGGCAAAAGTGAAAAAGCTCAAATAAGCCATAAAGCGCGGCTTGTCCGGGTCATGGGCCATATAGCCTATGGAATATATATGAACCAGACAGGATATGGTATTGACCACCACCAGCATCACCGCCGTCAGGGTATCAACCTTGAATGCCCAGTTGAAGCTGAGATCTCCCGAGGTGATCCAGGTGGCAATGGTCACATGATCCACCGCGCCGCCAAGGCCAATCCGCAGAAACACCATCCAGGAGAGGATAGCAGAAATAATCAGGGCGCCGCAGGTGACAAATTGCGCCCCCCGGTCGCCAAGCCGCCGATTGAATAATCCGGCAATCAGGGCGGCAAGCAGGGGACCAAAAACAATTATCTGATACATTTTATTGTTATCCTTTCATCAGATGTATGTCTTCAACCGCGATCGTCCCGCGATTACGGTAATATACCACAAGGATGGCCAGACCGATGGCCGCCTCCGCCGCCGCAACGGTCAGAATGAACATGGTGAACACCTGCCCCGCCATGTCATGCAGGTAGGAGGAGAAGGCGACAAAATTGATATTGACCGACAGCAGGATAAGCTCCACCGACATCAATATGGTGATCACATTCTTCCGGTTGAGAAAAATCCCGAAGATGCCGATGGTAAACAGCATGGCCGCAACGGTCAGATAATGTGTGAGTCCGATTTCCATTATATTTTCCCTACCCCAACCCTTGACCTGGTTTGACTTTAACGATTTCATAGGCCTCGTGGCGACGCCGCATGACCTGTTTGTTGATATTCTGTTTCTTGACCCCGGGCCTCTTGCGGTGGGTCAGGACAATCGCCCCGATCATCGCCACCAGCAGGATCATCCCCGCCATCTGAAACAGAAAAATATATCTGGTATAGAGCAGACTACCAAGCGCCGCAGTATTTGTCACGGTCCCGAGCGCCGGAATCGCCGTTGCCGGGTCGGTCGTGACAGGACCACCCAGCCCCCAGCCCATGCCGACCAGCGCCAGTTCCGCCAGCAATACAAGGCCGATCAGCCCGCCAATCAGCAGATATTTCTGAAATCCCCGGCGCAGTTCGCTGAAATCAATATCCAGCATCATCACGACAAACATGAACAGCACCGCGACCGCACCGACATAGACTATCACCATGATCATGGCGATAAATTCCGCCCCGAGCAGTACGAACAGGCCGGCTGAATTAAAGAATGCCAGAATAAGATACAGCACCGAATGCACCGGATTGCGGCTTGAAATCACCATGAACGCGGACAGTACCGTGATGATGGCAAAAAGATAAAAGCATAATGTATAAATCATATTATCTCTCTCTTACCGGTAAGGGGCATCAAGTTTGAGGTTGGTGGCAATTTCCTGTTCCCACATATCACCGTTTTTCAGCAGCCGTTCCTTGTTATAGAACAGCTCTTCGCGGGTTTCGGTGGCAAATTCGAAATTCGGCCCTTCGACAATCGCCTCGACCGGGCAGGCCTCCTGACAATAACCGCAATAGATACATTTGGTCATGTCGATGTCATAACGGGTCGTGCGCCTTGTACCGTCCTTTGCCTCTGCCGCCTCGATCGTGATCGCCTGCGCGGGACAAATCGCCTCGCATAATTTGCAGGCAATACAGCGTTCCTCACCGTCAGGATAACGCCTGAGTGCGTGTTCGCCCCTAAAACGCGGGCTGAGCGGCCCCTTTTCATAAGGATAGTTGATGGTCGCTTTCGGACGAAACATATAGCGGAATGTCAGCCACATGGCCTTGACAAAATCGCTTAACAGAAATGTTCGTGCGGCGTGTTTGAGAAGTGACATAATGCTTTATCCCTTATACCGGTATCTTGCCGGTAAATAACAGCAAGGCCCCGGTTAAAACCACCCAGAACAGCGACAGCGGCAGGAATACTTTCCAGCCAAGCCGCATCAACTGGTCATAACGATAGCGCGGCACCGTCGCCTTGACCCATGCGAAAAGAAAGAACATGACGAAAATCTTGCCAAAAAACCAGATCCAGCCCGGAATGATGTAAAGCGGCGCCCAGTCCAGCGGCGGCAGCCAGCCACCAAGGAACAGGATACTGACCATGGCGCACATCAGAATAATATTGGCATATTCGCCGAGGAAGAATAACGCAAAGGCCATGGAAGAATATTCGACCTGATAGCCGGCAACGATTTCGGCCTCGGCCTCGGGCAAATCGAACGGTGGCCGGTTGGTTTCGGCCAGAGCAGATATAAAGAAGACCACCGCCATCGGCAGCAGCGGCGAGAAAAGAAACCACTGGCCCTTCTGCGCCATGACAATATCGCTCAGGTTCAGCGACCCTGCCGTCATCAGCACCGTCACCAACACAAAGCCAATCGACACCTCGTAAGACACCATCTGTGCCGCCGAGCGCAGCGCACCAAGGAAGGCATAACGCGAATTACTCGCCCATCCCGACAGGATAATACCATAAACTCCAAGTGACGATATGGCGAACAGATAGAGTATCCCGACATTTATATCTGACAACACAACCCCCGCATCAAACGGCACCACCGCCCAGGCCACCAGCGCCAGCAGGAATGTCAGGGCCGGGGCGAGCAGAAAGATAAATTTATTGGCACTGGCCGGTATAATCGTCTCTTTCAGAAACAGTTTCAGACCATCGGCAAAGGACTGCATCAATCCCCAGGGGCCGACCACATTCGGACCACGGCGCATCTGCATCCCGGCCCAGACCTTGCGGTCCATATAGACGCTCATCGCCACCGCCAGCAGCAACGGCAGGGCAATCACCAGAACACCGACAACGATCCCCAGCAGGGTCGCAAGCCACGGGACAAGGGTTACGCCAAAGCCCCACTGAAAGAATTCAACAAGTAAATCAGCCATCGGTTCCTGTTGCCTCCGCACCAAATTTTGCGCCGGTATAGGCGCTACTGCATTCCGCCATGACCTTCGACGATCTGGCAATCGGGTTGGTCTGGTAAAAATCATCTATCAGATTTGTGATCGGCGCGCCGGATAATTTACCCTTGATGCCGAAGTCTGCCCATTTTTCCTGTGGCAGACTATCCACCTCGCCAAGATGCGGATAATCATCCACCATCCGGCGGCGCAATTCCCCAAGACTGTCAAACGGCAATGTCACCCCGAGTCTTTCCGACAGGGCGCGCAGAATTGTCCAGTCCTCCCGCGCCTCGCCGGGACCGAATATGACCCGTGGAGCAACCTGCACCCGGCCCTCCATATTGACATATGTCCCGTCTTTTTCGGTATAGGCAACGCCCGGAAGGATAACATCGGCATATTTCACGCCCGCGTCACCGTGGCTGCCCTGATAAATCACAAAGGCCTTCTCAAGACGTGATGTATCAATCTCGTCGGCGCCGAGATTAAAGACCACGTCAATATCACCGGAAGCCGCCGCATCAAGAATGCCGTCCACGCCGCCGTCCGCGACCAGACCAAGATCCATCGCTCCGACCCGGCTGATGGCGTGATGCAGGATATTAAAGCCGTTCCAGTCATCCGTGATCATGCCGTATTTATCGGCAATATCATGGGCAAGCTTCAATATTGCCGCGCCGTCCTCGTGGCTGACCGCGCCGGACCCCAATATAATCATCGGTTTTTTGGCCGCCTTCAGGACCCTGGCAAAGTCCCCCTTGCCCTTGAGCAAATCTTCCAGTGCCCTGGCCGTATCACCCAGATGTTCAACCTGATAGGTCAGATCTTCACTTTCCCCTACAAGCGCAACATGGCCACGACCGGCCAGCGCCCTGAGACGGATATTTAATACCGGGGCCTCCTTGCGCGGGTTGCTCCCGACCAAAAGACAGGCATCGGCCTCGTCAATGCCGGAAATGCCGGAGTTGAACAGGTAACCCGCCCGGTGCTTGCCGCCGTAATTTGCCCCGTCCTGACGACAGTCAATAGCGCTGGAGCCGAGGGCCGTCATCAGTCCTTTCAAGGCATACATACTTTCCAGATCACATAAATCACCGACCAGCGCGGCAATTTTCCTGCCCTTCACTCTGGCAGCAATAGCATCAAAGGCCTCATCCCATGACGCGGGCTGCAATTTACCATTTTTCTTCACATAAGGCCGGTCAAGGCGGTTATGTTTCAGCCCGTCAACCGCATGACGGGTCTTGTCGGAAATCCATTCCTCATTGACATCCTCATTCAGTCGCGGCAGGACACGCATCACGGCGCGCCCCCGGGAATCGGCCCGGATACTCGCCCCCATGGCATCATGGACGTCAAAAGTCTCGGTATGTTTCAGCTCCCATGGCCGGGCAGAAAAAGCGTAAGGCTTGCTGGTCAGCGCGCCGACGGGGCAAAGATCAACTACATTGCCCGACAGTTCGGAGGCAAAGGGCTGTTCAAGATAGGTGGTAATCTCAAGATGATCACCGCGCCCGATCCCGCCGAGGGCCGGAACCCCGGCAATCTCCTCGGAAAAGCGCACACAGCGGGTGCAATGGATACAGCGTTTCATCATGGTTTTGATCAGCGGCCCGAAATCCTCCTTATAAACCACGCGCCGGGCCTCGGTATAGCGATTGTCATCGCCGCTATAATAGAGATATTGATCCTGAAGATCGCATTCGCCGCCCTGGTCACAGACCGGACAGTCAAGCGGATGATTGATCAGGGTGAATTCCAGCACCCCTTCGCGGCTGCGTTTGACCTTGTCACTATTGGTATGGATAACCATGCCGTTACCCGCAGGCATCGAACAGGAGGCGATCAGCTTCGGCGCCTTTTCCATCTCGACAAGGCACATCCGGCAGTTGCCGGAAATCGACAGACGTTCATGAAAGCAGAAACGCGGTATTTCAACCCCGGCGGCTTCACAGGCCTGAAGAACGGTGGACCCGTCTTCGACCTCGACCTCAATTCCGTCTATATTAAGCGTTGGCATTATATATACTCCACACTTCTCTGTTCTTTATCCGCATTTCTTCGTCCGTTTTTCAGGCCGCATTACGGCTTTTATAGTCCATGATGCGCCGTTCGACCTCGGGCCGGAAATGGCGTAGCAGACCCTGTATCGGCCAGGCCGCCGCGTCACCCAATGCGCAAATCGTATGACCTTCAACTTTTTTGGTAACATCCAGCAGCATGTCAATTTCAGCCATCTCGGCCTCGCCGGTCACCAGACGCTGCATCACCCGCGACATCCAGCCTGTGCCTTCGCGGCACGGCGTACACTGACCACAGCTTTCATGATGGTAAAAGGCCGACAGCCGGGCAATGGCGCGGACAATATCGGTCGATTTATCCATCACAATTACCGCCGCAGTGCCAAGGCCTGACCCTTCGGCCTTCAGACTGTCATAATCCATACAGACCGCGTCGCAGATTTTTTTCGGCAGCAGATGAACCGACGAACCGCCCGGAATTACCGCCAGCAGATTGTCCCAGCCGCCGCGAACCCCGCCGGCATGAGTTTCAATAAGCTCCCGGAGCGGGATACCCATTTCCTCTTCAACATTGCACGGGTTATTGACATGGCCCGAAATACAGAACAGCTTGGTCCCGGTATTATTTTCCCTGCCAATCCCGGCGAACCACGCGCCGCCACGACGCAGAATGGTCGGGGCAACGGCAATCGATTCGACATTATTCACTGTCGTCGGACAGCCATAAAGGCCGACATTGGCCGGAAAAGGCGGTTTCATGCGCGGCTGGCCCTTTTTGCCCTCAAGGCTTTCAATCAGCGCCGTTTCCTCGCCACAGATATAGGCCCCGGCCCCGCGATGGACATAAACATCGAATTTATAACCGGTGCCGCAGGCATCATCGCCGATCAGCCCGTCGGCATAGGCCTCACTTATCGCGGTTTCCAGCACATCGGCTTCCTGAACAAATTCCCCGCGAATATAGATATAGGCGGCACAGGCCCGCATGGCAAAACCGGCGACCAGACAGCCTTCAATCAGTTTATGGGGATCATGGCGGATAATCTCCCGGTCCTTGCAGGTGCCCGGCTCGCCCTCATCGGCATTAACCACCAGATATTGCGGACGGCCATCGGATTCCTTTGGCATGAATGACCATTTCAGACCGGTCGGAAACCCGGCCCCGCCGCGCCCGCGCAGCCCCGAGGCCTTCATCTCGTTGACAATCCAGTCAGCGCCTTTTTCCAGTATGGCCTTTGTCCCGTCCCAATCGCCGCGTGCCTTTGCCGCTTTCAGGCCAAAGCTCTGATAGCCATACAGGTTGGTGAAAATACGATCCTTGTCTGCCAGCATCAGTCCTGTCCTCCCGCCGCATTACAGAATTCTTTCAGCGTCGTCGGCCCGCCGAGGGCCGCAGAATTATGGCGGCCATTCTGGGGGCCGGATACCGGCACTTTACCGCTCTTGATTGCCTTGATAAAATTACGGGTGCTGTCGCCGTCAAGATCCTCGTAATATTCTTTCCGGTAGGCGATGACCGGCGCGTTGACACAGGCCCCGGCACATTCGACCTCAAGCAGGGTAAATTCACCGTCTTCCGTGGTTTCGCCAAAGCCAATGCCGAGTTCCGCCTTGCAGGCCGCAACCACATCATCCGACCCGCGCAACCAGCAGGGGGTGGTCGTACAGACTTCTATCACATGTTTTCCCACCGGTTTCAGGTTATACATGGTATAAAAAGTCGCGACCTCCATCACCCGGATATAGGGCATGTCAAGCATATCGGCGATATATTCCATCACCGGCACCGAAACCCAGCCGTTATTCTGCTCCTGCGCCCGGGTCAGCAGCGGCATCACCGCACTTTGACGGCGATTATCCGGATATTTGGCGAACTGCCCCTGCGCCCACTCAAGATTTTCCGGGGTAAATTCAAATTTTTCTGCGTTTCTTACACTGATGTTCATCGGTCAACCTCTCCGAACACAATATCAAAAGATCCCATCAGGGCCGGAATATCCGCCAGCATATGCCCCGTGGCAATATGATCCATCGCCTGCAGATGGGCATAGCCCGGCGATCTTATCTTGCAGCGATAGGGTTTGTTGCTGCCGTCCGACACCAGATAGACGCCAAATTCGCCCTTGGGGGCCTCTACTGCGGCATAGACCTCGCCTTCCGGCACTTTAAACCCTTCGGTAAAGAGTTTGAAATGCTGGATCAATGCTTCCATGGATGTGGTGATATTGTCGCGTCGCGGCGGCGTAATGGTATGATCCGCCGACAGGACATCGCCCTTTGGCATCTTCTCGATCGCCTGACGGATAATCCGCATGCTCTGATTCATTTCCTCGATACGCAGGACAAAACGGTCATAGCAGTCACCGTTTTTGCCGATCACCACATCGAAATCCATATCATTATAGACATCATAGGGCTGGGCCTTGCGCAGGTCCCACGCGACACCGGAACCGCGCAGCATCGCCCCGGTAAAGCCGAGCGCATAGCATTCTTCGGCGGACACCTTGCCAATATCAACATTGCGCTGCTTGAATATGCGGTTTTCCGTCACCAGGGTTTCCATATCGTCCATGGTGCTGGGAAAATGATCGCACCAGCGCAGGATATCATCTGCCAGCCCCTCGGGCAGGTCCTGATGAACGCCGCCGGGCCGGAAATAATTGGCATGGAGCCTCGCCCCGCACACCCGCTCATAAAATTCCATCAGCAGTTCGCGTTCCTCAAACCCCCATAATATCGGCGTCAGCGCCCCGACATCCATGCCGTGGGCGGTAACATTCATAATATGATTGAGAATTCTGCCAATTTCAGCATAGAGCACCCGGATATACTGCCCGCGTTCCGGCACCTCCAGCCCGAGCAGTTTTTCAATCGCCAGACAAAAAGCATGTTCCTGATTCATCGGCGAGACATAATCAAGCCGGTCGAAATAGGGGATCGCCTGAAGATAGGTTTTATGTTCGATCAGCTTTTCCGTCCCCCGGTGCAGCAGGCCGATATGGGGATCGGCCCGTTCAACCACCTCCCCGTCAAGCTCCAGTATCAACCGCAGCACCCCATGCGCTGCCGGATGCTGGGGTCCAAAGTTAATATTGTAATTTTTAATATCTACTTCAGCCATCGGTTAACTCTCCTGCCCCTTATCACGGGCCTCGTCGCTTTCGGGAAGGACATATTTGGCCCCCTCCCACGGACTCATGAAATCAAAGTCACGGAATTCCTGTTGCAGTTTGACCGGTTCATACACCACCCGTCTTTCCTCTTCACTGTAGCGCAGTTCGACATAGCCACTCAGGGGAAAATCTTTTCTCAGCGCGTGGCCCTGGAAACCGTAATCGGAGAGCAGACGCCGCAAATCAGGATGACCATCAAACATCACCCCGTACATGTCCCATACCTCACGCTCATACCAGTTGGCACAAGGATACACGCCGACCACTGAGGGCACCGGCACCTCGTCATCGGCCTGAACCTTGATCCGGATACGAACATTATGTTTCAGGCTCAACAGATGATAGACCACATCAAAGCGCTTGCTGCGTTCGGGATAATCAACGCCGCAAATATCGCTCAACTGGGCAAATTTGAAATTGCCCTCATCCCGGAGAAAGGTCAGGATCGTGACAATCTTGTCGGCACGGGCGGTGATGGTCAATTCCCCGAGAGCGACCTCATAGCCGTTGGTTTCATTCTCCAGCGCCTCGGTAATCGTCTGCCCCATTTCAGTGAGTGTATCCAGATTGCTCATCCAATAAGTCCTTATCTGTCCAGAGCCACGGTGCGGCGAATCTTCTTTTGCAACTGCAAAATACCATAAACCAGTGCTTCTGCTGTCGGGGGACAGCCGGGGACATAAATATCTACCGGGACAATCCGGTCACAGCCGCGCACAACGGAATATGAATAATGATAATAGCCGCCGCCATTGGCGCAACTGCCCATGGAAATCACATAACGCGGTTCCGCCATCTGGTCATAGACCTTGCGCATTGCCGGGGCCATCTTGTTGGTCAGGGTTCCGGCAACAATCATCACATCAGACTGACGCGGGGAAGCACGCGGGGCAAAGCCCATCCGTTCCACGTCATAACGTGGCATACTGGAATGCATCATCTCGACC
>Ga0256829_1001229_pt1 | contig 21709 bp, 18 predicted proteins | sample 131447metaG_FD_185979 | JGI IMG/M metagenome (GOLD analysis project Ga0256829, IMG submission 185979) | Hydrothermal vent microbial communities from Lau Basin, Pacific Ocean - 131-447 | ecosystem: Environmental > Aquatic > Marine > Hydrothermal vents | place: Pacific Ocean: Lau Basin | collected...
GCACCAACAGTTGCACCACCGCCGCCTTTGATACGGAAAGTCCTCCGAGCGCGTGATACCAGACCGTATAGCCAATGCCGGATGCCAGGGCGCCGGACAATATCGCCAGCAGAATTCCCCCGGGCGACAGATGGATAGCGGGCAGGGCAAAGATGACTAAAACAACCCCTAAAATAATTATCAGCGGCAGGGTGCGTAGAAAATTACAGGCTGTGTCGCTCGACGGATTTTTTGAATCCCGGCCTTTCAGGGTATAGATGCCCCAGGCAACCCCGGCGGCGGTCATGAGCAGGAATCCGCTGAGTGACGGGGGTGTCAGGCCGGGCAGCACCAGATATACAAACCCTGAAAAGGCCATCAGGACCCCGGCCCATTCGACAAAATGCAGCCGGTGCCCGGTAAATAATCCGATCATTATCATGGTGATCTGAACCGCGCCGAAGAGAATCAGCGCCCCGGTCCCGGTATCAAGGGTGATATAGGCAAATGAAAAGGCCGTGGCATAGATAAACAGCATAAGTGACGCCGACCAGCTTCCGGTTGCGGCTGCCCTGCCATTTCTGCGATGACGTGCAATCAGGATAAGGGACAGCATCATGATCCCGGACAGCAACCGGATAATGGTGAAACTCGCCGCATCAATGCTGTTGCTGCCGAGCGCCAGGCGGCACAATACCGAATTGCCCGCAAAGGCCAGCAGAGCGATGGTGGTAAGGGCAGCTGTTTTTGTGGTCGGTCTGTTCACGGAAATACCCTGTTATTTTCCGGCAGGCCCGTTATTTCCTGGCAGGAATAATCCGAATAATATTCAGATGAACGTTATCCCGGTAATTTCATAATAGGTTTCGCCGCGCGGGGTTTTGACCTCAACCTCGTCGCCAACCCGGCGGCCAATCATGGCCCGGGCAATCGGCGACAGGAAGGATATTTTACCGGCGGTGACATCCACCTCATCGACGCCGACGATCTGGTATTGGACTATGGCGTCATCCTCATCGGCAAGCTTTACCGTCGCGCCAAAGATGACCTTGTCACCGGAAAGTTCTTTCGGGTCGATAACTTCGGCGCGGCTTATTTTTCCCTCAATATCATTGATGCGCGATTCGATGAATCCCTGCTGTTCCTTGGCCGCATGATATTCGGCATTCTCTGACAGGTCGCCATGGGCGCGGGCTTCTTCGATGGCCTTGATGACTGCCGGGCGTTCGTCAAATTTCAATATCTTCAGTTCTGCTTCCAGCCGCTCATGGCCTTCTGCGGTCATTGGTACTTTTTCAACCATAATGTCATATTTCTGTTTTTAGCACTAAAATACTTCGCATGCCCTGCCTGCTGACAAAACATGCCATTGTCTACTTGAATACATAGGATTGAAGGGGTTTAACTTCAAGTGAGCTGGATTTCAAGACTTTTATTGCCTCCATCGCAGAAATCGCCCCGCGTGTGGTGGTATAATAGGGAATATTATGGACCAGCGCCGTGCGTCTGAGTTCATAGCTGTCGGTGATCGACTGCGCCCCCTCGGTGGTGTTGAAGATCAGATGGATTTCATCATTTTTGATCGCATCGACAATATGGGGGCGACCTTCCAGAACCTTGTTGATCCGGGTGACATCAAGCCCGGCATCCTGCAGATAGCGGGCCGTCCCCCCGGTGGCGAGGACCCTGTATCCCATGGCAATCAAGTCGCGGGCCGGGTCAATCATCTTGAATTTATCGTCATTCTTGACCGAAATAAACACATTGCCCGACAGCGGCAGATGGGTGCCGGCGGCAATCTGGGATTTCAGGAAGGCGCGGGCAAAGCTGTCATCAAGGCCCATCACTTCCCCGGTTGAACGCATCTCGGGACCAAGCAGGATATCGACCCCCGGAAAACGGTTGAACGGCATCACTGCCTCCTTGACCGCCACATGGCGCGGGGTCGCCGGGGGGAAGGTGAAAGCGGATATCTTTTCCCCGGCCATCAGACGGGCCGCATATTTTGCTATTGGCGCGCCGATCGCCTTGGCGACAAACGGCACGGTGCGGCTTGCCCGTGGATTGACCTCTATCAGGTAAACCACATCATCCTTGACTGCATATTGCACATTCATTAACCCCTTGATATTCAGGGCCAATGCCAGTTTCTCAGTCTGGGTGCGGATGTCGTCTATGACATTTTCCCTGAGCGAGAAAGGTGGCAGGGAACAGGCGCTGTCACCGGAATGAATCCCGGCTTCTTCAATATGCTGCATGATGGCGGCGACATGGACTTGTTTGCCGTCACTCAGCGCATCGACATCGACCTCGGTCGCGCCGCCGAGATAGCGGTCGATCAGCACCGGACTGTCCCCGGATGCCGAGACCGCCTCGGTCATATAGCGTTCGAGCGACACGGTGTCATAAACAATTTCCATTGCCCGTCCGCCGAGGACGTAGCTTGGCCGGATCAGAATTGGATAGCCGATCTGCCCGGCAACCGTTACCGCTTCTTCTGTGCAGGTGGCGAGGCCGTTATCCGGCTGCAACAGGTCAAGACGATGGACCAGCTGTTGAAATCTCTCCCGGTCCTCCGCCAGGTCAATCGCATCGGGCGAGGTGCCGAGGATCGGAATATCGGCAGCGAGCAGCGCATGGGACAGTTTAAGCGGAGTCTGGCCGCCAAACTGGACAATCACCCCGACAAGTTCGCCATTTTCCTGCTCACGCCGGATCAGCTCAATAGTGTCTTCGGCGGTCAGCGGCTCGAAATACAGCCGGTCCGAGGTATCATAATCAGTCGATACGGTTTCCGGGTTGCAATTGACCATAATCGTTTCATACCCCTGCTCACTCAGGGCAAAGGCCGCATGACAGCAGCAATAGTCAAATTCTATTCCCTGTCCGATTCGATTGGGTCCGCCGCCAAGGATAACGATCTTTTTCCGCCCGGTCGGCCTTGCTTCACATTCCGCATCGCCCATGGCGTCATGCTCATAGGTCGAATACATATAGGGGGTCCGGGCCTCGAATTCCGCCGCACAGGTATCAACCCGTTTATAGACCGGATGCAGGTCAAGCCTGTACCGCCGCGCCGCGACATCTGATTCTGTCAGGCCGACCAGCTCGCCAAGCCGCGCATCGGAAAAGCCGAGGGATTTCAGGCGACATAGGTCAATACGGCCTTCCGGCAACCCGTCTTTTTTGAGGGCAAGTTCCGCATCGGTGATGATCTTGATCTGGCCGATAAACCATGGATCATAACGGGTGATGGCGTGAATATCCTCTGGCGATATGCCGAGCCTCAGCGCCTGTGCCATGACAAGCAGCCGGTCATCGGTCGGATTGGCCAGCGCGGCGCGGATGGCATTGATGTCGCCATGGTCGGGGTCGTAACCCGGAATATCCACTTCATTCAGTCCGGTCAGACCGGTTTCCATTGACCGCAGGGCCTTTTGCAGCGATTCAGTGAAACAGCGACCAATGGCCATGGCCTCGCCGACCGATTTCATCGCCGTGGTCAGGGTTGGCTTGCTGTCGGGAAATTTTTCAAAGGTAAAGCGCGGCACCTTGGTGACAATATAATCTATGGTTGGCTCAAATGACGCCGGCGTCGCCCCGGTAATATCATTTTGCAATTCGTCAAGGGTATAGCCGACCGCGAGCTTGGCCGCGACCTTGGCAATCGGAAAACCGGTGGCCTTGGAGGCGAGGGCGGAGGAGCGGCTGACTCGCGGGTTCATCTCTATGACAATCAGGTCGCCATTTTCCGGATTGACCGCAAATTGCACGTTGGAGCCGCCGGTTTCAACGCCAATCTCGCGCAATATGGCGATGGAGGCATTGCGCATGATCTGATATTCCCTGTCGGTCAGGGTCAGGGCCGGGGCGACGGTGATGCTGTCGCCGGTATGAATGCCCATCGGGTCGAGATTTTCGATTGAACAGATGATGATGCAATTATCGGCCTTGTCACGCACAACCTCCATCTCATATTCTTTCCAGCCGATGACCGACTGTTCGACCAGCACCTCCCCGACCGGCGAGGCATCAAGTCCGGTGAGGATGATCTGCTCGAATTCCTCGATATTATAGGCGATGCCGCCGCCGGTGCCGCCCATGGTAAAGCTGGGCCGGATAATGGTCGGCAGCTTGATATGATCCAGCGCCTCCACGGCCTCTTCCAGACTTTTTACCACCCGGCTGCGCGGGGTGGCGAGGCCGAGCCGGTCCATGGCCTCCCGGAACAGCAGCCGGTCCTCGGCCTTGTTAATGGCCTCTTCACTGGCGCCGATCAGCTTGACATTATATTTCTCAAGGCTGCCGCGCCGCGACAGCTCCAAGGCCACATTAAGGCCGGTCTGTCCGCCCATGGTCGGCAGGATGGCGTCAGGCCGCTCTTTTTCAAGAATCTTTTCGACAAATTCTGCGGTGATCGGCTCGACATAGGTGGCGTCGGCCAGGTCCGGGTCGGTCATGATGGTTGCCGGGTTGCTGTTGACCAGGATTACCCGGTAGCCCTCTTCTTTGAGCGCCTTGCAGGCCTGGGTGCCGGAATAATCGAATTCGCAGGCCTGACCGATGATGATCGGCCCGGCACCGATAATGAGAATGGATTTTATATCGCTGGATTTAGGCATGTTGCTCAATCATTTCCATAAAACGCCCGAAAAGATAGTGACTGTCCTGTGGTCCGGGGCTGGCCTCGGGGTGATACTGGACCGAAAATACCGGCCTGCCCGTCAGCTCAAAGCCGCAGAGCGAGCCGTCAAACAGTGAAATATGGCTGATTTTAGCCCCCCCGGGCAGGCTGTCCTTCTCGACCATAAAACCGTGATTCATCGAGGTGATCTCTACCTTGCCGGTGGTAAAGTCCTTGACCGGGTGATTGGCCCCCCGGTGGCCCTGATGCATCTTGGCGGTTTTGGCGCCGATGGCCAGCGCCAGCATCTGATAGCCCAGACAAATCCCGAACAGGGGAATATTGCTTTCGAGCAATTTCTGAATCACCGGAATGGCATATATGCCGGTTGCCGCCGGGTCCCCCGGCCCGTTGGACAGGAAAATTCCGTCCGGCTTGCGGGACAGGATGTCTTCGGCGCTGGTGGTGGCCGGAACCACGGTAATTCTCGCCCCGGTGGTGGCGAGACAGCGCAGGATATTGCGCTTGATGCCATAATCGACGGCGACGATATGAAATTCTGGCTCTTCAGGCTTGCTGAATCCGTCTTTCAGGCTCCAGCAGCCTTCATCCCAGTCATAGCTTTCCGTGCAGGATACCTGCCGGGCAAGGTCCATGCCTTCAAGCCCCGGCCAGCCCCGGGCCTGTTTGATCAGGGCCGGAATATCGAAATTACCGTCCGGATTGTGGCTGATGACCCCGTTTGGCGCACCATTCAGGCGGATCAGGCGGGTCAGTCTGCGAGTGTCAATACCGGCGATGCCGACCAGTCCCTGTTCCCGGCACCAGTCATTCAGGCTGTCCCGGCTGCGGTAATTTGACGGGGCGGTAATATCTTCCCGGATAATCAGGCCGCGCGCCGCCGGATGTTGATTCTCCATATCCTGCATATTGGTGCCGACATTGCCAATATGGGGAAAGGTAAAAGTGATGATCTGTCCGGCATAGGAGGGGTCGGTCAATATCTCCTGATACCCGGTGATTGCGGTATTGAAACAGACCTCGCCGACGATATTCCCCGACGCCCCGACACCATATCCCCAGAATAGCGATCCGTCGCCAAGAACCAGCACAGCGGTTATAGCCTTGTGGGGCGGTATATGGCTGATATTCCTGTCACTCATATTTTTCTTTCGGGCCAATGGCTGTCCAGTGGTTATCCCTATTATAACAGCCCGGAGGCGTGAGGTAAATTGGCCGGAACATAAGGGAAGCTTAAGACAAGGTCAAGTGAATCTTGTAGAAAAAAAATCGTTTATTATCAATGACTTAAAAGATAATTATCTATTGCAATCCGCAGCTTTTTGCGGTAGAGTCCTTGCTTCCTGAAAATGAAACCGGCAGACGGGACTGTCTTGCCGTCGGCATTTTTAAGAAAAAGGACCGGAAAACAATATGTTGCGAGACCAGCTTACCACCGCCATGAAAGAGGCGATGAGGAACAAGGACAAACGTCGCCTGACGACCATCCGACTCATCCTTGCAGCGATCAAGGACCGGGATATTGCCGCCCGTACCGACAAAAAGGCCTCACAGAATGAAGATGAGGTTATCCTCGGCATCCTGTCAAAGATGATCAAGCAGCGCAAGGAAAGCCTTGTGGTTTACGAGGAAGCCGGTCGTCTGGAACTTGCCCAGCAGGAACAGGATGAAATGGATATAATTTCCGAGTTCATGCCGCGCCAGATGGCGGATGACGAGATTGCGGCGGCGGTCGCGGAAGCCATCGCCGAAACCGGGGCCACGGGCTTGAAGGATATTGGCAAGATCATGGCCCTGCTCAAAGGCAAATATGCCGGGCAGATGGATTTTTCCAAAGCCAGTGCCATGGCCCGGTCAAGGCTTTCCTGAGGGGTTGCCTCTGATCCACTGGCTGCCGTTTGAAAGAGTGAGAACACCCCCTGATGGGCTTTACGCCAGATTTTCTTGATGAAATAAGAAACCGGATTCCGGTCAGTGATGTGGTGGCGCGCCGGGTGCGGCTGGTACGCAAGGGCCGGGAACATAGCGGGTTATGTCCGTTTCACAATGAAAAAACCCCGTCCTTTACCGTCAATGATGACAAGGGATTTTACCATTGCTTCGGCTGTGGCGCCCATGGCGACGTGATTAAATTCATTACCGAGACCGAGGGGCTGGGCTTTCTCGAAACCGTCGAGCGGCTCGCCGGGCAGGCCGGGCTTGAGATGCCAGCCTACAGCCCCCATGATCGCCAGCGCAGCGAACAGAAAAAATCGCTCTATGAGGTGATGGAGGCGGCGTGTAAATATTTTGAAAGCGGGCTAGTGGCCCATATGGGGCAAGAGGGGCTGGATTATCTGACCCGTCGCGGCCTGACCCGGGAGACAATCAGGAAATTCCGCCTTGGATTTGCCCCCGAGGGGCGAACCGTCCTCAAGGATGCCCTGTCTGGCCGCGACGGCATATCCGAGGATATGATGGTTGAGGCCGGTCTGCTGATCCGGCCCGAAGACGGTGACAGGGCAAGCTATGACCGGTTTCGTCACCGGGTGATCTTTCCGATTACCGACCGGCAGGGCCGGGTGGTGGCCTTTGGCGGGCGGGCGCTCAGGGCCGATGCCAGGGCCAAATATCTCAATTCGCCGGAAACGCCGTTATTTCACAAGGGGCGGCTGCTCTATAATATGGCCGGGGCGCGGAAATCCTCCTATGACCGGGGCCGGGTGCTGGTGGCGGAAGGCTATATGGATGTGATCGCCATGGCCCAGGCCGGGTTTGCCAATGCGGTGGCACCGCTCGGCACCGCAGTCACCGGAGACCAGATTGCCGAATTATGGCGGCTTGCGCCGGAACCGGTCATGTGTTTTGACGGGGACAAGGCCGGTATCCGGGCGGCGTACCGGGTGGCGGAAAATGCATTGCCGCTGCTCAAGGCGGGATTCTCGCTGCGTTTTGTTCATCTGCCGGACGGGGAAGACCCGGACAGTTTCATCAGTGGCCACGGGGCCGGGGCTTTTCGTGATCTTCTGGCGCAGGGCCGGCCATTGATTGATATTATCTGGGATATGAAAACCGCCTCGGTGGCGGTGGATACGCCGGAACAATGTGCGGGCCTGGAAAAATCACTGTCGGAAACACTCGGCGATATTGGTGATAAAGTCATTCGGGGCTATTATGACAAGGCCTTTCAGGAGCGGCTGTCGCGGTTGCTGGGCGGGGCCTTTGTGGCCGATCATTCACTGGAAAATGTGGCGCAAAAAAAGAATCACCGGGCCTTTTCGGCAAAAGCCCGTGATAAAAAGACTGGTTCCGGACCAATCGGTGAGCTTCCCGGGGTGAAAAAACCGCAAAATACCGATATTTTCAAGGGGCGTGCGCCGGGGGCGATAAAGCGTGAAAGGCTATTGATCCTCACGGTTTTGAACCATCCGTGGCTGCTGAAAGAACATCACGAGGAGTTTGCCACAACATATTTCGAATCGGCAGAGCTTGACAAACTCCGGTGCGAGATAATAGATGTATCAATTCGCGAATCGAACCTTGAACGTAAGAGCCTTTATAGCCATCTGTTAAAAACAGGATATGGCAAGGCATTGGAAGTCATATTTAAACAAGGTGAATTCAGAGCCGAATGGTTCGCATGGCCGGACGCTGCCCGACAGGATGTCGAGCAGGGATGGTTTCATGTGATCAATCGGTATCGGCGTGTTTCAGACATCCAGAAGGATCTGGACGCGCTGGTGAAGGAACTGGCGGTAAATATGACGGATGATGTTCTCGAGCGTCTGCGGGCCTTGCAAAAGGAACTGGAGCAGGCCAGAGGAAATGAAGCCAGCATAGATGGATATGGAAGCGCATCAGGAAGAAAGAAACATTCCTGAGTTGAAAGCGGACCTGAGTTAAAAACGGGCCTGAGTTGAAAACGGGTCTGAGTGGCAAATGGGATTTGAGGTTATTACATGGCGGAAAATGCGGCCAAGGTTGACAATAAGACTGACTCGAAACAGGAAGAAACGGCAGACAGCCCCCTGATTGAGTCTGCTGAAGGCAGCGTCAAAAAAATGTTCGCCCTTGCCAGAGAGCGGGGCTATGTCACTTATGACGCCCTGAATACTGCCCTGCCACAGGGGGAAATGTCATCGGAAAAAATCGAAGATATCATGACCATGCTGTCTGAAATGGGCGTCAATGTGGTTGATGAGGCCGACGGGGAAGAGACGGAGGATACTGCAGAGGCCCCGGAATCACCGGAATCTCAGGAAAGCCCGGATGCCGGAAAACAGACTCCCGCCGCCAAAAAGAAGGCGGATAAGGAAGCGCCGGCAAAGCCCGCCGCCAAGGTGGCTGCTGATCGTACTGATGACCCGGTGCGGATGTATCTTCGCGAAATGGGCAGTGTCGAGCTGCTGTCCCGGGAAGGCGAGATTGCCATTGCCAAGCGTATCGAGGCCGGTCGGGAAACCATGATCGCCGGGCTTTGTGAAAGTCCGCTGACCTTTCGCGCCCTGGTGGAATGGGCGGAAATGCTTGAAGAAGAAGAAATTCTGCTGCGCGATGTGATTGATCTTGATGCCATGTATGGCATTGATCCGACGCAGGATAGCCCACCGCAGCCCGCCGGGAGCGAGACAGAGGAAAAATCTGCCCCTGATCCCGAAAAACCGGTCACAGATGATGATACTGATGGTGAGCAGACTTCTTCGGAAGCGGGCGATGAAGATGATGATGATGACGAGGATTCAGATGCGGATACTACGGTCTCCCTCACCGTCATGGAAGAGGCCCTGACGCCGCAGGTTCTGGAAATTTTCGGCAATATTCGTAAAGTTTACAAGAAATTTGCCAAGCTGCAGGAAGGCCGCCATGATGCCGGGCTGAAGAATGAAACTCTCGGGACAGTACAGGAAAGACGATACCGCAAGCTCAGTGATGAATTGATAGTCCTGATGAAAAGCCTGCGGCTTAATAACAACCGGATTGATGCGCTTCTTGAGCAGCTATATGCCCTGAACAAGCGCCTGATGGCGCTGGAGGGCAAGATGTTTCGTCTGGCAGAGCGTTACAAGATCAAGCGGGATGCCTATCTGGAAAATTATCAGGGGCGGGAACTGGAACCGGGCTGGATTGATGCGGTTGGCAAAAATACCGGCAAGGGCTGGAGTGAATTTGCTGCGGGCGAGCGCGAAATTATCAGCAATATGCGGGCCCAGGTCGCAGATATCGCCCAGGAGGTCGGCCTGCCGCCCGGCGAATACCGGGTCATCGTCAATATGGTGCAAAAGGGTGAAAAAGAAGCCCGGATTGCCAAAAAGGAAATGGTTGAGGCCAATCTGCGGCTGGTCATTTCCATCGCCAAGAAATATACCAATCGCGGGTTGCAGTTTCTTGATCTCATTCAGGAAGGCAATATCGGTCTGATGAAGGCGGTGGATAAATTCGAATATCGCCGGGGCTATAAATTTTCGACCTATGCCACCTGGTGGATCCGCCAGGCGATTACCCGCTCGATCGCCGATCAGGCCCGGACCATCCGGATTCCGGTTCATATGATTGAAACCATCAACAAGCTGGTCCGGACCGGACGGCAGATGATGCATGAAATTGGCCGTGAAGCGACGCCGGAAGAATTGGCCCAGCGGCTCAGCATGCCATTGGAAAAAGTCCGCAAGGTGATGAAAATTGCCAAGGAGCCAATATCTCTGGAAACACCAATTGGTGATGAGGAAGACAGCCATCTTGGCGATTTTATCGAGGATAAAAGTGCCATTCTGCCGGTGGATAGTGCAATTCAGGCCAATCTGCGCGATACCACGACCCGGGTTCTGGCGTCGCTTACCCCGCGCGAGGAACGGGTGCTCCGGATGCGGTTCGGCATCGGCATGAATACCGACCACACGCTGGAAGAAGTCGGCCAGCAATTCTCCGTAACCCGCGAGAGAATACGTCAGATCGAGGCCAAGGCGCTACGCAAATTAAAGCATCCAAGCCGCTCGCGTCAGCTCAGGAGTTTCCTCGATACCTGACGGTGAAAAAAAAGCAGTGAGGGGTCATTCTTCCCTGTATTCCTGTGGCAGAATCTGTTATTCCCCTATTCAATCCTTGAATGGGGATATGGAGTGGGCCTGTAGCTCAGTTGGTTAGAGCAAACCGCTCATAACGGTTTGGTCGCAGGTTCGAGTCCTGCCAGGCCCACCACTCCCGGTTTTGTCCACCCCCCCCCGGGGCATTACCATGCGAAAGACGTAAGCCAGTCAGGCTGCCAGATTACTATTATCATTATTCATTTCAGTGATGAAGTATATCATAGATATTTCTTTGTGTAATATTCAGGCCAAAGTTATAACAGTCAGGAGGATGTTGCTTCGTCCCGCAGCAACAGCAATTCATAAAACCGGTATCGGGCATGATGCCCGGCACAAGGAGACAGGTTGATGGTATCATTACATTCGGGCGATGCCGCCGCAGAATCTCTGGACAAGTTGGCAGAAGCTATGCTTGACCGCGAGGTTGGGGAGCTTCTTAATGCCTATGTGCAATCCATTGATGATGACGAGCTTGAAAGCTGGCCCGATTTCTTTACTGAAAAATGTCTGTATCGGATTGTCCCGCGTGAGAATCACGAAAGGGGCCTGCCCGCCGCAGTCATGTGGTGTGACAGCCGGGATATGATGGTGGACCGTATCACCGCTCTCAGACATGCCAATATCTATCAGGTGCAATGGTATCGCCATATCATCAGCGCCCCGCGCATCCTTGCCGTAACAGGGGACGAGATACATGTCCGGTCCAATTATGCCGTCTTCCGGACCTGTAACGACGGGGAAAGCACTGTATATAATGTGGGCCGTTATGTGGATGTCATTGTCCGCGACAAGGATGTTCTGAAGTTCAGGGAACGATCTGTTATTTACGATACCCATAAAATTTCCACCCTGATGGTTATCCCGATATAGGACCCGATTGAGGAGATATTTATGATCACACCCGAACATTTGAAATGGCCCGCCGGGGCGGATTGCACCGCAGTTCCCTATGCCGTGTTTCAGGATCAGGAGATTTATGATCTTGAGCAGGAAAAGATTTACAATGGCAAAACGTGGAATTTCCTCGCTGCCGGGGCGGAAATCCCTGAAAAGGGCGATTACAAGACAACATATATCGGTGATACGCCGGTCGTCGTGACCCGGGGGCAGGACGGTGAAATCCATGCCTGGGTCAATCGCTGCGCCCATCGCGGGGCCGAGATTTGCCGTGAGCGTCACGGAAAATCGGAAGATGGTCTGTTTACCTGTGTCTATCATCAATGGGCCTATGATGCCACAGGAGACCTGCGCGGGGTACCTTTCCTGCGGGGGCTGGCCGGCAAGGGCGGCATGCCGCGTGATTTTGACAAAAAACGCCATGGCCTGCGTAAAATCAGGACCGTGAATTACTCAGGCGCAATTTTTGGCACCTTCAGCGCGGACACCCCGGATATTGAAAGCTATATGGGCGAGGATGTCAGGGCCAGTTTCAAACGTATATTAAACCGGCCAATCGAAATTCTCGGCACGACGCGTCAGTATCTGGCCGGGAACTGGAAATTCTATGCCGAGAATGTCCGCGACCCCTATCATGCCAGCCTGTTGCATCTGTTCCACGCGACCTTTGGCCTGTATCGTTCCTCCCAGAAGGGCGGCTGTGTGGACAATAACAAGCTGAATTCTGTCCTGTGGGCCAGCGGGGCAACGGAGGACGAGGCCGCGCTTGATGACATGAAAAAGGACAAGCTGCGGACATTGCAGACCGATCAGTATGAATTGAAGGACCGGTCATTGCTGGCCGGTAAAAAAGAATTTGATGACGATATTTCCCTGGTCATTCTGTCGCTGTTCCCGTCACTGGTGCTACAACAAATCCAGAATACCCTCGCTTTTCGCCAGATTTTGCCCAAGGGCCGGGACAGGTTCGAGCTGGTCTGGACCTATTTTGGCTATCAGGATGACAGTGAGGAATTGCGTAACATCCGCCTCAAACAGCTTAATCTTATCGGGCCTGGTGGCCTGATTTCCATGGAGGACGGCGAGGTTACCGAAATCTGCCAGAATGCCACGGTGCGTGACGGTAAATATTTGAATGTCCTGCAGATGGCAGGGCGCGAGGTTAAAGGTGATGATCATCTGGTGACGGAGGGACTGATCCGCAGCCTGTGGCAGGGCTATCGTGAAATAATGGATTTCTAGACAATATCAGGGCGAGTTTTTTATGACTGAGGTAAAATGGGTTGAGGTGAGTAACCGTGATGATGTGCCGGATGAGACGGTTATCGAGATTACGGTAGAGGGCCGTGATATTGCGCTTTATGGCGTGGACGGGAAGGTCTATGCTACTGACAATCTCTGTACCCACGGCAATGCCCGTCTGTGTGACGGTTTTCTTGACGGTCACGAGATTGAATGTCCGCTGCATCAGGGCATGTTTGATGTGCGGAATGGCCAGCCGACCTGCGCGCCGGTGATTTTACCGTTGCAGACCTATCCGGTAAAAATCGATTCAGGGCGGGTCTGGGTCGGGTTGGGGCAGTAAATAATATCAGGGTAAATAACAGGAGAAAAACCAGTGAAGACCAGGCTTATCATTGACAATAATCCACAGGATGCCACGGGCGGGGCAACTTTCGAGCGCCGCCATCCGGTAACCGGCGACATTGTGACCCGTGCAGCGGCGGCGAGCGTTGCAGATGCCACAGCCGCAGCAGAATCGGCTGAGGCGGCCTTTACCGGCTGGTCACAGACCGGCCCGACCGAACGGCGCAAAATTCTGCTGAAGGCGGCAGATATTCTGGAAAGCAAAACCCCGGACTTTATCAGCGCCATGGCCTCGGAGGTCGGGGCATCCGAATTATGGGCCGGGTTCAATGTCATGCTGGCGGCCAATCTGTTCCGGGAGGCGGCGGGTATTGCCACCCAGATACAGGGGGAAACCATTCCGACCGATACGCCGGGCGCCCTGTCCATGACCCTGCGTCAGCCGGTCGGGGTAATTTTCAGCATGGTGCCGTGGAACGGCCCGGTGGTGCTGGCGGCGCGGGCGATTGCCTATCCCGTTGTCTGCGGCAACTGCGTGGTTTTCCGGGCGTCAGAGATGAGCCCCATGACCCATATTCTGGTGGTGGAGGCCCTGCATGAGGCCGGTCTGCCGCCGGGGGTGGTCAATGTCATTACCTCGGCCCCGGAGTCTGCCGGGGAAATTGTTGATGCGCTGATTGCCCATCCGGCCATTCGCCGGATCAACTTCACCGGCTCTACCCGGGTCGGGCGGATTATTGGCGAAAAAGCCGGACGTCACCTGAAGCGGGTTATTCTCGAACTTGGCGGCAAGGCCCCGGTGGTGGTGCTTGCGGATGCAGATATTGACGAGGCGGTCAAGGCGGCGGTCTTCGGCTCCTTCCTCTATCAGGGGCAGATATGCATGTCGACCGAACGGATTATTGTTGATGAGCAGCTGGCGGACGTCTTCGTTGAAAAATTTGCCGCCGCCGCCCGTGACCTGCCCGCCGGAGACCCGGCGCAGGGGGCGGCCTGTGTTATCGGACCGATGATTGCCGGGGAGGCCGGGCAGCGGCTTAACGAGCTGATGCAGGATGCCCTTGACAAGGGGGCAAAGCTTGTGACCGGCGGCCCGGCGAACGGGGCGGAAATGCCGGCGACCATCATCGATCATGTCGTGCCGGGCATGCGGCTCTATGATGAGGAGATTTTCGGGCCGTTGACCATAGTGATCAGGGCCAAAGACAGCACGGACGCGGTTAGAATAGCCAATGACACCGCCTTTGGCCTGTCGGCGGCAGTATTTGGCCGTGACATCAACCGGACGATAGACGCCGCCCTGAAAATTCAGTCCGGCAGTGTCCATATCAATGGTCCGACCGTACAGAATGAGGCCCAGGCCCCCTACGGTGGCACCAAGGACAGCGGCTATGGCCGGTTCGATGGCCGGGCGGTCATTGACGAATTCACCGAACTGAAATGGCTGACCATCGGGCCGTCGGTTCATCAATATCCTTTTTAGCGCCCCGGAACAGATGATATGACCAAACAGACAAAAACCCGCCTGACCGCCGATGATATCAACGGCGCATGGACTATCATGCCGACCCCGGCGACCGCCGATGCCGGGGACTGGCGCAGTGAATTTACCGTTGATCTTGATGAAACCGCCCGGGTGGTGGAGGCCTTGATTGCCGCCGGGGTTGACGGGATTATGAGCCTTGGCACCTTTGGCGAGGGCGCGACCCTGACCTGGGAGGAAAAGCGCCGCTTTATGGAAACCGTGGTTGAGGTCGTCCGGGGACGGGTGCCGTATTTTTGCGGGACCACCGCCCTGAATACCCGCGAGGTCATTCGCCAGACCCGGGCCGCGCTTGATATCGGGGTTGACGGGACCATGCTCGGCCTGCCGATGTGGTGCAAGATGGAGGTCGCCAATGCGGTGCAATTCTACCGTGACGTGGCCGGGGCCTGCCCGGAAATTGCCATTGCGATATATGCCAACCCGGAAGCCTTTAAATTTGAATTCTCCCGGCCTTTCTGGGCGCAGGTGTCACAAATTCCCCAGGTGGTGACGGCAAAATATCTTGGCATTGGCATGCTGGATCTTGACCTCACCCTGGCCCCGTCCATACGCTTTCTGCCCCATGAGGATGATTATTATGCCGCCGCCCGCATTGCCCCGGAACGCATGACCGCCTTCTGGTCAAGCGGCACCATGTGTGGTCCGGCAACCTCCTTGCGTCTGCGGGACGAGGTGATCAAGGCCAAACAGAACGGCGACTGGTCGGCGGCCAAGGAAATTTCCGATGCCATGCGGCGGGCCGATTCAACCCTGTTTCCGCGCGGTGATTTCTCGGAATTTTCCAAATATAATATTGGCATAGAAAAAGCGCGGATGAATGAGGCGGGCTGGTTGCGGGCCGGGCCATGCCGTCCGCCCTATCAGACCCTGCCGGAGGAACATGTCGCGGGGGCGCTGCAATCGGGCCGGGCATGGGCCGCACTGCATGCTAAATATTCAAAATAAGCACAGGAGACCTTGAAATGCGAGACAGTCTTATTGATGTAGCCACGGGAAAACAGCGCCATGAAATACAGGGCAGCCGGGCGGTTTTCGAGCAGGAGCTGGAAAAGATTTTCGGTCGCTGCTGGCTGTTCCTGACCCATGAGTCTCTGATCCCCGAATATGGTGATTATGTGGTGTCGCGCATGGGTACAGATGAAGTGATCGTCAGCCGCCAGAAGGATGGCTCGGTCAAGGCTTTCCTCAATGCCTGTCGTCATCGCGGGGCGCAGCTCTGCCCGAACGAGGCGGGCAATGCCCGGGGCTTTGTCTGTGCCTATCATGGCTGGGCTTATGGTGCAAATGGTGAATTGCAGAGTGTGCCTTTTGACGAACAGCTTTATGAAGGTCTGCTGGATAAATGCAAAAATTCCCTGCATGAAGTGGCGAAAGTTGAGAATTTTCACGGCTTTATCTATGGCTGTTTTGATCAGGATGCCCCGTCGCTGGCCGATTATCTTGGTGATGTGAAATGGTATCTTGAGCCTTATATGGAGCTGTCGGGCGGGCTGGAGCTTGTCGGGCCGCCCGGACGCTGCCTTATTGCCGCCAACTGGAAGGCCCCGTCGGAAAATTTTGTCGGGGATGCCTATCATGTCGGCTGGACCCATTCCTCGGCGCTCAGGGCCGGTCAGTCGGTCTTCAGTCCGCTGGCCGGAAATTCTGTCCTGCCGCCCGAAGGGGCCGGGTTGCAGATTACCAGCAAACACGGCTCGGGTCTCGGGGTGCTGTGGGATGCCTATGCAGGCATTCATGACGGGGAACTGGCCCAGGAATTAATGGCGTTCGGACTGGCCAAGGAACAAAGGCTGGCCAAGGAAATCGGTGCGGAACGTGCGCGGATTTACCGGTCACATCTGAACGGCACCATCTTTCCCAATAACAGTTTCCTGACCTGTTCCGGAATTTTCAAGGCCTGGCAACCGCGCAGTGAAAACATTACGGAGGTGTTCAGCTGGGTCATGGTCGAGAAAGACATGCCGCGCGATCTCAAAGAGGCCTTTATCAAATCTGTCCACCGCACCTTCGGGGTTGCGGGCTATTGGGAAAGCGATGACAATGATAATATGGAATCGGAAACTTTCATGACCCGGGGATATCAGGCGGGAAAGAAAATGCTCAATTCGCAAATGGGTATCAGTGGTGACCGGGTTGATGACAAGCTGCCGGGTGTCGTCGGAAAATCCGCCATTGGCGAGACCAGCTACCGGGGATATTATCGTTTTTACAATGATTTGATGACCTCTGACAGCTGGGCCGAGGTCAGCTCAAAGGGCAGTAACTGGCAGGATCAGCTGATCAGGGCCAAAAGTTAACCCCCCGTATTTTATATCAAGCATGTTGGAGAGTGTCATGTCGGAAAATACAGCAAATATCAAGGAACCGCTGGTTACTCATCGGGTGATGGAGATGCAGAGCCTGTTTGAAAACCCCGCAGGGCCAGAGCTTTACCGGGCGGCGGAATCCTTCCTCTACCGGGAGGCCAGGATGCTGGACAGCAAGATGTTTCGCAGCTGGCTGCGCGATCTGGTATCGCCGGATATCCGCTATCTGGTGACCAGTACGGAACTGCGCTCCCTCAAGGAACGGCGCTATTCTCTGCCGGATCAGGTCTGTCTGTTTGATGATGATTACCGGCAGCTCTCCATCCGGGTTGAGCATGACCTCGACCCGCAGAACTGGCGCAGCAGCCCGCAGGAAACCTATTGCCGTTTCATCACCAATATCGAGGTTTTCGAAACAGACAATCCGCAGGATATTACCGTCCGCAGCAATTGCCTGCTGATCCGCTCACGCCGCAGCTATCAGACAGACCAGTTCTTTTGCAGCCGCCTTGATACCCTGACAAAACAGGACGGGCAGGATGACTTCAAGCTGAAAAGCCGGATCATTGACTATCCGGAACGTTGCGTCAGCGGCCATAATATGCTGGTCTATCTTTAAATATAAATATCAGGCTTTAAATATAAATATCAGGGAAAAAGAACAGGAGCTTTATCATGAGATTACAGGATCAGATTGTCATTGTCACCGGGGGTGGCTCCGGCATCGGCCTTGCGGTGGTTGACCGCTTTATCAGTGAAGGGGCCAGAATTGGCATCCTTGTGAAAGAAGAGAAACATGCCGGCATGTTAACTGACCGTTTCGGGGACAAGGTCGAGGTGACGGTGGGCGATGTGCGGAATTTTGCCGATAATGAACGGGTGGTGGCGGCGACGCTCGCGCGCTTTGGCAAGCTTGACTGTTTTATTGGCAATGCCGGAATCTGGGATTATATGGGCAGTCTTGAGGGCCAGGAGGCGGACGCCCTGTCAGATAATTACCAGGAATTATTCGATATCAATGTCAAGGGCTACCTGCTCGGGGCAAAGGCCGCGTTGCCTGCGCTCAGAGACAGCAAGGGATCAATGATCTTTACCGCCTCGACCTCAAGCTATTTCACTGGCGGTGGCGGTTGTCTCTATGTTGCCTCAAAACATGCGGTGCTGGGGCTGATCCGGGCGCTGGCGTGGGAACTGGCGCCGGATATCCGGGTTAATGGCGTGGCAGCAGGCGGAACCCTGACCAATCTGGCCGGGCCAAAATCTGCCGGTATGGACACGGCGAATATGTCTGAAATGCCGGGAATTGATAAAATGATAGCTGATATGACCCCGCTCGAATTTCCTGCCCAGCCGGAGGACCATGCGGGGATTTTTGTTCTGCTGGCCTCACGGCAGGACGGGCGCTATATGACCGGCAGCGTGATTTTGAGCGACGGCGGCATCGGGGTCGGCAAGCGCCCGCCAGCCTGATCATTTAAAAAGCCTGATCATTTGAGGAGCCTGATTATTCCCTGAACATATCGGTTAAAACCCTGCGAAGCCATTTGTTGGCCGGGTCCTGATTATATTTTTCATGCCAGAATATATTTATCGGGATTTCCGGATGGGGCAACGGGTGGGGGACATATGTCAGCCCGAACGGCTCCCGCATCCGCCGGGCCAGATATTCCGGTACGGTGGCGATCATATTGGTGCTGCTCAGGATATAACCAAGGGCGACGAAATGCGGTACGGTGAGCCTAATTATACGCCCCGGACAGGCCCGGTCAATCAGCATATCAATCTGGTCATGGCCGGTGCCGAGCGAAATAACCGAAACATGGTCGGCCCGGGAGAAATCCTCCAGAGATATTTCCGCCTTGTCAAGCCGGTGACCCTGGCGCAGCAGACAGACATAGCTCTGGGTGAACAGGCGGCTCTGAAAAGCGCCGTCTTTCATGTCCGGCAGATAGCCGATGACCATATCAACCGTTCCCGCCGCCATTTCATCATTGAGATTGACGGCGCTGTTGCGGACTGTGCTGATTGATACGCCGGGGGCCAAATCGAGAAGTTTTTCCATCAGGGGCGGCAGAAAACAGATCTCGCCAATATCCGTCATGCCGATTTTAAAGCCATAGGCGCTGGTCGAAGGATCAAAGGCAACATTCTGGTTTATGGCAATATGGATTAGATCAAGCGCGTTTGACACCGGACCGGCCAGCCGGGCGGCAAAGGGGGTCGGCTCCATCCCTTGCGGTGTGCGGACGAAAAGCCGGTTGCCGAAAAGTTTCCGTAACCGGGACAGGGCGTTGCTGACGGCAGGCTGGCTGACCCCGAGATTGTCGGCAGCCCGGGTGACGCTGCGGTCAATCAATAATTGCCTGAAAACCATCATCAGGTTCAGGTCAATATTTTTAAGGTCCATTAGCGGTCTTTCTATTCATATTAATGATGCAGTTTATCACAGATATTATATTGTGTAATGATTAAAATCAGGATAGCCTCGCACGGATTACAGCAAGGGAGCATCCTGTGAGCATCAATACGATAGAGCGTATCCTGTGGGATATCCATCATGATCCGCAGCTGGCCGCCCGGTTCCGCGAGGCCCCGGATGCGGTGCTGGACAGCTATGGCTTTGCGGATTTGGAACGAAAACTGGTGAAGGAACTTGACGTGCGCGTGATCGCCGACCGGGGGGCGAGCGAGATGCTGCTATTCAACGCCTGGCTGGCGATAAATGGTCCCGGGTCAGTCCCGGAATATCTTGGGAAAATGGCGCGGGTCCGGGCCGGATAGGAAGACAGATATGGCAGAAATAACATGCGGTTTCCTGATGCCGCACGACCCCCTCATTCCCTCAATGCCGGACGCCCCGCCCAAGGCAAAGCGGGATGCCTGCCTTGGGGCATACCGGACGGTTACCGACCGGATCCGGGCTGAAAAAGTCGATAGTGTGGTGGTGATCGGTGATGATCATTACACCATAAACGGCCCCTATTGCATCCCGCAGGCGATGATCGGCATTGGCGATATTGAAGGGCCGTGCGAAAAGTGGCTGGGGATTCAGCATGAGAAAATCATCGGTAACGAGGCCCTTGCCCGGCATATCATGGATTACGGACGGGAGAATGGCGTTGACTGGGCGGCCTCGAAATCGCTCAAGCTGGATCATTCGGTGATGGTGCCCTATCATTATGCCATTCGTCCTGTGGATAATATCAGGACGATACCGGTCTATATTAATTCTGGTATGGAACCGGTTATCAGCAGCCGGAGAGCCTATGAGATTGGCCAGTCCATCGGTCAGGCGATTGCGGCGTGGGACGGGGCGCAACGTGTTGCGGTTTACGGTACCGGCGGCATCAGCCATTGGCCGGGCATGGCGGAAATGGGCCGGGTGAATGAAGTATGGGACCGGATGATCATGGAGATGATCGTCCGGGGTGATGTTGGCTCACTTATTGCTCTGAGAGATGAGGATATTTTACGTGACGGCGGCAATGGCGGTCTTGAAATCAAGAATTTTATCTGTGCCATGGGGGTGATGGGGGCCTGCAGGGGCGAGGTTATCGCCTATGAAGCGGTCCCTGAATGGGTTGCGGGTTGCGGTTATATGGAATTGACGGCGGCATGACGGAATATAATTTTCCCGAAGGGGCAAAGATTGATTTTTATTTCGATTTTCTCAGTCCCTTTTCATATCTGGCCAATCACCGGCTGGTGGATGTCGCGGCCCGCTTCGGGCTGGATATTGACTATAAGCCGATTGATCTGGCGCGGGCGAAACTGGCCATTGGCAATAATGGTCCGACCAATCGTGATTTGCCGATAAAGCTGGCCTATCTGGCCAAAGACCTTGACCGCTGGGCAAAGCGTGTTGGAATTCCGCTGGCATTTCCACCGGATTATCATACCGGACTGATCAACAAAGGGACATTTTACGCCATGGACCGTGGCCGCGAGGCAGAATATGTCCGCGCGGGGTTCGCCATGGTCTGGGGACGGGGCCAGTCGCCGCAGGATGAGCAAAACCTGCGTGAGCTGGCGGGTAAAATGGGCTGGCCGGGCGATGATTTTATGCAGTATGTTGCCTCGGACAAGGCCGCAGACGCCTATAATATGTCAACTGAACAGGCGATTGAAAATCATGTTTTCGGGGTGCCGTCCATGTGTTTTGCGGGGCAAATGTGGTGGGGAAATGACCGGGTTGATTTTCTGGAAGAATTTCTCCATATATACAGCAAGTCCTGATCCCGGGGCTTTCGGGGCAATTTTGGCAGGAAAAGAAATATGAATATTCTGATGGTATTAACCTCTCATGACCGGTTGGGCGACACGGGTCGGAAAACAGGATTCTGGCTGGAAGAATTTGCCGCGCCCTATTACATCTTCAAGGATGCCGGGGCGGAAATCACCCTGGCCTCGCCAAAAGGGGGCCAGCCGCCGCTCGATCCGAAAAGTGACGAACCTGATTTTCAGACCGATGCCACCAGACGTTTCAGCGATGATGCCGAGGCCCGGGATCATCTGGCGCATACGGTGCTGCTGGCCGATGTAACCCCAGGGGATTTTGATGCGGTTTTCTATCCCGGCGGTCACGGCCCGTTATGGGACCTGGCCACAGACCGGCAGTCCATTGCCCTGATTGAGGGTTTTCACCGGTCGCAGAAACCTGTCGGGCTGGTCTGTCATGCCCCGGGAG
>Ga0256829_1001230_pt1 | contig 21678 bp, 24 predicted proteins | sample 131447metaG_FD_185979 | JGI IMG/M metagenome (GOLD analysis project Ga0256829, IMG submission 185979) | Hydrothermal vent microbial communities from Lau Basin, Pacific Ocean - 131-447 | ecosystem: Environmental > Aquatic > Marine > Hydrothermal vents | place: Pacific Ocean: Lau Basin | collected...
TATAGCAAGGATAAAAAAGGGCTGATGAGGTTGAGACAAAAAATAACTTTCACTCTTTTTGGTTTGAAAATTCATTCACTCTCCAATAATTTTGTTATTTAGTTTTAAAATCCGGATTATATCATAAAATATTAAGATATATCTAAAATGATTTTTAATTGCTCCTTCTTTGGATAGTTGAACTTAAACTCTGCTTCTTTTAGGTAGTAGAAAAAGTTTTCACTTTTTACACCTTTGTATTTTAATATAAATTTTTCAAAAAAGAGCCAGAATTTTACTATAAGATTTTCTTTTTTTTGTAATTTTGATATTTTATTGAACATCATAAATTTTGAGAATTCTCTAAAGTATGCATCGTCCAACCCATCATCTAAAAATTGAGCCTTATATTTGTTTAAATTTGACATCAAAAGATTGAAGATTTTATCATCATAATGAAATGTTATAAAATTATTTGCATCAAAAATATATTTTTTATCTTTTTTCTTTGAATTTTCAAGATATACATACTCATCATACTCTATAACAGTTTTATTTCGAAATTCTTTTTCTAAGAAAATAGCTATATTTTTTCTTATATCGTCATATTCTTTTTTAATAGTTTTATAATTTAACTCTATCTTTTTAGTACAAGAATTTACAGTGAAATCGTCACAAAAACACTCTATTATCTCACTTTTTCTTTTAAGTTTTTTTAAAGAAAATTTTCTTTTACATTTATAACACTTAGCTTGCCCTGTCTTTAAAATATAAAGTTTGTCACATCCACAATAAATACATTTCATAATTTCTCACTTTCCACTTCTTCATTATACTCTTTTAGTCCTGAAAGTACATAAGAAACTATAAAATTAATAATGGAATTATTTTAAAATTGTAAAATATGAATGAAAATTCATCAAGGAGCAGATATGAGCTCATTAAAGAAAAGAGTTTACGCATTAATTTCTTTTATAGTTATATTTAATATACTGGCTTGGGCATTTCTCCTTGGTGTATCGCAATTTTCCTTATCATTGATAAGTTTGGGAAGTTTGGCTTATTTTTTCGGATTAAGACATGCTTTTGATGCTGATCATATAGCTGCCATAGACAATGTTACTAGAAAACTAAGACAAGATGGTCAAAAGTCGGTAGGGGTTGGTTTATTTTTTTCTTTAGGTCATTCTACTGTGGTATTGCTTTTATCTATAGGCGTAGTAGTATCTGTTAGGCTTGTTTCATCTCACATGCATTTTTTGGAAAATATTGGAGGTTTGATAGGCACTTCTATCTCAGCACTTTTTTTAACACTCATAGGCATCATAAATCTTTTTATACTTAAGGATTTATATAAGATATTTAAAGTACACAAAAACAGTAAAAATATCGATAAAGACATACTAAATCAAACATCAGAAGAATTACTCAATAAACGGGGATTTTTTGGCAGGATATTTAAGTCTGCATATAAACGGGTAAATAAAAGTTATCAAATGTATCCTATAGGTTTTTTATTTGGTTTGGGTTTTGATACAGCTACTGAAGTAGCGGTTCTTGGTATTTCATCGGCACTTGCTAAGGATTCGCAATTACCTATATGGGGTATTTTGGCATTTCCTCTTTTGTTTGCAGCAGGTATGAGCTTGATGGATTCTCTTGATGGTTTGGTCATGATGAAGATATATGACTGGGCTATGGTGGATGCTATGAGAAAAATATTTTTCAATATGGTAGTAACCGGTACTAGTGTATTTGTTGCTCTTTCGATAGGAGCTATAGAATGGCTACAGGTAACTTCTATGCAATTAAAAATAGATACACCATTTTTTAATTATTTAAATAATTTACAATTTGAAGTTTTAGGTATTATCGTTGTTGTCGTGATGATAGTAAGTTGGTTTAGTGCTTTTTTGTACTATAAAAAATATATAATGGTGAGAGAGATTATAAAATAATTTAAGGAGATAATATGTGTAAAGATTGTGGCTGTAGTATAACTGAGGAAAGTTCGCATGAACATACGCATGAGCATGCCCACTTTGAAATACATGACAATCCTCAGCTAAATGATGCAAAAACTATCTCTGTTATAACAAAGATTTTGGATAAAAACGATCATGAGGCTGAGCATAACAGAGAGCATTTCAATGAAAATAATGTACTTGCTATCAATCTTATGAGCAGTCCTGGAAGTGGGAAGACTACACTTTTGGAATACTTAAGCGATATAGTTGATTTTAAGTTTGGTGTTGTTGAGGGGGATTTGCAAACAAATAAAGATGCAGATAGATTAAAAGCAAAAGGGATTCCATCACAGCAGATACAAACAGGCTCGGCCTGTCATCTTGATGCTTTTATGGTGCATAAAGGATTGCATCATCTACCTATATCTGAACTCGATGTTTGTTTTATAGAAAATGTGGGCAATCTTGTTTGTCCGGCAAGTTATGATGTTGGAGCTCACTTAAATGTTGTTTTGGTTTCAATTCCTGAGGGTGAGAGCAAGATAGAAAAGTATCCGGTAATGTTTAGAAAGGCTGATTTGATACTTTTTACAAAGACTGATCTTTTACCATATTTTGAGTATAACATAGAAAAAGAGAAAGAAGCAGCGAGAAAACTAAAACCAAATGTTGATATTCTTGAAGTCAGTACCAAAGATAAAGAGTCACTTAAAAAAGTGGCAAATTGGATAAAATTTAAAATGGAGATGAGATAATGTGTTTATCAATACCTAGTAAAATAGAGTATATAGATGAGAATAATATCGCTACAGTCGATACAATGGGGGTTAAAAGAAAAGTTAGTCTTGATTTGATAGATGAGCCGGTAGAGAAAGGGGATTTTGTGCTTATTCATGTCGGATTTGCTATGAATAAGATAGATAAAGAAAGAGCATTGGATAGCTTGGAGCTTTATGAGCAGATAGTGCAAAAGATGGAAGAAGAGGACAGGCTAAATGAGCAAACTTGAACTAAAAAATCTATATGATGACTTTAGAGATTCCAAGACTATCAAATCTTTTGCCAAAAAGATAAACGAAGGTGCTAAAAAAATAGATAGAAACATAAATATTATGGAAGTTTGTGGTGGGCATACTCATACTATCATGAAATATGGCATCTTACAGCTTCTTCCTGAAAATATCAATTTCATACACGGCCCTGGATGTCCAGTTTGTATTATGCCAAAAGAGAGAATAGATCATGCTTATATACTCGCTCAGCAATCAGATGTGATACTTGTAACTTTGGGGGATATGATAAAAGTTCCAGGAAGTCATGGGAGTTTGCAAAATGCCAGAAGTGAGGGGGCGGATGTAAGGTTTGTTTACTCGCCACTTGATGTTTTAAAAATTGCCAAAGATAATCCTTCAAAAAAAGTGATATTTTATGCTATAGGTTTTGAAACTACTACACCCATGAGTGCGGCTTTGCTTGAGAAAGTGATAAAACAAGGTATTAAAAATGTATTTTTTCATATAAATCATGTAAGAGTTCCGGAGCCCATGAGAGTTTTGATGGATGATAAAGATTGTCAAATCAATGCTTTTTTAGGGCCTTCTCATGTTAGTGCCATAACAGGCAGTAAGATATATGAAGAGTTTCCTTTGACTTATCATACACCAGTTGTTGTCAGCGGGTTTGAGCCGGTTGATGTAATGCAAAGTATATATATGATACTTAGACAGTTTATCACGGGCAGGTGTGAAGTTGAAAACGAATATGGGCGAGCGGTAACAAGAGAGGGCAATGTCTGTGCTCAAAGATTGGTGGAAAAGTATTTTGACAGGAAAGACAGTTTTAGATGGAGAGGCATAGGCGATATTCCAAAAAGTTCTTTAAAACTTAGAGATGAATATGCTAAATATGATGCAGAGATAATATATGCCGATATTTTACCTGATAAAAAGATAGATGACCATAAGCTTTGTATTTGCGGAGAGATACTAAAAGGCAAAGCAAAACCTATGGATTGTAAAGTTTTTGGAAATGCCTGCAAGCCAAACTCACCTCTTGGAAGTTGTATGGTAAGTAGTGAGGGTGCTTGTGCGGCTTATTATAAATATGGTAATATTCGCTAATAAAAATTAGTGTAATTTTAAGGAGTGGATATTATGGGTAAGATTATTTTTATCATTTTTTTATTTTCAGGTATTGGGATATATGCTTGTGAGGGTAATTGTGTGGCTTGTCATCCAAAACTTATCAAAAAAAATGGCAAGATGGATAAAAATCATGAGATACTGACAACTTGTAAAAGATGTCATACGAAGAAAAGTTTATCCAAAGTGGACATGGGGGCTACTAGTTGTGGGCAGGATTGTTGGCAATGTCATGACATGAAAAAAGTAGCTAAAACAAACATTAAAGAGCATAAAGTTCTTAATACCTGTATCAAGTGTCATACAGCAAAAGATAAAAATATATTTAAATTTGATAACAGTAAACAATATAATGGGAAAAATTTGATAGATATAATTAACTAAGGATATTTATGAATAAGACAGTAACATTGGCTATGGGAAATGGCGGGGAAGAAAACAACCAGCTTATAAGAAAAGTTTTTTATAAAGCTTTTAAAAATGATATTTTAGAAAAAAGTGAAGATGCGGCTATTTTAGAACTTAATCAAAAGAATATCGCTATGAGTACGGATAGTTTTACAGTCAGTCCTATATTTTTTCCAGGATCTGATATAGGAAAACTCAGTATTTGCGGAACTTGTAATGACCTTGCTATGATGGGAGCAAAACCAAAGTATTTGACAGTCAGTTTTGTTATAGAAGAGGGTTTTTTGATGGATGATTTGGAGAAAATTGCTAAGTCTATGGAGAAAGAGCTTAAGATAAACAGCACTCTTGTCATCAGCGGCGATACAAAAGTGATGCCAAAAGGAACCGTGGATAAGATTATTATAAATACAACAGGTATCGGTGAAGTTTTGCAAAATGATATAAGCTCAAATGCCATAAGCAAAGATGATGTTATCCTCGTCAGCAGAGACATAGGCTCTCACGGAGCAGCGATATTTGCAAGTCGTGAGGGCATAGAGCTTGAGAGTGAGCTTAGAAGCGACTGTATTTCTTTATTTCCTATTGTAAAAGCTTTGTTGGATGAAGGTTTAAAAATAACTGCTTTAAGGGATGCTACAAGAGGCGGAGTGAGTGCAGTTTTAAATGAATGGGCAAAACAGTCAAATGTTTGTATTGAAGCTTATGAAGAAAAGATACCTGTAAGCGATGAGGTAAAAGGGATTTGTGAAATACTTGGTTTTGAGCCGACAGCCTTGGCAAACGAAGGAACTTTTCTTATAGCAGTTAACAAATCAAAAATAGAACAAACGATAAAAATATTAAAAAGATTTAATAAAAACTGCTCATATATTGCAGATATAACAGATAAATATATAGGTAAAGTGGTGCTTCATAACAGTTGGGGAACAAAAAGATTTTTAGAGAGTCCAACTGGTGAGTTGCTACCTAGGATTTGCTGATGCATGAATTCAGCATAGTGCAGTCTCTTTTAGATCAATGCGAAGATCAAGTGGTAAAAAATAAAGTCAATAAAATCACTAAAGTTGTCGTCAAAATTGGAGTTTTAAGTGGTGTTGAGCCAGATCTTTTAAGAAGTGCTTTTGAAACTTTTAAAGAAAAAACAGTATGTAGTGAGGCTGAATTTGTTTTGAATATTCAGCCTATTTTGGTAAAATGTAACAGTTGTAATGCAAAATCGACTTTAGAAAAATTTGAATACATTTGTCCTAAATGCGAAAGCACTGATCTTGAAGTTCTTGATGGGGAGGATATGTATCTTATGAGTTTGGAGATGGAGTAACATACAAATCTTTACAAAAGGAGCAAAATGAAAAAATATTCAATACTTTCATTTATGCTTATTGTTGCATTATTTTCAGGTTGTTCAATAAAAAATGAAAATTTTGCTCGTTCTATCTTTCAAACAAGCGGTGCAACTCTTATGCAAAATTATCAAATTGATTTAAATATGCTTTTAATTAAACTAGAATATAAACTTTATAAAAGAAATCCTGAAATTTTTACAAAAAATACATTATCATATCTACAATATGACATTAAACATAAAACAAACAGTATAAATCTTCCATTGATAAAAGATTTTGCACAAGATAATTTCAAAACATACCTAAAAATAGCTTTTTCAAAAAATGAGATCAAAGAAAGAGGTGATTATCTCATAGTAGGTTTATATAAAATGTTTTATTTTGCTTATAATGAGGCACAATTTCATAAAATAAGTGCCTTGCAATATAATAAAAAGAGATTAGAGTTTGCCTATAAAATACTTCAAGTGGTGGATTGGAAGATAAAAACTGCTAGAAGCAGACAAGGAAAATATCTTTTTTTAACTTGGCAAAATAATTGGCAAATAGAGTTGTATAAAAGATTAAAAAAGGGAGAAAGTCTTAGTGCAAAGCTTATCAATAATCTAAAATATATCAAAGATAAAAAAGAGAGTCTATTTTCACCATCAAACTTATCATTTGAGGCAGTTTTTGCAAAAATGCAGTATATTTTTGCAAAATCATTAAAAACTGTTGGAGTTGAACCAAGTCACCTGAGTGTCAGTGCACTCAGGAGTATATTTTTGATGATGTAAGTATTGAAATCTTTATTCGCCAAGAATTTTTTTGACTTGCTCTTTAGTTTTTACAACTTCACCGCTTCCGTGTATTACTTGAGGAATGCATCCTGTGCAAACATAAACTTCTTCACCTCTACAGATAGATTTTAGATAAACTTTATTATCATTCTCACTTGATTGACTAAGACATACATGACATACTACTTTTTCCATTTCTTTCCTTTTGTTTATTTGAAGAGACCACTGCACAGTATAAACGCCCATAATATCAACAGGTAGTTTATAGACGAGGCAAACTTTTGCAGACTTAACTTATTTTAAGTCAATGAAGTTTAACGAAGTATATAAGCTACCTGTTGATACCCAAAGGGAAGTCTATTTTTGGGCAATCTTTGCAAGATAAATTTTTTGAATTAACTTTAATTAGTCCTTCAAAATTTATATCACAAATCTCACCCAAAACTAGACTTTTATGGGTGTTTATACTGTGTAGTGGTCTCTTGAAGTGAAATTATACTCAAAAAATTTTATATTTCAAAGTTTTTGAGTTTTATTAAAACACTCCTGCATTGCTTTTATGAAAGCATCCCTTACTTTGCCCTCTTCAAGCTTAGCTGCTCCTGCTGCAGTTGTGCCTCCTGGGGAAGTTATCTTATCTTTTAAAAGAGCAGGGTGTTCGTCTTTTAGCATTTCACCGACACCCTCTAACATATAAGCGGCATATTGGTAGCTAATGTCTCTTTTAAGACCAAGTTTTACAGCCCCATCACTTAAAGCTTCTGCTACCATACTTATCCAAGCCGGAGCAGAGCCTCCGATGCCAGTAGCTATATCCAACTCTTTTTCATTATCTAACCAAAAGCACTTTCCTATACCACTTAAAATCTCTATAGCATCTTTTTTCAATTCACAGTCGCCACAAAGAGAAGTTACGGATTTTTGTTTGAGTGCTGCTATGTTTGGCATAGCTCTAATGTATGATTTTGAGTTAATAGCAGCTTTTAGTCTTTCAATGCTTACTCCAGCAAGTATGGAAATAACCCCTTTTGCCTGACCTTGTGTATTTAGTGAATTAAGAGATTGTGGTTTTATGGCCAATATAACGGTATAATCATCTATATTCGGTATTTTTTTGATTATTTTTACATCTTTGTATAGATTTGTCAATTTATCTATTTTTGATTGATGCTTCTCAACTACGGTAATATCATGGTTTTTTAATCCACCAAGCATAGCTCCACCCATATTTCCTGCACCTATTAGTAAAAGTTTCATTATTATCCTTTAGAGAAATTCTCTGACCTTACGCACCATAATGAGCAAAGCTCGTTATGGTGGCAGGGACGAAAGTCCCTACAACCCCCTTGAAGCTTACGAAAAGTAGGACTTTTCGAGAAAAAAGTGCATAAGGTTAGAAATTAATCTTAATTGTACTATAATATTGCTAAAAAAATATGGAGGTGGATTTTATGCCAATGTTAGATAGTTTTATGGTAGACCATACTAAGATGCCGGCACCTGCGGTTAGAGTTGCAAAATATATGACAACTCCTTGCGGAGATACTATTACGGTATTTGATCTTAGATTTTACAGACCAAATAAGGGACTTATGTCTCCTGAGGGAACTCATACTTTGGAGCATCTTTTTGCCGGATTTATGAGGGATCATTTAAATGGTGATGATGTTGAAGTTATTGATCTTTCACCTATGGGATGCAGGACGGGATTTTATATGAGTGTTATAGGAAGCCCAAAAGAAGAAAGGGTCGTAAAGGCATGGGAAGAGTCTATGAAAGATGTTTTAAATGTTAAAAGTCAGGATGATATACCTGAGCTTAACATCTATCAATGCGGAACTTGCCACATGCACTCACTTTCAAGTGCTAAAGAGATAGCTCATCATGTGCTTGATAATGGTATTGGGATTATGAATAACGAAGAATTGAAGTTGGATCCTTCTTTGATTAATTAGCTGAGCTTATGCACTTTTTTTAAACGCCATACTTTTCGTAAGCTTTAAAGGGGTTGCATTTCTGCCACTATAGAGAGCTTTGCTCATTATAGTGTGCAAGATCAGTAGGTAAAATAGAAGAGTGGTTACTTATGCGACCACTCTTCCTATCTCTTTGTGCAAATCCCAATAATACTCTACAAAACTTTTGACTTCTTGTTTTACGGGCATAAAATATTTTCCCTCTTTTTTTACAAATTTATTTAAATATTTTGTCGCATCTTGCTTTTGAAGATAAGTTCTTGCCAACTCTTCATACATTTTTTGATAGATTTTTTTAGTATTTATATATTTTTCATCTGTTAAGTCAATACTTAAAGTACCATCAAAACAAAGTACTCCGCTTTGAAATAAAATATCAAGATGAATAAGTCCCTCACAATAATACGGCTCAACCTCTGCTGTTTCTTTCCAGGCTATAAGACCGACTGCTCTTTTTGTCAAATCTCTTAGAATATATGGCGATAATTCTTTTTGCTCATATAAGAAAAATGCCATCAATCCGCCTGTAGTCGCTTTAAATTCTTCAATATTTTTAAAATTTCCAGTTTTATTCATAAGAGTTTCACTTGTTTTGTCCATCCAAAGTATATGCCCAAATTCATGTCCTATGGTAGTAACATCATAAACTTTATGCCATATCTCTTTTTTATTGAAAATCAAATCTTTTTCAAATTTTAAAAACTGTTTTCCAAAAACAATTTCATTTATCTTAAGAGTAGGTTTGGCTTTTAGTGAGTCTAAAATATTATCTGCAAATGCAAATATTTTTTTCCCGTATTTTGAGCTTACACTTTCATCATTGGGGACAACCTGAGCGGAAAAAAGTCCACAAAATTCAGCTCCGTAAAAAAAGAGCGGGCGGCCTATATAGAGTTGAACTTTATTTAAATTTGACAGAGTGCTTTTGTAAATATTTTTATATTTATTTTTATCACTTATTTTGGTAAAAAGTGAGTCAAACATATCTTGTATGGTTTTTTTGGTATTACTTGCTTGATTGTAATTTGGATTACTTATTCTTATATCCCATTCCAAAGCTACGGCTTTTCTGTAATGATCTTCATAATATTCAAGAGGGTGCCCTATCTGCAAAGGTGAGGTTATCCCCATCCAAATCCTATCAACATCCGCCCATTTTGTTATGAGTTTATCGGTATTTGTTTCACTAAAAGCATTTATGATAGCTTGAAGGTAATCTTGATAAAAACACTCCTGATGAAAAATATCATCTTTTAAGACAGATATTCTAAGTTTAAATTTTTCAAGAGATTTGATAACATTTTTTACTTCTTTACTAAAAGCTTCACTATAAGCTGTATTTTTATACCCATCTTTGGTTTTTACCAAAACAGAGTATGACCTCTGGGCTTGCTTTCCTTCTTCGTTTTTATCAAATAATTCTTTTTCATTTAGCATTTTAAAAATCTTTTCTTCATCACCTTCAAAAAGCCTGTAAAGTTCTTTGTTAACTCCATTGATAATGTAGGCTGTCCAAGATGACTGCCAACTGCTAAGAGACTTGCCTACCTCATGGACTCCTTCCAAAACAGCTCTGTAAAATGGTGTCAAAAGTTTTAAAGAGTTGATTTTATGTATAATTTTTGAGTGTGAGTCAATATAAAATTTGCTGACCCAAAGATAAGCATTTTCTTTTATCTCTAAGATTTTATCTTCGCTAAAATCTTCCTTTTTTAAAGCTTGTATTAGTGAATCATCCCTGAGATTGACCAGTCTGTTTATCACACTTAATCTGTTTTCTTTGTTTATCGTGAGTTTAATATCGTTTAAAAAATTATCAATAAAATCTCTTTTTTGTTTATTGCATTTTTTATTATTTAAGATATCAAAATAGCTATTTATATCTTTTTGTCTTTGTTCTAAAATGAGATATATTTTTCTTAAGTCTTCATAAAAAAGCTTTTTATTTCTATCATGCATGGTATTTCCTAATATTTTTTACAGATTTTACAATAATCTAACTAAAAATGAAAAAAATATTTGATATAATCTGAATTATGAGACCAATGTATAATATTTTATTGTGCATTGGTCTCATTAATTAAACAAGGAAATAAATGAATAGGTGTGAAAATATTGTAAATTACCAAAACATGGCTATGATTGAAGCGGAAATTGATTATGCTAAAGAAAATAAAATACCATTGTCAATTGTAAAATTCAAGCATGAAGTGGATATTGATGATATATTTTTTTTCAAAGATTTTTTCAAAGATTTTTACACTATGATAAATTTTGCTCCCATACTTTATGATAATAAAAATAATTTTATTATCATTTTCAAAAATTTAAAATTACAACAAAGCATCGTATTTTTTAAAAAGATTCAATTTAAATTGCAAAGTGATTATAATATAAAAATTGACAGAGTCGGTATCAGTGAGTTGGATGTAAAAGATACTTCTGAAGAATTATTGCACAGAGTAAGTAAATATTTGATAATTTCAAAAAGACTCGCCATAGGAAAGATAATATACGGTTTGCGGGATTTTGATTTTTACAATGCAGTTAAAAGAGAAGATACTTTGCATACAATTTTTTCTCAAGATCCGGATGTAAAGATATATAATTTTTATAACGGTATTCCTATTAAAGCAGATGCAACCGTTGTAGAGTATCGTAAAAATTCTTTACACTTACAAACAACTTTTGAGGAATTGTTGTATCTTCAAAAAAATGAACAATTCTTGCATGTAAAACATAAAAAGTTTCCAAACATTATCAAAGGACAAATTATAAAATATAACTTTAAGGACTTTATTGTTCATATAAATAATATTGAATTTCAGGATAATTCTGTTGCCGATAGAGAAAATGTCAGAATTGCTCCCGAAAAAGCTATAAGAGTTATGATAGAGTGTCAAAATATAATGGCAGCTGATGGTGTTATAAGTTCTATTTCTATTGATTCTATTGTTATCAAAGTCAATAAAAAAGCATTGGAGAAAATTAAAAAGATAAAAGAGTGTGAATTTATTTTAAAATTTAGATTATTTGCTAAAAACAGTATAGCTATCAATAATATAATATTAAAGGCAAAGATTTTTAATTTTCTAAATGAAGAGATAGTGTTTCTTATAACACCAAGCACTTTTATAAAAAATAAAATTTCAAATTATATCACTGTTTACAAAAATGAGATGATTAAAAACTTAAAACAAAATATCATTAGTAAATGAAGTACAATATGAATCCAAATGAGCTAATGAATGAGCAACAACAAAAAGAGTTAAAAGAGCATTTTAACAATCCAAAAAATAATAAAAAATTAGAAGTTTACAATGGGAAGGGAGTTTGTAAAAATCCTGATAAAAATGCAAAAACTACTATTTTTATAAATGTAAATAATAATGAAATAGTTGAAAATATAGGATTTTTGATTTCAGGATGCAAAAGTACCGTGCTATCTGGATCTTTATTTAGTGATACTGTAAAGGGTGAGAGCATAGATGAGGGGGTAGGGCTTTGTCATGAATTACTCGCAGATTTGGAAGCCGATTTGAGTCCAGATAAGGAAAAGCCTCGTTTGGTTATGCATGCTTTTTTGGCTGCGGTTGAAAACTATAAAGATAGAAAAAATGGCTTCAAAAAAGGTGAAAAAATCAAGATAATCAGATCAGAGGAAAAAGATTGAATATACTAATCCCAATAGATTCAAAAGAAAAAAGTACAGCAAATATAGCAAATTTAAGTAATGTAAAAGCTTGGGCATTTATCTCTTTAAGTAATGGAAATATCGAGTATATTGATATATTTAAAACAAAGAATGATATTGAAAAATTGATTGATTTTGTAATCATAAAAAATAAAGATGAAAATATCGAAGAATTTTTGGAAGAGGGTATTGAGGTGCTTGTCGCATCTTTTCAAAAAACTATTGAAGAAATTGTAGAAGCTTATATGTTTAGAGAATTATATGAAATATGACACATATTGAAGAGTTATTTACTGTTATTCCTTTATATCCAGGACAAAATATCTGCCTAATACATGATAAACAAGTAGATATAAGCCCAAGTCTTATAAAATTTTGTATTGAAAATGAAATCAATTTATACGTAAAAGATATAGAAGGAGATTTGTTATCTTTAAGCCATTCTCCTTTTGTTAAAGTTGAAAAGTTCAGCTTTAAAGATAAAAGATATAATCTTCATTCTATTTTATATGATTTTTTATTTTTTTCTTACAGCTTGGAAGATAATCATGACATATTAAAAAAAATTTACCGAGTTATAAAAAATGCCGGAAATATTTTTATTTTTACTAAAAGTGATCCAGATGAGTTAATAAAACTTCTTGAGAAAATAAACTTTGTAGCTATAAACGAAATAGATACTTTTAAAAAGACCCATATCATCTCAGCCAAAAAAATGCATGGCTGGATGAAAATTTAAGAGGCCACCAAGTGGTCTCTTAAATCAAGGTACGAAATGTAAAATCTCAGGTTCACTGTAATTTGGTACATTATCATAAGTAAAAACACTATAATATTTCTCTTTATCAAGTGAGCCGAATGTATCATAAGTATAATCATCTTTTCCGCCGTATATCTTAACACCATCCATAAAGTTTTTGGGAGGATGAAAAGAGTTTCTGACAACATAAACTCCGATGAAATCTTCATCTTTTGGGTTTTTCCATGATAATTTTATCCTCCCTTTGTCTATCTTGTTTGTAAGATTAGTTACTTTGGATACAGGTGTTTTTCTCCTATTTATGTATTCTATGATTAATTTTGGCTTTATACCCCACTTAACTATTCTGTTTTTTACATTACTTTGAGTTGAAGTTGGTTTTATGATGATTTCAAGTCTTTTGCTGTTTGCATGGATATTTTCAAGTGATAATTTTGAGAGGGTGTCAAATATAAAATAATGTTTTTCTCTTTTTTTAAGATCAACATCTCTTATTTCATAACCAATATATTCTACTCTTTCTCTATTTTTTATATCTTCATAACTTAAAATAATATCATTATCCAAGAGTTCAAGATAAAAACTTATACCTTTTGATTTTGTGTAAACTGTTTGATTGCTAAGTTCTATATATGCTCTTGTTATAACTGTCGTACATGAACTTGGAAGAGTTGAGAGATCATACTCTAAATGCCCATAGATTTTATTGCCATCTTTATTGTATCCGCTTTCAAACTGGGATTTTTTAAGGTTTTGACTAATAGATTCGGCAATATTTGGTTCTATTTCTATTTTTTGTGAAGGTATTGTGTATTTGATTTCGAGCATAGGACGGTAGTGAAGTCCACCTCCATAGTTTCCGTATCCTATATCAAACTGCATCATTTGAGAATCTTCGCCATAAGGCAGTGTTTTTGGTCCATCAACTCTAAAAACTGCTTTGTTTTTTATGAGTTCTTTTTGGAGCAAGGAGCATTGGTAAGAGGAAAATTCCCAATAATTCCATATACCCTGAGTTAAAGACTGAGACTTGATAGCATCACCTATAACCTGGATACAAGGTGCATTTTCTACTTGAGCAAAATCAGCCACATCATTTATGTCATCATTATCAAGCAAGCTCAAATTCCACTCACCAAATCTTTCTATTTTTGCCGCAACTCTGTTCATGGGATAAAGATGAAGTCTTGCTTTTTTTATGATGGCATTTTTTGGAATGGAACTTGTATCATAGCAAATAAGTGCGTTGCATATACCTTTTGTTTTGTTTATACCGACAAAAAGTGAATTATTGCCAAAATGAGATCTATTTGTCTCATTCATATTTTCTCCGACATAGCCTGTCTCGTTTTTTAAGGCAAATAACATTTTTGAAAATTCATCTTTTTCCAAACCAGTTTTTACCTTTACAACAGGAGCAAAAGGAGATCGTAAATTTGTTTGTTTGTTTACCGCTCTTATGGTGTAGTAGTAAGTGGTGGCAGACTCTAACTCAATGTCTTTAAAAGTGTGCTCTTTTGTTATGCCTACTATGTTTTGGATTTCGCAAGAGGCTTTATCTTTTGTATTTCTATAAATCTCAAAATAAATATCATTTCTTAATTCATAATCCCACCGGAGTTTTAAAAAAGTCTCTTCTACACATTGTATGGTAAAGCTGTCAACTCTTTTAGGGGCTAATGAAGAGTAATTGATAGTCTCTTTAAAAGCTTCTAAGAGTGCGGGAATGTTTTCATTGATACTGCTACTCATAACTTTCATATAATCTGGTATATTTTTAGTACCGACTTCTACAACGATAGCTTTGATGCCTTTTGAGTAATAGTACTCTCTACCGCTTCCGCTTATGAGTTTAGCAGGTGGTTTGCCTCTGTGTATACCATAGTTTCTACCTGTTACTTTGTGTATTTTTTCACTCATATTAGCACATATTGTGTTAAGATCTGTTCCATCTATCTCTTGTTCGTGTCGAAATTTATGAGCTGGAAAAAATACATTTCCCTGCGAATGATAATCAAGTGCAATGGTTATATTATTATGAGTATCGACAAACTCTTTTATAGCTTTTGTCTCAGGTTCGCTAAATGCTTCTTCACCGCCATAAACATTTGAGCTCATTTGAGAAGTTTTAACAAAGCCTATGGAAAAATTTCTGTTTAAATCCACTCCATAAGAGCCGTCTTTGTTTTTCTTTCTGTTTTTTCTCCAAAATGAAAAGTGCTTTCTTGAATACTCAAATCCGTCAGGATTTAGGCAAGGTACCATATATAAAGTAGATCTTTTTAAATACTCTTTTATTTGGGGATTTGTATCAAAATTATTTAAAATATATGTTATAAATTTTAAACATAGCTCATGTCCTATCCACTCTCTTGCATGTATGGTTCCTGTAAAAAGCAGTGCCGGTTTTGTACTCTCATTTTCTATATCAAACGATAAAGTTGCTAAAACAATATCTCTGTTTTCATGAGTTTTGCCTATGCTTTTTACTTGTAAAATATCTGGAAATTTATCAGATAAATTTTTTAAAAGTTTTGTGCCTTCATCATAGGAAAGATATTGATTTTTCAACTATTTATTCCTTTTTTCTAAAAATTCATTCCATTTTTTCATAAGAGAATCAACAATACTTTTAGAAATACCTTTTATCTCAAGGAGCGCTTCAGGTTCAAACTGTAGAGTTTGCACTATCTTTGAATGTTTCAAATCATTTAGTATAGCTTTTGCTTTTTTCTCTCCTATGCCTTTTACAGAAGTTAAGAATTTGTGTATCTCTTTATGGGTTAATCGTATCTTTTTAGATGCTTCATCTCCACTTGCAAAAGGAGTCTTTTCTCTTTTAAGATTTTTTACTTTCATAGACTTTATGCTCTTTAACGCAAATCTATCTTGAAAATTCCAAGTTTCACTCGGCCACTCTTCAAAAAGTTTTTTTCTCACATCAAACATTTGATATTTTTTATCAAGCTTATGAAGATATACTTTCTCTTTTCCAAAAGTTTTTTTCTTTTTCCCAAAATATGCTCCATCAAAACTTGGAGAATATTTTCCAAAATTTATATGTCTCATAGTTCTTAAAAGTGAACTGTCTATTTTGCCGAGTTCTTCCCAGTTAAACATAGGAATATGAGGTTTTCTCAAAGTTTTACTACTTAAACTCCACATCAAGTATTCTCCTATCCAGTCTCTTACATAAGGAAATGCCGCAAACGCTGTCGCACATTCGAGTATCCTTACTTTGGAATCTTTGCCATAAGCAATATCGCATGCCCAGTATTCAGCTTTTGCTGCCTTGCTTGTCTTAACTGCTAAATCAAGAACAGATTTTGGAACATTTTGATAATCCATACTCCCGCCCTGAGAGGTATTTGTAAGCCATTCACCCTTAGGCGGTCTTCTCCAAAAAGCACATACAGGTTTGTGGCCTATTAGCATGACTCTGATATCAGCTTGCATTGGTATGAAATCCTGTATATACATAGGGTGATATTTTTTCTTATCAAAAAGTTTTACAGCCTCTTTTTTACTGTCAACTTTATGTACGAAATAACCGCCATAGTTTGAAGGACCGTAGCTTCTTTTTATGATTTTTGGATATTTTGTTTTTTCTAAAAATTTATACCCCTTGCCTCTATCATAAAATATATGAGTTCTTGGGATTGGCAAGTGGTATTTCCATGCAAATCTTGTAACATTCTCTTTTGATTTATTGGAAAATTGAGTATCCAAAGAGGGGATAAATCTTACACCGGGCAATTCTCTTGCAATCTCTCTAAAAGTTTCATAAGCAGTTGCAGGGATATTGCCTATGAGTACATCAATCTTTTTCTTTTTAACTTCTTTTATAAATCTGTCTTTATCATTTTTCCAATGATAAGTCACACTCTCTATCTTGTCAGGCCATCCTCTAAAGTTGGAATGGTCAAAAAACCTAAGTACATAATCCAAATACAAAAATCCGAGTTTTGGTAATTTTTTCTTACTCATTTGTTTCCTTTTGTTTTATTTTTCTATCTATCAGTTCGACTATTTTTTCTATCTTTTTATCATTAAAATCAAGTCCCATTTTTTCTTGCTCAGGGGTAGCAAAAGCTGGTATTCCATTTACTTCCAAGACTATATACTCTTCTTTTTTCTTATCATATATGATATCGACTCCTGCTATATCAAGTCCTGTTGCTTTAGTTGCACTTATTGCCAAATCTATCAACTTATCATCTGCTTCTCTTAAAAATACAGTACCACCACTAGTTACATTTGTTCGCCAATCCCCATCTCCTGCTTTTCTACCATAGCATGAGATAAATTTGCCATCTACTATATCGACTCTAAAATCGGTATTATCATATTCTATAAATCTCTCAAGATATAAAAATCTCAAATCCGCCTGGTTTAAAAAAGGCATAAGAACATCCAGCGTTGCCTCATTTTCTATCTTGGTAAGTCCAACTCCTCCCCAGCCGTCAACCGGTTTGTAAACCATCTTCTTCCACTCTCTTATAAACGCTTTTAAGTGTTTTTTGTCATCTCTATGGCAAAGTCTAAAATCAGTTGTAGGAATTGCGTTGTTTTTTAAAGTAAATGTTGTTTGAAATTTATCTTCAGTAAGCTCAAATGCTTCATAAGAGTTTATCATAGGAATAAGAGTATTTAAAATTTTGTACATATAAACTTGATATTGAGTTTGTTCACCTGCGTTGTAGCTGAAAAATAGATCCAAATCATTAAGCAAAACATTGCCTATATAAATATTTTGACCAATAACTATAGCATCTCTCAAATTCAAATCAGTGATCGCATTTATATCTCTTTCTTTGAGTTTGGAAACAATTTTTTTTTCTACCTCTTTTCCGCCGCCGTTTTTATACATCCAGATACCGACAGTTCGCCTCATGATATAACTCCTAAGATCAGTTAATTATGAATTATACTGAAATTTAGTATAATTATCAAAGCCAAATAGCTCAAGCAGGAGTGATAATATGAAATTTTTTAAAGAGTTAAAACAACTTGTGGAGATAAATTCTTATACCGAGAATAAAGTAGGAGTTGATAAAAATGGAGAAATTTATATAACAAAACTCATCCCTTTGGGGTTCGAATATAAAATATACAAAAGAGAAAATATAGGTAATCATTTACTTTTTACCTCACCAAAAAAAGAGGGTAAAAAATTGCTTCTTTTGGGTCATATGGATACAGTTTTTCCAAAAGATATATTTGAAAAATATAGTGAAGATGAGACTTGGGTGTATGGACCTGGAGTTTGTGATATGAAAGGTGGTAATATCGTAGCTATTGAAGCCCTTAGAAATATCTTTCATAAGTTTGGCAAGATTGAAAATATTGATTTTTTATTGGTAAGTGATGAAGAAGGGGGAAGTGACGACTCTAAGTTTGTTACTTCCAAAGTGGCAAAAGAGTATGACTATGCACTTGTATATGAAGCTGCTGGGAAAAATATGGAAGTGGTAATTGCCAGAAAAGGTGCAGGGACTTTTTATGTAGATATAAAAGGCAAAGCAGCACATGCAGGCAACAACTATGCTTTGGGGGTTGATGCAAACTTAGAAGCAAGTTACAAACTTCAAGAGTTAGTGAAACTGACTGATACGAAAAAAGGTACAACTTTAAATGTGGGTAAGATAGAAGGAGGTGTTGGTGCAAACACTATATCTCCTCATGCAAAAATGACTTTTGAGATAAGATACACAAATACAAATGAAAGAGATAGACTTGTAAAAGAGATCAACAAAATCATATCAACTTGTTATGTAAAAGGTACCAGATCAACTCTTAGTGGTGGAATACAAAGAGATGTAATGCAACCGACTAAAGAGCAAAGTGAATTTTTAGAAAATATAGAAAAATTTATCACTAAAAAGCTACTTAAAGAAAAAAGAGGCGGAGTCAGTGATGCAAATATAGTAGCTTCCCAAAGGGTACCTGTACTTGATGGTTTTGGTCCTTTTGGAGATGGAGATCACACAAAAAAAGAAAGAGCATTAAAAAGCAGTTTCAAACAGAGGATAGAGCTTAGCACAAAGATTTTTGAAGGAGTATTAAAACACAAAATATAAAAATTTATCTTTATTGCTTATGATAGTTTTGGTCTAATTTAACCGGTATTTTGTATGCTTTTTTCAAAAAACAAGTGGGTTAGATATATTACGAAAAAAACTTGAAAAAAGAGTCCTAAAATGGGTATTAGCGAGATTATATAAAATATCAAAGTAGTTGCTATGAAGCTTTTTTTCTCTTTTTGGGTTATGAGTGTATATCTTTTGTAATTTTCTATGTTTGAGCCTATGTCTATAATCAAGAGGTTGTGAAAAAGGTAGTAAAAAGGTATATTAAATATAAAAAAGTTTACCCCCGGTACTATTAGAAGTGGGATTGCAACAAATATAAGAAATATAAAAATACTGACAGTTTTGACATATAACCATACAGATTTGCCAAAATCTATCTCTCCTCTTATAAAATTGGGATAGTATTTTTTCTGTAAGGTTTTTACAATGTATGGTGTAAAAAAGCCTATGACAATAATAGCGATAATGACTGAAAAAAGCACTATCAAAATAGTACCGAAAAGATAAAAAAAAGTTATCAATACCCACTTTACAAGAGCTAAGGTAAATATGTAATTAACAATAGGATGGATGTCAGGATTAATATTTGTAAAGTTATTGCCGTTTGAATTTAAGAAATTAATAAATTCACTGCCGCTATAGAGAAAAAAGCTTCCAAATACCAAAAAAGAGATTAAAAAAGGAAGAGTTGAAAGAAGTAAAAATTTTAGTGTAAAAAAATCTTCCAGACTCTTTTTTAGTGTGTTCATGCTATCTTTTGATATGCTTTTTCCAATTCTTTATATAATTGATTTGGAGTAATTTTTGGCTGTTCATTAATAATCTTATTCATAGTGATATTATCTTCGACATCACCCCATAATTTTTTATATGTTCCTTCTTTGTAACCGTTATCTTGTCTAAATTTATTTAGTACATTTTTTCCAACATAAACTTTATACAGTGAATATAAGTTTAAACCGCAGTTGTGAGCTACTGTAAAATACTCGCTTAAAATCATCTCAAAAGGATTATTGTGTATCCCTGAGGTTATATGTATAATTCTTTCTACTTGATTGATGATTTCCATTTGATTTACATTTTTTATATTTTTTGGCTCTTTGCAAAATGTTTTAAAGCTTTTGTTATCCATAATATATGAGGTGATTTCATCAATTCCGCCTATTTTGTTATTGTGATAATATTCAAGCGCCAAACTCATAATAAAGTGCCAAATATCAATAACTTCTATCTGTATATTTTGCCAGTCAGGAGAGCCATTTATATTTTTCCAGTGTTTCCATGTGAAGCTGTCTATCAACTCGGTACACTCCATATAAATACATCTTTTCCAGCTGATTATACGGTCATATTTATTGTATCCGCTTTCCCATCCTTTTCCATTTGTATCATCATTTAATGTTTGTTGCATTTCAAGCATAGTTTTTAGCATTTGTTCATTATTTAAGTTCATTATCGTGCCCCATTTTGAAATAAGAAATAATTATAGCATAATTTTATTTATTGTTAACTTCCGACATACTGCATTTAGCTTCATATTTTTTATTTTTTATCTTTAAAAGAGACTCTTTTGTATAAGTAAGTATTTTTTTTTGATCAGCTATTGGCTCCATTAGTCTGTTTTTTTCTGTTAAAGGTATGGATTGATCTTCAACAATATTTAAAATATCTTTTTGTAATCTGTTATTATACTCATCGATTTGTTTCAGTATTATTTCCATGTTATCCTCTTTTTTATAATGACTAACCTTACGCACTAAAGCTATGAAAAGAAGAGCTTTTCGAGAAAAAAGTGCATAAAATCAGATAATTATACTATATTTTTACTTTTTTTCTTTGTATTATCAAGCCTAAAAATATAAAAATAAGTGCAATAATTGTTGAAGTTTCTATTTTTTCTCCGACGATAAAATGTATAAATATCAAAGATAAAAAAGGAGATAGAAATATCAAATTGGCTGTTTTGCTTGTGCTTTTGCTATATTTTAATGCTTTAAGCCATAATACATATGTTACTCCCATTTCAAAAAATCCCACATACGCAGATGACAATACAGCTTTTATGTTAAGTGGTTGAAAATGACTAAATGAAATAAAATAAATAAGTATTAATATAACTCCGATTAAAAAGTTGCAAAACAGCCCTATAACAGGATCAACTTTTGATTTTGTATTAAATATCCAATAAAACGACCAAAGTATTGTACTAAAAAGTGCTAAAAAAACTCCATAACTATTTGAAAAATGAAGTGTAAAAATATTTCCTTTGGTTGCTATTATCAAAACTCCAAAATATGCAATAATACCTGCTAAAATGTCATAAACAGAAAGTTTATGTTTTAAAAAAATAACAGATAGGTATGAGAGAGTTAATGCCCATGTGTAATTTATGGACTGAGCTTCTTGAGCAGGAAGCAAGTTATAAGCTTTAAATAAAACAAGATAGTAAAGAAACGGATTTATAGCTCCGAGTACCAAAATAAGAATAAAATGTTCTTTTAGATAATTAAAAGCGATTTTTATCTTTTTTTTT